>Ga0335072_10008594_pt1 | contig 14799 bp, 12 predicted proteins | sample Lox_Sample_21_FD_206725 | JGI IMG/M metagenome (GOLD analysis project Ga0335072, IMG submission 206725) | Soil microbial communities from Loxahatchee National Wildlife Refuge, Florida, United States - Lox_Sample_2.1 | ecosystem: Environmental > Terrestrial > Soil > Wetlands | place: USA... | reverse complement strand
TCCGCCGCCGTCCCATCGGACGCACCCTCGGCGACATCTGCGCCGATCTCGGCATCGCGCCCGGGCTGTGCCTCGCTTCGTTCTGGAACGATCTGTTCTCCACCGTCCTGCATTACGACGGCAGCCCCGCGGTGTACGAAATCCGGCGCTGGCGGCGCGAGCAGGCGTTCGCCGAGGAGCAGGACTGCAAGCCGACGCTGGACCAGTCGTGGCCGCCGCTGGATGCCGGTGGCGGCCGCGCCTATGTGGTGAAGGCCGTCGGGTTCTTCATCGGCGAGGCGCCGGTCGAGCCCACCGTCTATGGCCCTGCCGCGGACGCGGCGTATGCGCAGCGCGCATCGGCCGGGGTGCCGGGCACGCCAGCGCCATCGGCCGCGCGGACCTGGCGCGAGTTGTTAGCCGCGCCGGCCTCGTGCGACGTGACAGCCGCGCCGGCCTCGTGCGACGTGACCGCCGCGCCGGCTTCGTGCGACGTGACAGCCGCGCCGGAGGCCACCGGGCCGCCCTGAGTCGAGCGATGTCAGTGGCACCAGCGCGCGGGGCCGCCATGCGGCGTGCCCCGCCGCACGGATTCGTGGCGGCTCACAACCGAATCATCATGCCGCGAAACTTGAACGCGCCTGCGCCGCCCAAACGCCGTTCAGCCGGCTGACGATCCAAAGCGATCGGAAACGCCCCAGCTCGGAACCGTCGGCGCGGCAGCGCACGAAGCTGACATCGAGATGCACCTTGTCCGCCGACGCTGCGATCGGCCGGCGTTCCAGCCACGCGCTGTGATGCCAGCCATCGCCGGCGCGGTCCAGGAAATCGCCGAAATACGTGTCCGGCGTCTGCCAGACGCGCATCGTACCGCCGGACAGCCGATAATGCGGGAAATGCAACGTGGCCGCCAGCGCCTGCGGATCGCGGGCGTTCAACCCCGCCATGTGGCGATCGAGCACTTCCAATGCCGCCGCGATTGCTTGCTCATCCATCCAGGAAACTCCGGGTTCCGCCATGCCGCGCACAACGTTGTAGGCCGGCACACAGGCGGCGGCCACCCGCGTCCGCGGCCCCGGTCGCACGACACCGAGCGCTGGATCGTGTCCGGCGTCTGCCCGGCCACCGCATCGCCTTCGAGCATGAGCGGATGGCGCAATTCAGTTGCGCGTGCGCTTGATGCTGAACCAGGCCCTCGCGCCGCAACCGGCAACCACGCCGCTGCAACCGGCACCATTGCTGCGGCGATCATCCATGCGGCAAAAAATGCAGCGCCAGACCGGCTTTCATCGCCGATAGCCATTGGTTATCGCTTGTCATCCAGATGCACGATTGCCGCGCGGCAGGCCGCCCCGCAATATCCCGCCGCAGCAAACCGCCGTTCCCCGGGGAGGAATGATATCGATGAGACGGCCGAACATCCTGTTGATCACCTCCGACCAGCAGCGCGGCGATTGCTACGGCTTCGAAGGGCGCCGGGTGAAGACTCCGCATCTTGACCAGCTTGCGCGGGACGGCACGCGGTTCGGCGCCTGCATCACCCCCAACGTCGTCTGCCAACCCTCACGCGCCAGCATCCTCACCGGCCTGCTGCCGCGCACGCATGGCGTGTGGGACAACGGCGTCGATCTCGAGAATTCCGTAGGCGAGGCCGGTTTCGCCGGCCGGCTTGGCAAGGCGGGCTATGATGCCGGTTTCATCGGCAAGGCGCACTTCTCCACGTTCCACACCTTCGCGCCCACCGGCAAGCCGGAGAACCGCGCCAGCACCGCGCAATATGGCGCCGACTGGTTCGGCCCCTACATGGCGTTCAATCACGTCGAGCTGATGGTGGGCGGCCATAACATCCATCTGCCGCAGCATCCGCCCGAAGGGCAGCATTACGAGCGCTGGTTCCACGCCGACGGCCACGGTGACGAAAAGAACCGGCTCTACCTGACGCATCTCGCGCCCGATGTCGGCGCCGCACAGACCTGGCACTCCGCGCTGCCGCCGGCCTGGCATAATTCGACCTGGTGCGGCGACCGCACCGTCGAATTCCTGCGCAGCCACCAGGAAAAACCCTTCGTCCTGTGGACGTCGTTTCCCGATCCGCATCATCCGTTCGATGCGCCGGAACCGTGGAGCCGCCTGCATCATCCCGACGATGTCGATCTGCCGCGCCATCGCGAACTCGACCTCGAGCGCCGACCATGGTGGCATCGCGCCAGCCTGGAATCGACGCCGCAACTCGCCAATGCCGACCTGCGCGATTTCCGCGAGCGCTACTCCCGCACGCCGCGCCAGACCGATGAGCAATTGCGCCACCTGATCGCGAATTACTACGGCATGATCTCGCTGATCGACCACAATGTCGGCCGCATCCTGATCGCGCTGGACGAGCTTGGCATGCGCGACAATACCATCGTGATCTACACCACCGACCATGGCGACTGGCTCGGCGACCATGGCATCATCTTGAAGGGGCCGATGATGTACGAGGGCCTGCTGCGCGTCGGCTGCATCATGCGCGGGCCGGGGATTCCGGCCGGACAGGTGGTGGGCGATCCGGTTTCCACGCTCGATCTGCCAGCGACGTTCTACGATTACGCCGGCATGGCAACCGACAATGCGCTGCACAGCCGCAGCTTGCGGCCATTGCTTGAACGTCAACCGAATGCCGGCCGCGACTTCGCTTATAACGAGTGGGACCTGCACCCATCACGCTGCGGCGTTGCGCTGCGGCTGAGGACCGTGCGCACCCGCACCCACAAAATGACGGTCGAACTGGGTACCGGCGCCGGCGAAATGTACCATCTTGCCGACGACCCGTTCGAAATGCAGAACCTGTTCGACGATCTCGGCTATCATGCCGTGCGGCAGGAGTTGATGGATATGGTGCATAGCCGGCCCGATGACGTGCGGTCCGATCTGGCGGAACCCGTCGGCATGGCCTGACCGCCATCCACTGAAACAAAAAGGGGAAACGTGACATGATCCCTGATTGCACGACCGGGCGCGTCCGATTGCCACGACGGCGGCTGCTGGCCGGCGCCGGCATGGCGGCGGGTTTCGCCATCGCACCCGGCCTGCGGGCAAACGCCGCGCCGGAAGTCACGCTGCGCCTGTCCACATGGGGCGCGCCGGGCGTGCCGCAGGTCACCGTGTTCGTGTCGCAGTTTACCCAGACGGTGACGCAACTGAGCGGCGGCCGGATTGCGGTACAGCATTTCCCCGCCGGCTCGCTGGCAAAAGAGCAGGATGTTGCAGCAGCAATACAGTCGGGCGTGGTGGATATCTCGCTGTCCACCGTTGGCAACTGGGCCGCCACCGTGCCGACGGCCGCGGCGCTGAACAGTATCCTGTTCGCGCCGACGGACGCGCAGTTCGAAACGGTGGTGGGATCGGGAACGAAACTGTACCGCAGCCTCGCCGCCGATCTGCAGCAGCACGGCGCGATATTGCTCGCCACGCTGACCAACGGCGCGCCGACGGTGGTGTCGCGCGTGCCGATGGATACCCCGCAGGCGTTCCGCGGCAAGCTGGTGCGTGTCTACGACCGCGAGTCGTCGCTGATCGTGCAGACGCTCGGCGGGTCGCCATCGACCATATCCGTCAGCGAGGTGTATCCCGCGCTGCAACGCGGCACGGTGCAGGCGGCCGTAGGCGGGCTGCAGGGCGCGGCCGGCCTGAAGGAATACGAAGTCGCCAAATACCTGCTGCTGACCAACGGCGTGTTCGGCCTGAACGTCACGTTGTACGTGATGAACAAGACGCTGTTCGACAGACTGGCACCGGACCTGCAGAAGGCGGTGCTGGCCGCCGGCGAGGCCGCGGAAAAGGCCACGAACCCTGCCATCATCCAGTCGTTCGGCAAACTGCGTGACGAGATGCAGCAGCACGGCATGCAGGTCACCTCGTTGCAGCCGGGCACGCCGGCCTATGTCGCCTTCGCCCAGGCGCTGAAGCCGCTGATCGACCAGCAGCGCGCGAAGCTGCAGCCTGCGCTGGTGCAGGAGATGGCGGATGCCATCCCGCATTGATCCAGGCGCGGTGGACGCATCGCTGGCGGCACGCGTTGCCGGCGGCATCACCGGCATCACCCGCTTCCTGTGCGCGATCGCGGCGGCGATGGCGATTTTGCTGCCACTGCCGGTGGTCTATGCGGTGATCATGGACCAGTTGCAGGACCCGCCGACCTGGGTGTTCGAAACCACCGGCTATGCCATCATCATGATCGCGTTCGCGGCCAGCGGTTACGGCCTGAACACGGGCCATCATTTCCGCGTGTCGTTGCTCGCCGACCGGATTCCTGCCTGGCGTCGCGGCCTGCAACGCCTGTCCGGCCTGGTTGAATTCGGCTTCGGCCTGGTGCTGGTGATTGCCGGCACGCAGCAAGTCACCAACGCCTATACCCAGAACCTGACATCCGACACATTGCTCGCGGTGCCGCAGTACCTGCCGCAGCTTGCGTTCCCGATCGGCGGCGCCGCGATCGCATTGCAGGGCATTGCCCATATCCTTCACCCGCACGCGTCCCGGTTGCACGATGTCGTCCGCCGCTGACTGGGAAGCCATCCTCGTCACCCTGGCGATGTTCGCGCTGATGGGAATCGGCCTGCCGATCTTCATCGCCATCGGCGCCGCGGCACTGGCGGGCCTGTGGCTGGTGTTCGGCCTGCAACAGGCGATGATCGATTTCACCTCGTTCCTCTGGCAGAGTCTCAACAGCTTCGAACTCGTCACCATTCCCCTGTTCGTCACCGCCGCGATGCTGGTGCAGGAATCCGAAGTCGGCGACGAGCTGTTCGACTTCGCCAAGGTATGGGTCGGCTCGCTGTCGAACGGGCTTGGCGTCGCCGTCATCATGACCTGCGCGATCTTCGCCGGCATCACCGGCTCGAGCCCGGTCACCGCCGTGACCGTCGGGCTGATCGCGCTGCCGGTGCTGGCGCGCGAGGGCTATCCGGACAAGGTCCGCGGCGCATTGATCGCCGGCGGCGGCACGCTGGGGATTCTGCTGCCGCCAAGCGTGCCGCTGATCATCTACGGCTTGCTCACCCAGACCTCGATCGGCAGCCTGTTCATTGCCACGATTATTCCCGGCCTGCTGCTGGCGACGATGTTCTCGCTGTACGTCATGGTGTTTTCGCGCCCGCGCGTGCGCGCCGGACGCTTCACCTGGCAGCAGCGGTTCCAGGCCCTGTGGCGCGCGTTCCCGGTGGTGGTGCTGCCGGTGTTCATCATCGGCTCGATCTATTTCGGCCTCGTCACGCCATCGGAAACCGGCGCGGTGGCCGCGGTCTACGTGCTGGTGCTCGGCCTGGTGCGCCGCCGCCTGGACCTGACGCGCATCGCGCGCGCGGCACGCGCATCGGCACTGACCTCGTCGATGCTGCTGATGATCTTCGGCATGGGCTCGGTGTTCGCCCGCTACACCGCCATCCTGCAACTGCCGCAGCGACTCGCGGCGGCCGTGTCGCACATCCAGGGCGGACCGCTGCTGGTGTTCACCGGCATCGTCGTCGCCGACCTGGTGATGGGGACCTTCCTTGAATCCGGCGCCATGACCATCCTGACGATTCCGATCTTTTTCCCCATCGCCACGGCGATCGGGCTGGACCCGGTGCAGTTCGGGGTGATGGTCGCGGTGAACCAGGAGATCGCGCAGATCCATCCTCCCGCCGGGCTGAACCTGGTGACCGTGTCGTCGATTTCCGGCATCCCGCTGACCCGCATGATGGTCAGCATCCTGCCGTTCATCGCGATCGAGATCGTCATGATCTACCTGCTGTATTTCGTTCCCGGTCTGACGCTGTACCTGCCCAGCCACATGGCGCATTGAGGTCTGACATGCCGTATGCAACGTATCTGCCGGAACAAATGGGCACGGCGACGATCGCGCCGGGGGGCCGCTTCGAGGCAGGCTCCTACGCGTCGCTGACACTGACCTATACCGCCGGGTTCTTCGGCATCGATGACAGCGGCCATCTGAAGATCAGTTGGCGCACCACGTCCGACATGGGCAAGCCGCAACTGACGAATCCCGCGGCGCCGAACTACACCACCGTCGCGGCCAGCAACGGTGCCGAGCTGGAAACCCGCATCGATCGCGTCAACATCCGTCCCTGGGCGAACACCTTGTTCATCCGCGTGGGACGCGGCTTTCTGCGCGCCGGCGACACCATCACGGTGCGCTTCGGCGATACCGGCGGCGGGTCGCCCGGCCTGCGCCTGCAGACCAATTGCGAACCGCATTTCACCTTCAAGGTCGTGGTCGATGCGTTTGCCACCTACGAATTCACCGAACTGCCGGAATCGCCCTCGATCGCCCTGGTGCCCGGACCGCCGGCGCGCTGGAAGGCGATCTGGCCGACCCTGGTGCCGGCAGGCGAACCATTCCGTCTGGCTATCGTTGCCGAAGACCGCTGGGGCAATCCGACCGATCGCGCCGACGCCACCGTGCGGCTGGCCTGCTCGCATCCGGTCGAGGGCCTGCCCTCGCAGGTGCAGATGCGTCCCGGCGACGGGCCGGTGCTGCTGGAACCCCTGACGGTGCGCGATCCGGGCGACATCGTGCTGACCCTGCACGACGAAAGCGGGCAACAACTGGGGCGTGCCAATCCGCTGCGCGTGACGGCACAAACCGGGCTGCGCCACTTCTGGGGCGACCTGCATGCGCAGAGCGAGGAGACCATCGGCACCAATTCCGTGGAAAGCTATTTCCATTACGCGCGCGACCTGGCCTTCCTCGACATGGTCGGCCATCAGGGCAACGATTTCCAGATTACCGACGCGTTCTGGGACAAGCTCAACCGCCTGATGCGCGCGTACCATGCCCCCCACCGCTTCGTCACCGTTCCGGGCTATGAATGGTCGGGCAATACCGGCCTCGGCGGCGACCGCAACGTGTTCTTTATGCAGGAGGACCGGCCGATCCGCCGGTCGGCGCGCATCCTGGTTGACGGAATCGCCGGCAACACCGAGTGCTATACCGCCGCCGATCTGTTCCATGCGCTGCGCGATGAGGATGCCGTGGTCATCGCCCATGTCGGGGGCCGTTACGCCGACATCAGGACCGCGCACGCCCCGCAGCTGGAACGCGCGGTGGAGGTGCACTCCACCTGGGGCACATTCGAATGGCTGCTGCACGATGCCTTCGATCTCGGCTATCGCGTCGGCATTGTGTGCCACAGCGACGACCACAAGGGCCGACCCGGTGCGACCCGTCCGGGCGCCTCGCATTTCGGCGCGATCGGCGGGCTGACCTGCTACCTGATGCCGGAACTGACGCGCGAGGCCGTGTTCCGCGCATTGCGCAGCCGGCGCCACTACGGCACGACGGGGACACGAATGTTCCTGTCGGTGACTGGCGAATTTGCCGAACCGGTGACCGTGTTCGCGGATGATCCAGCGCTGGGTCCGGCCGCGCAGACGCAGCTTCGGCAGGCCGGCATGGGGGATATCGTGCGTCCCGGCAACGTGCCGATGCGCCTGGACGTGCAGGCGATCGGCTCCGCGCCGCTGGAGCGCATCGACGTGTTCCACGGCAAGCAGCTTGTGCGCACCGAGCGTCCGTTCACTCAGGCGGCGCTGGGGCGGCGCATTCGCGTGCTGTGGGAAGGCGCCGAATATCGCGGCCGCGGCCGCGAAGTGCTGTGGCGAGGCAAGGCCACGCTGCATGGCACGCGATTCGATAACGCAGCTGCGGTGAATTTTCTCAATCCCGAGCAAGGCCTGGCCTTGCACGACGACGGCACCGGTCTTACCTGGCAATCGGTGACGACCGGCAACATGGCGGGTTTCGACCTTTGGCTGGGCGGTGACGGCACCGGCACGCTGAGCATCGAAACCAACGTGGTCAGCGGGCAGGTCGATCTCGCCGCGACCGGCATGGCCGATCACCAGTTGGACGGTGGCGGCCTTGGCCGGCGGATTCGGATCTTTCGGCTGCCTGACAACAACGAAGCCACGCGGCTGGATTTCAGCCACGATGTCCGTTTCGAAGGCCCGGCCGATCTGCCGGTGTACGTCCGGGTCACGCAGGAGGACGGGCACCAGGCGTGGAGCAGTCCGATCTATCTGATCGGGTAACGATTTCGGCGACCGGCCCTGGCAATCGTCCCGCCCTGCTTGTTGCCACGATTCAGGCCGGCACGCTGACGATCGTAACGCGCCCTTCCGCCGGTTCCACCAGCAATTCCGCGCCATTCGGAATCCGCTGCGTCACATCCGTTTCGAACCGGTCCAGCAGCGCAACGCCGGCAAATGCCGCGCCCTGCGCCAGGATCGGATTGACGCGATTGAACAGCAGCGCCGCGGGGACAATCCCGCGCGCTGCCATTTCACGCAGCATCCAGGCGGTCGCGACGCCGCCCTTGGCATTGTTCAGAACAAGAATGCGGCCGTGATAGGCCTGACCGAACAGTTTGTGCCCGGGGCGCGAGAACACGCCCTTCAGCCGGTCCAGATCGTAGCGCGCACTGAAGTCGTCGGCAGCGACCAGGGCGATGCCGCGCACGGCGGGACCGATGCCGGGATGGCAGCGCAGGATGTCGCTCATCGCACGATCCTTCCGGCCACGGCCGATGCGACGCAGCTTTCGGTACTGCCCAGCGTGGGCAGGTAGCCGTAGCCGCTGATGATGTTCAAAAGCTTGGCGGAGTTCGTCATCAGCCGTTTCCAGCCATTGGCCTCGGCCAGTTCGCGCGCATAGCTCTGATAGAAGCAGACGCCCTCCAGCAGGATCGCACCGGACGCTTCGATCCGCGCGGTCAGGCCCATGCGGTCGGCGCCGCTCTTGTTCTCGGGCGACGTCGCGACCAGCAACGTGGTATCGCGATGCACGCGCTTGCCGTCGAGCAGGCCGGCGACCGCGGCAAGTTCATAGAGCGAGAGCTGCGGGGCCGAGAACACCACGACATCGACCTTCTCGCCGTCGGCAGCGTCGCCTTTGATCAGCGCCGCAAGATCGGCGGCGGTAACGCGCGCCGGTTCGGGGGGTGGACCATCGAAAGCGTCCTCGATTCGCTGGCACTCGGCGGTGACGCCGGGGATGTGGAACATCGCGACGGAGCCGAAACTCGCCAGTGCGGCACCGAAATGTTTCAGCGCGTCGGAGCCGGGCGGATCGCACAGGCCATCGATCACCGGCACGCTCCAATAGCTGCCGGCGATGCGCCCCACCACGCCGCCGAGCGCTCCCCATTCCGCCGGCCCCTGCGGCTGCGCTTCGACGGCAACGCGCAGCGTGCCGCGCCGGCCGGATTCGAGATGGTAGCCATAGCGCGGCGTGCGGCCGGTCAGGCCCGCGGCAAGCGCCGAGGGCCCGCCTTCGAAATTCGTACGTGCGCCGAGAACGCTGTTGCAATAGATGGTAACGCCGGTGTCGCCCATGGCGAGATGCTCGCCGCGCAATGGCGGCAGAATCGTTTGGTAGTTGATGCAGGTATTGGTCATCAGCACGCCGAGCTTCTCCAACCCGCCGATGATCCGCCGTTCGAGCTGCTGCATGGCGGCGGTCTGGCCCAGCCGATCGGCGTGCGAGAAGTCGATACCGCGCGGATCGGTGATCGTCGGGATGCGCACACGGTCGGACCGCGCGGCCAGTTGCTCGACGAAGTCCGCGCCGGCCGTGCCGAGCGATTCGGGATCGGCCATGATGTGCGCCTGGGTCACCGGCACCATGTCCGGCGCGTCGAAGAAGGTGCCGACCTGCCGCTGGTGATCGATCGCCCAGCGCAGCGTCTCGCCCATCTCTCCTGCCAGCATCGCCTGCTCTTCGTCGTTGAGTTTCATCCGGTACTCCCTCCGGTTGGATGATGCGGCGCCGCGCGCTTTCCTGCGCCTGCCCGCGCCGGCTGCTTCGCTGCCATGCTCCCCGCAATCACGGATTCACTGATCGTCAGTTCTGTTTGAGATCGATACGCGGTCCCGTGGGATCGAACAGATGGACGCGAGCAGGATCGATGCCGATGCGCACCGGCTCATTCTCGGCGAAGCGCCGCATTTGATTGAAGCGCGCCTTCAATGGCGCCTGCCCGAGCAGAAGATCCGCGATGACGCTTTCGCCGAGCAATTCGGCGAGCACAACGGTCGCCGGCCATCCGTTGGGATCCAGCGTTATATCGCCGGGCCGCACGCCCATCAGCACCGGGCGCGGATCGTTGCCGACGCCGCCGGCAAGGTGCAGGGTCTGCCCCTCCACCGTCAGGCGATTGCCGACCAGCATGCCGGGCAGCAGGTTCATCGGCGGATTGCCCAGAAAGTCCGCCACGGTGCTGGATACCGGACGGCCGAACACCTCCTCGGGCGTGCCGAGCTGAACGATGCGCCCTTCAATGAAGATCGCCATTCGATCCGAGAGGGTCATCGCCTCTTCCTGATCGTGGGTAACGTAAATGGCGGTGACGTCGAGCTTGCGTTGCAGCAGCTTGATCTCGGCCCGGGTTTCGGCGCGCAGCTTGGCGTCGAGATTCGACAACGGCTCGTCCAGCAGGAACAGGCGCGGCGAGCGGACGATGGCGCGCGCGAGCGCGCAGCGCTGCTGCTGTCCGCCGCTGAGCTGGCCCGGTCGGCGATGGAGCAAATGCGCGATGCGCACCCGCTCGGCGGCCTGTCGCACCTGGCGTTCGATATCGGCGCGCGGCGTCTTGATCATGCGCAGTGGAAACCCAATGTTCTCGGCGACGGTCATGTGTGGATAGAGCGCATAACTCTGGAACACCATGGCGGCGTCGCGATCGCCGGGCGCCAGGTGGGTAACATCGCGGCCGTCGATGGAGACCTGGCCGGTATCCGGCGTTTCGAGCCCGGCGATAATGCGCAGCGTGGTGGTCTTGCCGGAACCGGAAGGACCGAGCAAGGAGAAGAACTCGCCCGGCCGGATATCGAGATCGATCTTGTGCAGCGCGACGTAATTGCCGAAGCGCTTGCCGACGCTGGCCAAAGATACGGCACCGTTGAGGCTCATTGCCGCGACGTTCCTTTGACGGCGCCCAGGGTGAGCCCCTTGACGATGTGCTTTTGCGCGGCGAACCCGAGCAGGATGACCGGCGCCATGGCGACCAGGGATGCCGCGGACAGTTCGGCCCAGCGCGTCTGCTCTAACGAGATGAAATTGTACATCGCCACCGTGACCGGCCGGACCGTTCGGCCGCCCAGCGTCACCGCGAACAGAAATTCGTTCCACGCGTTGAGGAAGACGAACACGACGGTGACCGCCACGCCGCCTTTGACCTGGGGCAGCACGACGTACCAGAACGCCTTGAAACGGCTGGCCCGGTCGATCAACGCGGCTTCCTCCATCTCGCGCGGCACATCCTCGAAATAGGAGATCAGCAGCCAGATGGCGAAAGGCAGCGAGAAATACACATAGACGAAGATCAGCCCGGGATAGGTATTGAGCAGACCGAGGTTGGTGAAAATCAGGAAGTAGGGAATAACCAGGCCGACCGGCGGCAGCATCTGGGCGGCGAGGATGCCGAAGCCGAGTCCGCGGCGGCCCGGCAGCCGCAGTCTGGCCAGTGCATATGCCGCCGGCACCGCGAACAGGATCGAGATCAGCGTGGTGAACACCGTCAGAATCACACTGCTCTCGAGATTCAGCCACAGACTGCTCGAACCGCTGAGGATCGCGCGATAGGCCTCCAGCGTTGGCGTGAACGGCCGGATCGGCGGATATTCCAGCACGTCGCGCTCGCTTTTCAGCGAGGTGACGATGGCCCACAGCACCGGAAACGCCCACACGAACAGGAAACAGCCGAGCGCGGTGAGACCTATGGTGCGGCGGAGCGATCGCATGTCAGCGCGCCCGGCGCAGGCGGAACAGCAGGAAGCTGATCACCAGGGTGATGATCATCAGTGTGAACGCCAGCGCGGCGCCATAGCCGATCTGCAATTCGCTGAACGAGATGCGATAGGCGTAGAGGTTGAGGATTTCGGTCGCGGTGCCGGGGCCGCCGCCGGTGGCGGCGTACAGCGCGGCGAAGGCCGACAGCGCGACCGTGATGCGCAGGATCGCCACGATCATGATCGCCGGCCGCAGCAGCGGCAGCGTGATATGCCAGAACCGGCGAAACGCGCTCGCCCGGTCCATGCGGGCGGCTTCGTAGATGTCCGCGGGCAGCGACGCGAGCGCGGCGAGGAACACCAGGAACGCGAACGGCGTCCACTGCCAGGTATGGATGGCGATAACGGAGATCAGCGCCAGGCCGGGATCGCCCAGCCAGTTATGCGAACCAAGGCCAACGAGCTGGGTAAAATAGTCGAACACGCCGAATGTCGGCGTTAGAATCAAGGTGCGAAAGAACAGACCGACCACGACGGGAGCGAGCACGACCGGCAGAATCGCAACCAGGCGGGTCAGCCCCTGGCCCTGCTGGACCTGGGAGATTGCCAGTGCCAGGCCCAGCCCGATCGCCACCTGCAGAACCACGGTCGATCCGGTGTAGATCGCACTCAAGGCCAGGGCATTCCAGAACTGGCCGTCGCCCAGCATGGTGGTGTAATTCGCGAGCCCGTCGAAGCCGTTGAGATACGGCATCGACAGGTCCTCGTGCTGGAAGCTGGTCCAGACCAGATAGATCACCGGCAGCACCGTGCTGACGAAGATCAGCGCCAGGCTTGGTGCAAGCAGCAACAATGCAAACCGCCGTTCGGCAGCCGCCGCCGGTTTATAGCCGTGGACCGCGTCGCTCATGGTTTCGCGGGGCCGCCTCGCATCACCTGATCGATCCGCTGCTGTGCACCGTCGAGTGCCTGTTTCGGCGTTGCCTGGCCCACCAGGGCCTGTTGCAGCGCCACCGACATGATCTCGCCCACCGCCGGCCATTGCGGCACGCGGGGACGCCAGTCCGGGTCCGTATCATGCAAGATGCTGTCGCTGACGGCTTTCAGGAAGTTGGTGCCGATGCGCTCCGCCAGCTTGGCAAAGCCGGGCGATTGCAGCAGCGACATGCGGTTGACGCCGACGCGGAACACGGTTCCCTCGGGCGGGTTCAGCGCGGTGCGTTCCTGGGTTGCGCGGCATGACGACCAGACCATGAACAGCCAGGTTGCGTACCTGGCGCGTTGCGACAGCGCCTTGTTGATCGGGAAGCCCCAGTTCCAGATCGAGGCGACGCGTCGTCCGGACGGACCTTTCGGCCAGCGGGCAAAGCCGACCTTGCCAATCACGTGCGACCGCGAGGGATCGACGACGACCGGTGCGCCGGACGAGCCGTCGATGTAGGACGCCAGCACGCCTTGAGAGAATCCGTCGGCGAGTTCGGGCCAGTTCCAGTTCTGGACGCCGGGGGGCGCGTATTTGCGGTCGAGGTTGACATACCACTCCACCGCGGCTTCGGCGGCGGGGCCGTTGACGGTGATCTTGCCGTTCTGGTCGATCCAATGGCCGCCGAATTCAAGGTAGATCGACGGATAGATGTACATGTTCTGGCCCGGGCCCGGGAAACCGCGCACCGCGGCACCCCAGATGCGGTGTGCCGCATCGGTCAGCGCCGCGGCGTTGCCGGCGTATTGCTCCAGCGTATCGGCTGGCTTCAGGCCATGGGCGGAGTACAGGTCGGTACGATAGACCTGCACGGTCGCCTCGCCATCGAACGGGATGCCGTAGAGCTTGCCGTGATAGGAGTTCGCGGCGACCCAGGCCGGGATCAGGTCGGCGGCGTTGTACCAGGCCGGATCGGTGAGCTTCGGGTTATTGAGGTATTCGGCGATGGGTTCGACCCAATCGTTCGCGGCGTACAGCGGATAGTACATCGGATCGGCGAAATGCGTGCTGTAGGTGCCGGTCTTTGAACTGAGGTCGAGCACCGTCTTGTTGCGGATCAGGCCGGGCGGTATCTCTTCGAACGTAACGTTGATCCCGGTCAGGGTTTCGAACTCGGATGCCAGCTTCTTCCAGCCGGCGTAGAAGATCGTGGGAATGATGGCGACGTGGACCCGCTCGCCCTTTGCCATCTGCCAGTCGATCCTGGCTTCGAGATACGGAGCCAGCGCGGTCTCGGCGCCGCGGACCGGGCTTTCCAGGATTGCCGGCAGCGCCAGGGCGCCGGCGGACGCCGCCGCCGCGGAACGCAGCAGGCTGCGGCGGCGAATCATGGGTACGGCGTGGCGGACGCCGCCTTCGGATGATGGCATGATTGTTGGTCCCCCCTTTCTGGCTGCCGGTGCAGTACGCGCGCCGCCGGCACTGCCGGTTATGCCGGCCCGCGCCGGCCAGACCGCCATCGACTGTGCGTCCGCGGTGCAGGCGCGGCAACTGGACGATCGGCACACGGGAGATAACCCAGCGTTATCGGCCACCGCACGCCGCAGCGCTGCATGATGGCCAGACTGGGAGAATCTACTTTCATTGTGCATCCTCTCGATATAACGTTATAGGATGATCGAAAGGAGTGTCAACACGATCCATGTCTTGAACGGCCGCGGCGTTGTCTTCACCGGCGCGCGTGCCGGCCGCCGCGACGCGGTCATCAGCGGGCAGGATATCGCGGTCGACGGGGGACGGACGCGGGCATGATCTACGACTTCATCATCGTCGGGGGCGGCTCGGCCGGCTGCGTGCTGGCCAACCGGCTGTCGGAGGATCCGAAATACCAGGTGCTGCTGTTGGAAGCCGGACCGCCCGACCGCTATCCATGGATCCATATCCCGATCGGCTACGGCAAGACGATGTTTCACCCGGTGCTGAACTGGGGTTTTGAAAGCGAGCCCGAGCCCAATCTCAACCACCGCCGGATGTACACGCCGCGCGGCCGCACGCTCGGTGGCTCCAGCGCGATCAACGGCCTGATCCAGATTCGCGGCCAGGCGGAGGATTTCGACACCTGGGAAGAA
>Ga0335072_10008593_pt1 | contig 14800 bp, 17 predicted proteins | sample Lox_Sample_21_FD_206725 | JGI IMG/M metagenome (GOLD analysis project Ga0335072, IMG submission 206725) | Soil microbial communities from Loxahatchee National Wildlife Refuge, Florida, United States - Lox_Sample_2.1 | ecosystem: Environmental > Terrestrial > Soil > Wetlands | place: USA... | reverse complement strand
TTCCGCCAGAGCTGATGGTGGTCTGCCAGGCGACGCCCGACCTGCGGCCGATCACGACGGCGGGCACGATCAGGACTGAGCCCTCGGAGGCCGGATCAAAGGTAAAGCTGCCGAATGCGATCGGGCCGCTGCCCGGCACGCGAACCTCATCCATGACCCGGGCGCCGTCGAAGAGCTCGGCCAGCCACTTCTCGCCGGCCGCGAAGCGGTCCTCGCCGGCCGGGAGGGTCAGCCGGGCTGCCTCTCCCCAGCCCACCAGGCCGTCACCGTGGTGGATCCAGGCGGAAACCGCGGGTCCGGGCAGCCGGGTCAGCAAGTCGCCAGGATCGGACGTGCTGACTGACTTGACAGTCAGGCCGTCTGGAATCGGCCGTTCCCGACTGTTGCGCTCTGCTTCCACGACAGTCCACTGTACGTGCGGCATCCGGCCACGCGGACTGCGGGGATCGCGCCGGAATCGTGACTAACAGGGCACCAGCGAGCTCGAACCCGAGCCACGCGAGCAGCACGCCGACCGCAAGGCTGCCGATCACGTTGAGCCCGGCGGACCCTACGGCGCCGTCCTCCAGCAGCCTCATCGTCTCGTAGCCGAAGGTCGAGAACGTTGTCAGTCCGCCGCAAAACCCCGTGCCTAGCAAGGCGAACAGGACAGGCGGCAGCCCTAGGTGCCGCTCGGCCCCGAGCAGGAAGCCGAGCACCGCCGATCCCGCCATGTTGACGGAATATGTCCCCCACGGCAGCACGGTGTCGTGCCGTACCTGGACGAAGCGGTCAGTCAGGTATCGGGCAGGCGCGCCGATCATGCCGCCAGCCAGCACTGCCAGGATGATCACGACGAGGTGCCGCCCGCGGAAGCGCTGGCGCCTGCCGACGGGCCGCCGGTGTAGGCGTGGACGTGCACATCTTCAACGATCACCAGCCCGCCAGTGACCAGGTCGGCCACCTCGTCCAGGAAGGCTTCGATCCGCTCCGCCGTGTCAACGATGATGATCGCGAGCGGCAGGTCCTCGCTCAGCGACAGCAGCCTGCTGGTGTGGATCCGGGACGCCGCACCGAATCCCTCGATGCCGCGGAATACGCTGGCCCCAGCCAGCCCGCGCTGGTGAGCGCGGTGAACGATCTCGGCGTACAGCGGTTTGTGGTGGTAGCGATCGGACTCGCCGATGAAGATGGTGATCCGCCGCGCCGGCCCTTGCAGCCTCACTGGTCACCTTCTTCGCGCCGACGCGAGAACCAGGCCGGCAGCTCGGCCGCGGTCCTCGCCGCTTTCATGCCACACCATACGGCGACCAGGGCGGCAACGATGCTCGTCAGCGCATACGCGTCAGCCAGCCCTGGGGCGTGGCCAATCAGCAGCGTCAGCACGCCGCCGGCATAGGTGGAGTACGTGGTGTAGCCACCGAGCAGGCCAACGGCCAGGAACGGCCGCAGGACCCGCCGCGGCGGCCAGACTTCCAGCAGGTACACCATGAGCAGCCCGAGGAGGAAGCAGCCTGAGACGTTCACTGCGAAGATCGCCCACGGGAAGCCGTGGCCAGCCGGGAAGGCAGCCGACAGCAGGTAGCGAGCCGCGCTCCCGATTCCGCCGCCGACCGCAATCGCCGCCAGATCAACCGCGCCCGGCCCGGATGCCTGGTGCGTCCGTGCGGTCGGAGACCGGCGCGCAAGCATCGAGTCTGAGCCAGGCATCTCAGCAGAATACGCAGCAGTCGGCGCCACAGGATCATCAGGCGTGCTAGCGTGCAACGAAATTCGATTAACTCGATGGGATTCATAGGATGAGCGCAGCGACTGCGGTGCGGCACGTCACGCCGGAACACGTCATCGGAGCGGCTCCTACCAGGCTGAGTCCCGCCCAGCTCGCCGGGATTGTCAGCGAGACGGCGGCGGCGGAGCACAGCTGGCGGCCAATCGTGGAATTCTCTGAAGGGCCGCGCTGGTTCCGGCGGCTGGCGCTCGCCGCCGACTATGAGGTGTGGCTGCTGAGCTGGCTGCCTGGCCAGCACACTGGCTTCCATGATCACGGTGACGCCAGGGGCGCCTTCGCGGTCGCCCAGGGCGAGCTAGAGGAATCGCTGGCAGCGCGAGGCCGCAGCGTGGTGCGGTACCGGACAGCAGCGGCCGGCTCAGTGACCAGCTTCGGAGCCAGGCACCTGCACGACGTCAGCAACGTCGCAGCGGCACCAGCGATCAGCGTCCACGCGTACTCGCCCCCGCTGACTGCGATGCGCCGCTACGAGATGACAGCGTCCGGCCTGGCCCTGGTCGGCACCGTACGAGCTGAGATCAACTGGTGAGGTTGCCTGTCGGTTCTGACTGCGGGCCGCCCTGCTGTGCAGCACACTAGGTGCCATGATCACGCGACCGCCGGGAGCACGCACCATCGACGAGGTGCTAGCCGAGGCAAGGACGAGCTTGAAGCGGCTGGATCCGCACGACGCCTATGCAGCGGCGAAGGATGGCGCGCTGCTCGTCGATATCCGGCCTGCAGCGCAGCGCGCGGCCGAAGGGGAGATTCCCGGTGCTCTGATCATCGAGCGCAACGTACTGGAATGGCGCTTCGATCCGGCATCCGACGCCCGGCTGCCGGTGGCTAGCTACGACCTGCAGGTCATCGTGGTCTGCTCGGCGGGCTACACCTCCAGCCTGGCCGCGGCTGCGCTCCAGGAGCTAGGCGTGCACCGCGCTACAGACCTTGCGGGTGGCTACCGCGCCTGGGAGGCCGCCGGGCTTCCGGTCTCCGGGGCCGCTCACAGCAGCGTCAGCTGAGCATCCCGAAGTTGGGCCGCGGCCTCGCCAACCCCGGCCGTCGCAGTAGCGGGTAGCCGCCGCGCCGCAGCGGGGCTTGCCCGGCCCACGCCGTACTTCCTGGCCAGCTCCGCGACCTGGGCCGAGATCGACTGCTGATAGCTCGCTGGCGCATAAGCTCTGCTGCCGTAGAGCTTGGCGTAGGCCGGGATCAGGTCCGGATAGCACTCCCGCAGCCAGGACCAGAACCACTCCCTGGCCCCGGTGCGCAGGTGCAGCACGATGGGGCTGACGTGACTAGCGCCAGTGGCGGCGATCTCGCGTACTGCCCGCTCCAGTTGCGAGGGGGAGTCGGTCAGGAATGGCAGTACCGGCCCCATCAGCACTCCGCAGCCGAGGCCCCGCTCGTTCAGCGTGGCACACGCGGCCAGCCGTCGGTCAGGTGCCGGGGTACCGGGTTCAATAAGTCTAGAAAGATCTTTATCGACAATTCCGGCTGACACGTTGAGGCCGACCACCGTGACCTCGGCGGCCGCGGCGAGCAGTTCGATGTCACGCAGCACGAGCGTGCCCTTGGTGAGGATGGAGAACGGATTCGCCGCCCTCGTCAGCGCGCCGATTATGCCCGGCATCAGCTGATACCTGCCCTCGGCGCGCTGGTAGCAGTCCACGTTGGTGCCCATCGCAATGTGCTCGCCGCGCCAGCGCGGCGCCGCCAGCTCCTGCCGCAGTCGCTCCGCCGCGTTCACCTTGACCACGATCTGCGTATCGAAGTCCTTACCGGCATCCATCTCCAGATATATATGTGTATTTCTGGCAAAACAGTAAACACAAGCATGACTGCAGCCTCTATAGGGGTTGATCGTCCAGCGGAACGGGACTCTCGACGCTGCCGGGACCTTGCTGATGATCGACTTGGCATGCACCTCGTGGAACGTGATGCCGCGGAAGCCCGGCGTGTCGAATGTTCTCGTGACTGCGGCCAGCTCGAACAAGGCTGGGTTGCTGGCAGTGCTGTTTGCCACACCGCCGCTTGCCACACCGCCGTTAGCTGCCTCCGGCGTCAGCCGGAGATTGTCCCAGCGCATGCACGTCACAATAGAACGACTGTTCGAGATTCTCAAACGTATTTTCGACTGCTGGCCGGTCAGCCGCGTCCTGGGCGGGGCAAACCGGGCAGCCGCCGGTGCGGAGCGCCGTGCCGTTCAGTTTCGTGCCGGTCTTAACCCGGCTTCCTCTTGCCGACGGCAAAGCCCTGGTAAACAATCGTCGGAAGGGGTCGGCTCACTGCAGCGGCCCGCGACCTATTGATCTGGCCGGAGGTGGCGCTGTGGCCTTGTCGATGGAAGAGCAGCGCATGCTTGACGAAATGGAACGTCAGCTCGCCATTGACGATCCGAAGCTGGCCTCCAGGCTCAATGCGTTCGGCGGGCAGCGGATGCCCGGCGCCTTTACCTCGCACCGCGCAAAGACAATCAGCGGCCTGCTGGCGCTCGCGCTGATTGCCGCAGTCACAATCATGATGTTCGTGGTCAGTCCGTATGGCCACCGGGGCAACCCGCCACACACGCCGTCGACGTCTGGCAAGCCGGCAGCGGGAGCTCAGTCACAACATACGGCTGGCTAGCTCGCTCGCGACGTCAGGGCGAGTCAGGACTCGCGCCACAGTTGCAGCAGGTACTGCTCCATGCCCTCTAGGCGCTTGCGCGCCTGCTGAAAGTCGTCGCTAAGCGGGTCGGAGAACTGCTGGAACAACTCGCCGTAGCTCTGCACGGCCACGGTCCGGTTCCTGGTGTAGATCCGGACGCCATAGTCACCGACTCCGCCGGACAGTCGCAGCGCGTTGACGCACGTGACCGTGTCGGTGTCGATGCTGAGCTGGCCGCGCAGATACAGCACGCACTTGGCCTCGTCCTCGTATCCGTCGCTGAATGGCGGCGGGGCGTCATCCCATTCCTCGATGGTGAGCTGAACGCCGAGCGGCTCCTGGGCACACGACACCATGAGCTGATCACGGCCCGTGCTGATCAGCGAGTCGATCGGCGGCACCGGCCCGCCGGGGGCATCCAGGTCAGCGATCGGGTCATGGACCCGGAACATCAGCCGCTCCGGGAAGACCGGAATCTCCAGCCGAAGCAGCCTGCGACTCACTGGCCCCCCTCTGGGCAAGAAAAGGCGATTTCCTGACCTACAGAATGCTCCGAAGTAGGCCGACTTGCGCACTCAATCGCCCAGAAAGGCCGGTCTCGGCAGCGATCTATCGCACAACACCGCCGCCGGGCTATCCTCCGGCCATGACGGAGTCGGTTGCAGACGTCCCAGCAGTTACGCACCGCTACGTTCAGGCCGGCAACCTGCGCATGCACATCGCCGAGGCGGGCCGGGGACCGCTGGTGCTGCTGCTGCACGGTTTTCCGGAGAGCTGGTACTCCTGGCGACACCAGCTGGCCGCGCTCGCCGCCGCCGGCTATCACGCGGTCGCACCAGACCAGCGCGGCTACTGCGGCACCGGACCACCTGAGGGCCGCGCGGACATTGGCGAATACACGATCCTGCATCTGACCGGCGACGTGATCGCGCTGATGGACGCGCTGGGCGAGGATGAGGCAGTGGTCGCCGGGCACGACTGGGGCGCTCCGGTCGCGTGGCATGCAGCACTGTTCCGCCCGGACCGGGTACGTGGCGTCATCGGCCTGAGCGTGCCATATCGGCCGCGCGGCAGCGCGCCCCCTATCCCCACGCTGCGTGCGCTGCTGGGCGAAGGCTTCTACATGGTCTACTTCCAGCAGCCCGGAGTCGCCGACGCCGAGCTGAGCCGGGATCCGGCCGCCACCTTCCGCAAGGTGCTGTGCAGCCTTGCTGGTGATGGCCCGGCCATGTCACTGATCCCGCAGGGCGGCGGCTTCCTCGATGCAGCGGCGGACGCGGCCGAGCTTCCGGCCTGGCTTAGCCAGCAGGACATCGACGAATACGTGAGGGAATACGCAGACTCCGGGTTCACCGGCCCGCTGAACTGGTATCGCAACCTGGACCGCAACTGGGAGCTGACGAGTGCCTGGCAGCACGCGCCGATTAGCGTGCCGAGTCTGTTCGTGGCCGGCGAGAAAGACCCGGTGCTGAGCTTCATCAGCCCCGATGGCATCGCGTCGGCGCTACCCGGCCTCACCGGGCAGGTCATCTTGCCCGGCTGCGGCCACTGGACGCAGCAGGAGCGGCCGGCCGAGGTCACCGCGGCGATGATCGCGTTTTTGCACGAACTCGGGTAGCGGCCGCTAGGAGGGCGCGAAAACACCTGGCGGCGGGGCGGGGGACAGCTGCGCTTGCCCGTCTCTAATAGCCCTAGCACCGGAGATGAACCGGTCCAGGTCCTCGCCGGCGAGGATCCGGCCAGGGAAGGGGTCCGCCGCCACCCGGCGGGTCAGGGCGGCCACTGGCAGGTCATAGTCGGAGGCCGCGAGCACCAGGTTGCCGAACCGCCGGCCGCGTAGCACAGCCGCATCACCGATGACGCAAGCCGCACGAAACACGTCACGTGCCGATGCAGCCCTGGCCCTGGTGTGGGCCAGCGGCGGGCCGTCGCCGATGTTGGCCGCGAACAGGCCACCAGGTGTGAGCGCCCGGCCCGCGGCCGTCGTGAACTCGACCGACGTGAGGTGCGCCGGGGTGCGCGCGCCCGCGAACAGGTCGGCAATGACCACGTCATAGGAGCCAGGCCGCAGTTTCTCAAGCACGGCTCGCGCATCGCCGATGCGGACCCTGATCCGCCCCGGCTTACCGCCGGCGCGCCGACTCGGCTGGCGCAGCGGCAGCCGTTCCCGTACCAGGTCCACCATGTCTGCGTCGCAGTCGACTGCGAGCTGGCTCGATCCGGGCCGGGTCGCCGCCACATAACGAGCAAGGCTCAGCGCCCCGCCCCCGAGGTGCAGCACCCGCAGCGGCTTGGCTTCCGGCGCGGCGAGGTCCAGCAGGTGACCAAGGCGCCGTACGTACTCGAAGTCGAGGTAGAGCGGGTCGTCCAGGTCGACGTAGGACTGCGGGGTGCTGCCCACCAGCAGCGTCCAAGCTCTCGGCCGGTCGGGGTCGGCGAGCAGCTCGACCGCGTCGGGCTCGCCCAGGCGCCGGGCCGCAGGCTCGCCGCTGTCGCCCCACCGGTCTGACATAACGCCATTCTCTACGCGGCCAGGCGGTGCACGGGCCAGCTAGTCCACGGTGATCTCGGCCGAGTCGGTCAGCCGGAGCTTCCGGCGGGCACGTTCGTAAAAGGTCGTGCGACCGAAACGCACCACAGATGCAGCGCCGGGGCGCGGCTGCAACTCGACCCGGTCTCCCGGAATGAGCTGCGCGGCGACTTCGCCGTCCACTTCCATGGCAAGCTCACCGCTGTCTGGCAGGAGCTCCAGCGCCAGGCTGTCACCAACCGACAGCACCAGGCCACGGTTGTAGGCGGAGTGCGGCGAGGCCGGTGTCACGAGCACCGCCTCGACCGACGGACTCACGATCGGGCCACCGGCCGAGAAACTGTAAGCAGTCGACCCGGCCGGTGTGGCGACAACTATCGCATCTGCCGCATAGCTGACGAACGGGTTCCCGCCAGCCAGCACCGCCACTTTCGCCGTCGGCCGCCCCGGAAAGCGAACCACAGCGATGTCGTTGAAGGCCGTGACGACCTGGTCGCCAATGACCGCGTCGACCGCAAGACGCGGCTCGATCGTGTAATCCATGGCGTCCACGGCTGACAAGGCACCCGGCAAGTCGGGCACGTCCACTTCAGCCAGAAAGCCCACCTTGCCCAGGTTCACCCCGAGCACGGGCGCGCGGTGGCGGTCGGCTAGCCGCATCGCGCGCAGCATCGTGCCGTCGCCGCCGAGACTTACCACCAGATCGGAACGGCGGCCAAGCTCGGTGTCGGAGACCGAGGCGGCCGCGCAGTTGAGTCGTCTGATCTCCGAGTCGATGCCCAGCACCTGAATGTTCCTGCGCGTGGCCCAGTCCAGCACGGCGGCCACCGCCTCGGCCGAGTCGCGCTTGGGGTGCAGCACCATGCCGACGATATGCATCTCAGCGGTACCCTAGCGCGGCGCCGGACCGCGCCGGGCTGTGGTACGCGCCCCACCAAGTGGTGCGCAGCCCGAGCGGCCAGGCATGCTGAGAGGATGAAGCCTGTGGTCGCGGTCTCGTGGCAGCTCCTGCGGGGAGTGCTGCCTTACCCGGATCTGTGGCGGCGATGGCGCGTGGACCGCAGGGCGCACAAGCTCATCACCTGCCGGCACTGGCCCGGTGACGAGGCAACCGGCATGGACGCGGCGCAGCTAGCGTTGCTGCGGCTACTGTGGCTGCAGCGCCTTACTCGTAACTCCGTCACCATGCGCCGCGATGATGACGCGGTGCTGCTGGCCCGCGCCGCGATCGAGACCTGCATCGTCGGGCTGTACTGCGTTCATTCCGGCGACGCGATCTCGCACCTGTCAGCACCGAGCTACGGTGGCGCGGGGCCGGTGCCCTACCTCATCAACGCCGACCTTGGATCAAGAACCGCCATCGACGGCGCAGTACTGGCGCTCGGCGAGGTCGGCCCCGACCTGAACATCAGGGATCTGGCCCTCTGGCTGGAGCGGGAGCACGGGCTCGTCCTGGCGACCGGGCTCTACCACCGCTACTACGTGCCCTTGTCGCACTTGTTCGCGCATGCCTACGCCTTTTCGCTGATGCGGCACGTTCATCCGGACGGCACGATTCACCGCCGGCCCGCGTTCCCGTGGATCAGGCGCTCAGCCGCCCGAATGGCCGACGGCTGTGCCGCGGTACTGGCAGCGAGCATCGCCGATAAAGCCGGAACTCCGTCAGAGCTCTTCCACCGTTCCGCCACCGCTCATCTCGACCGGCTGCTGACCCCGGCCCTCGTATTCGCGGTCAAGGGAGCCTTCCGGTCGGGGCCATGGCGAGAGTTCCCCCGCAAGCTGCAATCCATCATCGAGGCGCAGCGTTCTGCCGACCTGCCGGGCGAGGGTGACGATTCAGGCGGCGAGGACGGCAGCGCCGCCGACGCGCTTGCCAGTTTCCTAGATCCGGCCGCTAGCTATGCGCGCGGCGGTCTGTATAGCCAGAACGGGGACGAGTACGCCGATGAAACGGATCCGGCCGCCGGGGAGGAACGGCCGGCCAGGCACCGGCGGTAGCGCTGCCGAACTCCGCCGTCCTGCGCGGCCCGTCCTGCGCTCGCTGGCAAGTCTGGGTATATCCGCCGGGCGTGCCAGGAGGTAGCGTCAAAGCTGGGCTATCCCGCCGAAGGGGGGCGACCATGAGCGATGACAAGGACACCGAGCTCGCTGACGCGTTGGCAGAGGCTGGCCGCCGCCTCGGCCAAGCCCTCTCGGATGGGCTCGCTCGCCTGCGGTCCGCACGCGACACGGTCGCGGACGCAGCGAACCGGTCGGAGGTGCGGGCCGTCACCGAGTCCGCCGCCAGAGTCTTGCGGCACCGGCCTTGCTTGTGCATGTGCGCGCACGCTCATCCTGAGGACGGCGGCATCTGCGAGATGCTCGACGCGGTGATTACCGGCCCGTCTACATCGGAGCTGCTCGGCACGATTGCCGTGCCGCTCTGCGCGCCGTGTGCCGCAGCGCGAGCCGTGCACCGCTTCTAGTCACGGTTAATCCCCACGGGCGCCCTCGGCGGGTGAGCGGCGCCGCGCAGTCGCTAGCCTTATTCACCTGCGCTGGCCTGCAGTTCGCTGATGACGCTGGGAAAACGGGCGAGGGGGTGCCCCTGTGAAAGCAGTGCGGTTCGGGGAGTACGGCGGGGTCGACGTCCTGAACGTCGTGGACGTTCCGACGCCTGAGCCAGGGCCAGGGGAGGTCCTGGTACAGGTCAAGGCGGCTGGCATCAACCCCGGCGAGGGGAAGATCCGGTCAGGCGCACTGCACTCCAGGTTCCCTGCGACGTTCCCCTCCGGCGAGGGCAGCGACCTGGCCGGCATTGTCGCCGGCAGAGGCCCTGGCGTAACCGGCTTCTCAGCCGGCGACGAGGTCATTGGTTACACCCACAACCGCGCCAGCCACGCCGAGTACGTCGTGGTAGATGTGCAGAACATCACGCCCCGGCCCGCTCGAGTGCCGTGGGATGTGGCTGGCGCGCTCTTTGTGGCGGGCGCGACGGCCTACGCCGCTGTGCGCGCCATCGCGGCGACTGCGGGCGACACCGTCGTAGTGGCAGGCGCAGCCGGCGGCGTCGGGTCGATCGCGGTTCAGCTCGCGCGGCTGGCTGGCGCTTCCGTCATCGGGCTCGCGAGCGAGACCAACCACGTGTGGCTTGCCGAGCACGGCATAATCCCGGTGAGCTACGGCAAGGGCGTCGCTGAGCGGATCAGGGCCGCTGCGCCACAGGTCGACGCGCTCATCGACACCCAGGGCGGCGACTACGTCCAGCTCGCGCTCGACCTTGGCGTCCGGCCGGAGCGGATCGACACCATCGTGAATTTCGAGGCCGTCGCCGACCATGGCGTCAAGGCCGAAGGGAGCGCCGCCGGGGCGAGCGCGGCGGTCCTGGCCGAGCTCGCCGCTCTCGTGGCCGCGGGAAAGCTCGACGTTCCCATCGCTGCCACGTTCCCGCTGTCACAGGTGCGCGACGCCTACAGCGAACTTGAGCGCGGCCACACCCGCGGCAAGATCGTCCTCATCCCCTGACCGGCATCGAAGTCCCTGGCTCAGCGTTTGACCAGCCTGCGCGCTCGCGCGCCTCACCCCAGAGCTCGCGGTAGCTGCGTGCGGCCTGGCTGCGTGGCGCGAAGGCGGCCACTGGCGCGCGGTGGACCGACATCTGCTCGATCAGGGACGCTGACGGGATCACGGTCGTCGCGAAGCTACGACGGGCGGCGGGCAGCTCCTGCGAGATCTGCGTGTGCAGCCGCTTGCGCCGATCGATCATCGAGAAGAACGCCAGCACGTCGGGCTGGTGCCCGTTGAAGCTGCCGACGAACTCGGTGAGCTGGTCCAGGGTGCGCACCGAGAGCGTCGTCGGGATGAGCGGCACGAGCAGCAGGTCGGCGGCGTGCAGCACGCTCTCGGACAGCAGCGAGATGCTCGGCGGGCAGTCGAGGAAGACAGCGTCGTACTCAGCCTTGAGCGGCGCTAGCAGGCTGGCCAGCCTCCGTTCCGGCCGCTTCGCCGCATCCAGGAGCAAGTCCAGGTTCCGGTAGGTGAAGTCGGCCGGCAGCAGGTCAAGACCGTCGAAGTCGGTGCCCTTGATCGCTGCGTCAACCGACTTGGTGCCCTTGATCAGGGCCTTGCCGCCGCCTTTGACCCGCGGCTTGATCCGGAACAGATAGCTGGCCGCACCCTGCGGGTCGAGGTCCCACAGCAGCACTCGGTAGCCGTCCCTCGCAGCAAGGTAGCTGAGGTTGACTGCGGTGGCCGTCTTGCCGACGCCGCCCTTGATGTTGTAGCTGGCGAAGATCTTCACGCGGCGGCCGTCCGCGCGAGCTCGGTCAGCCTCGCCTGACTAGCCGGGCTGGCAAAGTCCGCGAAGCGGCTGTCGAATTCGCTCCGTGCCGCCCGCTGGCGCCGCGCTAGGTCGGCAGCGATCTCCCCCATTGCGAGCAGCGTCGTCGCCGGGGCGCTACGATCGGCCAGCATCTGGCTGGCGAATGTCCGGATCTCAGTTCGCTGGACCTCGGCATCCTGGAACTCACCCAGGCAGTTCTGTAGTGCCTTGAGCTCTCTGACCGCCTGCCAGTGCTGCGCAGGGTCGTGCAGCGACCCGAACATCTCTACCAGGTACCGCAGCTCTTTGCAGCGCTTGCGCAGGTCGTGCAGGCGCTCCGGCGGCGATGCGACAGTGATCAGCCGGCCGGCCCGCAGCGCCTTGCGCTGCGCGGCCCGGATGCGCTCGTCTGCGAGCAGCGCGACCGTGGCACGTCTACGAGCCGGACGGACGTCGTCCAGCGAGTCCCTCCAGCCCGCGGTCAGCCGGGCGAACCTCGCCGACCGCAGGCCTCTGGCGAGTCGGCGGTGCTCCCGCGCTCGAGAGCGCACCAGGTAATCACGGAACGGGGTCAGCTCACTCTCGCTCGCCCCGACCAGCCCGGCTGCCATGCCCGCGAAGCCCAGCAGGTAGACGTCTAGGTCCCTGGTCGGCGTGGTCACGTCGCCGAGCCAGCCGAACTCCGGCCGGTACTCGCGCGCCAGCCCGCCGGGCAGCGCGTCGCCGCACAGCTTGAGTGCCGATCGGGTCCAGCGGACCGCGATGCGGAGGTCGTGCAGGAACTCGGTATCGATATCGCGGACGGTGCCCGGAACGTTGGCCTCTAGCGCGTCCAGCAGCCCGGTGAGGATCGCCGCCATCGCAGTCCCGGCGGGCATCGAGGGGCTGAGCCGTACCGAGGCGGCCTTACCAGGCAGCTCGCCGGCCCGCTGGCCAACTGCCGCCAGGGCTGCGTCCAGGGCGGATCCGCGGCCGGGTCTGACCCCGGGCACGCCAGCGAGCGCCCGGCCGACGCGGTCGGTAACTCCGCAGTATCCGCGAACTGGCGTCAGCGTCAGCCTGGCCGGAGCCGCCGCCCGCGCGGGATACGTGACCGACATCCGGTCCACGGCCAGCCTCGCGACCGTCTTGGCATCGTCGTTCAGCCCGCGGAGCTCAGTGACCCGGCTAGTGGCTCGGGCGACGGGGGACAGAGCCCTGACCCCGGCGACGGGCTCGACCAGCTCGCGCAGGGGACCAGCCGGCAGCCCGCTGACCAGACTCGGCCAGCGCGGCCTGGCGCTGCCCGACAGGCGCGCGACGGCCAGTATGTCCCCCTCCCGGCCGGTCAGCACCAGCTCGGCCCGATCGCGGACGGTGACCTGCTCTAGGGTGAGGCCGGCCCGGTAGAGACGCCAGTCGAAGGTATCGAGCCAGGCACGGCCGCTCACCCGCACCGGGCCGCCGTTAGCCCAGGCCAGTCCGCCGTCGAGGCCGGGCGCGCCCGCCATCGCCTGTGCAACGTCGGTACTTGCGTTCGCGGCCCCGTCGATCACGAAGTCGCGCGAACTCTGAGCCGCAGCCATAACATCACTGAGTGCTTCCGAAAGAATTATCAGAATTATCGATAATTAGACATCCAGGATTAATCGAGAGTTAACCATCTTAGCAATCTGGGACTGGACAGACTAGCTCGTTGAAGCCCATCGTGGGGCGCCGCTGAAGTTCAGGTAGCGTTGCAGCGATGATGAGCTGGACCGAAGTCTCTTCGCTCGCGACCGGCGCTGGCACTCTGGTACTCGCGGTCGCGACATTTGCCTCTGTCCGGTCGGCGAACCGGGCCGCGCGCATCGCAGAGCAGGCTCTGCTGGTCAACCAGCGCCCCTTGCTGGCGCCCTCCCGCGTCGATGACACCAAGCAGAAGATCTTCTTCCAGGAAGGTCGCTACATGGTCCTCGAAGGCGGCCGTGGCGGTGCCGAATTCGAGAACGGCGTGGTGTACCTGGGCATCTCGCTCCGCAATGCGGGCCCCGGCATCGCGGTGCTGCACGGCTGGCGCTTCCTGGCCGGAGTGCAGATCAACCCGCCGCGGCCGGAGCTGGAGACCTTCCGCCACCAGGGCCGCGACATCCTGATCGCACCTGGCGACATCGGATTCTGGCAGGGTGCCTTCCGCGACAGCGACGACGCCCAGTACGACGAAGCCGTGACTGCTGTCAAGACTGATGACGATGAGGTCGTACTCAACATCGACCTGCTGTACGGGGACAACGACGGCGGCCAGCGCGTGATCAGCCGGATGCTGCTTCGCGGGTACAAACGCGACGAACAGGCGGAGCGGCTCTGGATCGCGTCTGTCGTCCGGCACTGGAACGTTGACCGGCCAGATCCCCGCTAATCGGCGGCCGTTTCAGGCCAGCCTGGCCGGCATGGCTGATGACCTCGCCTCGATCAAACGTCCTCTAGTCGCCTGCAGCCGGTGCAGCGCAATCGCCATGAAGCGGTTGAGAATCGCGTAGCCGACAGCCGGGTCCTGCTCGCAGACAGCTCGGACGGCCACTGCGTCGAACTCGTAGGCCTGCATGGGCTGGGTAGTGACCGCTCCGTACCTGAACTGATAGGGAGGCTCAAGCCACGACAGGCCGACCACGTCGCCCCGGCCCAGCCGTTCTATAACTACCCTGCCGACCCCCGGCACCAGCGCATCCAGCGCAACCTGGCCTGCGTCGATGATCCAGAACTTCCGCGCCGGGGAATCCTCGTCGAACAGCCGGTGGCCCGCCGGGACACTGATATGCCGTGCTGTTTCCGCCAGCCGGGTTAGGCAATCGGGCGGCAGCGCTCGCAGGAACGGCTGGGCCCCGAGGACTGACATCTGCTCGGTCACGGCAACTCACCTCCGTACTGAGCTCTATCAGCAGTTAAAGCCAGGGCAGTTCCAGCGGGCAGGGCCGAAAGCCAGGGAACGGCGGGGCCGTCAGTCCCGGGTCCCGCTGGGCCGCTGCCGCTGGCCCGCAGTGACAGGTCCGGGTGATGATAATGGCAGTCCTGTTGATGGATGGGACGTCGACGAGATTGGACAGCGAGATGCTGCAGTTGTTTGGGTTCGACCGTATCGGCGTCGTAGTGGGTGACATTTACTTCGTCGACCCCGAACCCGGGAAGGGGCAGGACGGCCCGGAGCGCGGCGTCCGGCTCGAAGTCCGGATGCTGGAACCTGGCGAGTTGACTGGCTCGATCTACTCAGCCCGCCCGATCAGCATCGCCGAGCCGGTCTGGCGAGCGGACCTACTGGAAAGCACCACCAGCGCGCCAGGCAGCCTGGATCGAGTGCATCATCACCCGAACATGAAGGACTGGGAGCCCGGCCGGCGCGTGTTCGACCGCGAGCTGTCCGGCGACCCGGTTGGCTTCGTTGGCACGACGCTGTCTGACCTCGAGGGCTTGCTGGCACGGGCGGGAATCGAGCTGGATGCGACGCTTGCCGCGGACGCCGGCAAGCTGCGCGAGGTGGTGCCTGACGTCCAGCGCGCCGTGGCCGGCATGCTGGACGAGGTGAAGGCCGGACGGCTCGGCACCGCTCCGGCAGGTGACG
>Ga0335072_10008592_pt1 | contig 14802 bp, 8 predicted proteins | sample Lox_Sample_21_FD_206725 | JGI IMG/M metagenome (GOLD analysis project Ga0335072, IMG submission 206725) | Soil microbial communities from Loxahatchee National Wildlife Refuge, Florida, United States - Lox_Sample_2.1 | ecosystem: Environmental > Terrestrial > Soil > Wetlands | place: USA: Florida... | reverse complement strand
AGGGTGTTGCTTCGCAAGTTTCGGAGCGAGGAACTTGGCCAGACGGCGGTGGTTGTGGCTCTGATGATCACCGCGGTCATGGCACTCGCGGCGACTTCGGTGGAAGTCGGCCACATCTATTACGCATACCGGCTGCTGGTTGCTTCCACGAATTCGGCGACGCTGGCGGGGGCGCAGGCCATGCCCAACATCACCGCGGCCCAGGCGAATGTGACCGCTTATAGCTCCAAAGCTGGGAAAAAGAACGCTAACAATCTCTTGACGGTCACTTCGCTGACCACAAACTTCTACTGTTCGAGCACCGCGACCTCGCTCAACGTGGGATGCCAGGCGCCCCCGAGCGGCGAAGGAAGCTGCACGAGCGGTGCGAGTTGCAACGCCCTGACGGTGACACAGAAGGCGTCTGTGCCGTTGTGGTTTGGCGGTCTGGTCGGCATGCCGAGCATGAACATGACGGCCCAGTCGACGGCGGCGATGAGGGGCGGAACTGATACTCCGTATAACATCGCAGTCATCATCGACACGACGGGGTCGATGGGCAGCGGCAGGGCTCCGGCAAGCGACGGCTGTGGCGGCGACACACAAATCCAATGCGCAGTTTATGGACTAAAGCAATTCCTGTTAGAAATGGATCCGTGCCCGCTCGACACGAACTGCAGTACGACCAACACATACGTAGACGATGTCGCGCTATTCGTGTTTCCCGCCGTCGCTAGCGGCAATGCGTCAAAGGATACCACCTGCCCGACGTCAAATCCTGCGACAGTGCCGTATAACTTTACCAACGTGACAACGGCGTCGCAGGACCTTAATCTGTGGGATACGATGAGCAACGGCAAAGCAGTCACCCAGAAGGACTATCAGGGCGGCTACGAAATTGTAAGCTTCAACAATACCTACAAGACGAATGATGCGGACACGACGCTGGCGACGTCGAATGATCCGCTGGCAGTTGCTGCTGGCGGAAGCAGTTGCCAGGGGTTGCAGGCGCCCGGCGGGCAGGCGACCTACTATGCGCAAGTAATTCGCGCAGCGCAAGCAGCGCTGGTCTCGATGCAGGGTAGCACCCCGGGCTCGCAGAACATCATGATCATCCTCAGCGACGGGGACGCGAATGTGTGCAACTACCAGGCGTACACACCGTACGGCGGTAACGCGAGCTGCACTAATAATCACAACGATATCGTTGCGGACAACTGTCCGGCGATCAACAGCACCGGCGGTTGCATTGCGAGCCCCCAGGACTCGAGCGACCCCTGCCCGCCTGCAACTGGAGTTACTTGCAGCGGCAGCCCTCTAAATGGGACCTATTACAAGAGCGGCTCCACAACTTACAAACCCACCGGGTATAATTCGCCGACCTACCCTTCGGCTCTTGGTCAATGCGGGCAAGCGGTGGAGGCAGCGCAGATGGCTACTGCTGCCGGGACAACGGTATACACCGTCGCCATGGGCGCAGAAACGACGGGTGGGTGTACGACGGACGCGTACACCACGGTGTCCGATACATACACGGGCTCCACATATGGGGCGGCTTCTTATTCGGCTGGACAGCAGCCGTGCCAGGCAATCCAAGCGATGGCTTCGAACCAGAATTACGCAGCCAAATCGAATCCGACTTTTTACTCGGACGCGACAAGCGGGTGCAAGGCGACAGGGAGCGCTCAAGACTATACGACGATCGGCGGCATCTTCCAGGCCATTGCAGGCGGGCTTACGAACGCGCGGCTGATTCCTACCGGTAGCTAGAATGCGCACTGGAACGTTGGCGACTGATGTCGTTCGAGGAGAAGGGCATGGGATCAAACCCATGCCCTTTTTGCAGTTGCCCAATTGCGTTGCATGCCTGAACGGCCGCGATTTGACGGCTGCGAATCATTACCCAGGTCATATTACCTAGCACGAAAGTGTGATAGTCCATGTTACCGGCATCCGGGAATATGGATGTGGAATTCGAGATGGTTCGAATACGGGCCGCTACGAATCCGCACGACCAAATGTTGAAATCGCTCGAGGGATGATGAAGCACCATCCTCACCTCTCGAACGCTAACTACCTTAGCGGCGCAACCTTTGGTCCAACCACCGCAAGATCGTTCTCCCTGGCATGGGATGGCGAAGGTGAGACGGCGCAAACCCGTCAGGGCCTGGACTTGCCACACGTATTGAATGCAATCAGTACGGCAGAGCAGTCCGCCAGACCGATTTGTTCCGCCGGGACCTGCGCTCGTTGAGCGAGAGGAGAGACTTGTCCCGTGAAACGATCCGTAGTGCGGTGGATGCTCAAGTTCCTGATCAACGAGGATGCCCAGGCGGCGGTGGTTGCGATTGTGACGGCCAGCGTGATGATGGCCCTGGCAGGAGCCTCAGTGGAAAGCGGTCACATTTACTACGCCTATCAGCAGTTGGAGGCATCAACCAACGCGGCGGCACTTGCCGGAGCACAAGCGATGCCCGACACGGATCAGGCGGCAACCAATGTGACGCTCTACAGCTCACAGGCCGGCGAACTGAACGCGAATTCGATGCTGACGAATGCGCAGGCGACGCCCACGTTTCTCTGCCTGAGTACGGTGACGAACAGCCTGAACGTGGCATGCCAGACCTCGAATGGCAGCTCCGGCGGTTACAACGCGCTGACGGTGAAGCAGACAGCAAAGGTGAACCTGTGGTTTGGAGGATTGATCGGCGTCAAGAGCATGAATCTGGCGGCGACGGCGACGGCGGCGATGCGGGGCGGAGCCAACACGCCGTGGAACATTGCCATTATTCTGGACACAACCGGGTCGATGGACAGCCAGGACAACGGCGCGCAATGTTCAGGAACGCAGATCTCGTGCGCGCTGCAGGGAATTCAGATTCTCTTAAGCGACCTATATCCCTGCGCACTGGGCCAGACGTGCACCTCGAGCCCAGACTATGTAGACAGCGTGAGCCTGTTCGCGTTTCCTGCCATGACCACGTCCTCCGCCAAGGATGACTACACCTGCCCAACGAGCAACCCGACGATTGTGGCGTACACATTTCCGGATCCGCCGAACAGTCTGACGCTTCCTTCAGGGGACACATACCAGGTGGTGAACTGGTCAAACGATTACAAGACCTCGGATGCGGCGACGAGTTTGAATACCAGCTCGGATATTGTGATTGCGGCGGGTGACGGAACGACGAGCGGATCGGGCGGGAGCGGGTATGGCGGATATGGCGGACACGGCGGATACGGCGGAGGGCGACATGGTGGCGGCGGCAGCGGCAGCTGCAGCGGGATTCAGGCGCCGGGCGGCGAAGCGACCTATTACGCGCAGGTCATCTATGCTGCGCAAACGGCGCTGGTAGCCGAGCAGGCAGCGAATCCCGGGTCGAAGGACGCGATGATCATTCTCACAGACGGCGACGCAACGGCTTGCGCCTCCAATGCGAATACGTCGGCCGGCGCATGCAATTCGAAATCGGAGCTGGTGGCGACAGAGGGCACGCTGAACGGGACTGGAACGGAGACCAGCAACCCGAATGGGTATGAATCGGTCGCGTACCCTTCGGCGCTCGGCGAGTGCGGGCAGGCGGTGCTGGCGGCAGATGCAGCGGCCGAAGCAGGAACCGCGGTCTACACCATCGGCTACGGCGCGGAGACGTCGGGCGGATGCGACTCGGACAAGACATATAGCGCGTCGGTAACGACGGGAGGGGGAAGCTGGGGTCCGGGCGACCAGCCCTGCCAGGCGATTGCGGCGATGGCTTCGGCGGAGGTGAATTTCTACTCCGACGATGGCGACGGCTGCGCGGCGACTGCGCCGAGCAATCAGTCCATTACGAAACTGACGGCAATCTTCCGCGCGATTACCGACAATATGAGTTCGCCGCGGCTGATTCCGAACGGATCCGCATAGGACGCAGGCGTTCAGAAGGAAGCGGGTGGGGAGAGAGAAGGGCATGGGGTGAACCCCACGCCCTTTTTTGCTGTACACAGCGGTGCTGGATCTTACGGGCAGGGGTTGATGGCGGCGCATGGATGCTATCCATATTATTTTCTGTTGTTTAGCGGAACGAATCATGGCTGTCAACGAGAAGAGTTACGCCTGGATACGCTAGTCACTTTTTCCTAGCACTAAAGTGCAATAGCGTGGTTACCTGCATTCCAAGATCATTCAATCTAGGTCCCCAGCCTTCAACACAGACACGATGCATTCACGAACGCGAGACGGTGTCGAGAGTTGAGAGGACATAGCAGGGACAACATCCAGCTCCAAACGCTCATTCCCCAGCGGCGTAGCTAGAACGACTGAGTCCTGCCGGCAAGAGTTCGCATTTCCCGAACGTTGGGAACGCGATTGCGAGGCAGAGCGAGGCCGTCGCAGCGAAGGTTCGCAATGCGCGCTGACGATTCGCAGCAGTGCCTGCGGGCCCGCCGAGCAGCCTGGCACCAATTTGGGGGGCGCCAGCTGAGTGAAAGGAGAGATGCGGCCAATGAAGAAGTTTGGGTTCAGATCGATACGCAAATTCCTAAGAGATGAATGCGGCCAGACCGCGGTGATGGCGATGATCACGACGGGCACCATGATGGCGCTTTCCGGAGCGTCGCTTGAGGCAGGCCACGTTTACTACGCCTATCAGCAGTTGGTGGCGTCAACGAATGCGGCCGCGCTGGCCGGAGCCATGGCGATGCCGAACACAACGCAGGCATCGACTAACGTGACCCTCTACAGTTCGCAAAGCGGGCAACTGAACGCAAACCCGATGTTGACCAATGCAGCGGCGACGCCGACGTTTCTTTGCCTGAATACGGTGACGAGCAGCCTGAACGTGTCCTGCAGCACTTCGACCGGCGCGACGGGCGGATACAACTCGTTGAAGGTGACGCAAACGGCGAAGGTGAACCTGTGGTTTGGCGGGCTGATCGGCGTCAAGACCATGAATCTGGCAGCGACCGCGACCGCGGCAATGCGCGGCGGAGCAAACACGCCGTGGAACATCGCGATCATCCTGGACACAACGGGATCGATGGATAGCAAGGACAGCGGCACGCAGTGCTCCGGCACGCAGATTTCGTGCGCGCTGCAGGGCGTGCAGGCGCTGCTGAGCGACCTGTATCCCTGTGCGCTTGGCGAAACGTGCACTACGAGCACGGACTATGTGGATAGCGTGAGCCTGTTTGCCTTTCCGGCGATGACGACGTCGACGGTCAAGAAAGATTACACGTGCCCCACCAGCAACCCGACGATCGTGGCGTACACGTTTCCCGATCCACCGAACAGCCTGCTTCTTCCTTCGGGAGACACCTACCAGGTGGTGAACTGGGCGAATGACTACAAGACTACTGACTCGTCGAGTTTGAATACGGGCTCGAACATCGTGATTGCGTCAGGAGGAAAGAGCGGCTGCGCGGGCATGGGAGCGCCAGGCGGTGAAGGCACTTACTATGCTCAGGTGATTTACGCGGCTCAAGCGGCGCTTGTGGCAGAAGCGGCAGCAAATCCGGGCTCGAAGAACTCGATGATCATCCTGAGCGACGGTGACGCGACGGCGTGCGCTTCCAATGCCAATACGTCAGCCGGTGCATGCAATTCGAAATCGGAGATTGTGGCGACCGAGGGCACGCTGAACGGCACGGGAACGAAGACCAGCAATCCGAACGGCTATCTTTCGTACACGTATCCGTCGGCGCTGGGTGAATGCGGGCAAGCGGTGCTGGCGGCGCAGGCAGCGGCCGCCGCGGGGACGGCGGTATATACCATCGGCTACGGGGCGGAGACATCAGGCGGGTGCCTGAGCGATAAGACCTATAGCGCAACCGTGACTACGGGCGGCGGATCATGGTCTCCGGGAAAGCAACCTTGCGCGGCATTGGCGGCGATGGCCTCCTCGCAGCTCAATTTCTATTCGGACGACGGCAATGGCTGCCAGGCTACAGCGCCGAGCAACCAAAATATTACGAAGTTGACGGCGATCTTCAGGGCCATCACAGACAATATGAGCACCCCGCGGTTGATTCCGAACGGCACCACATAGAGATAGAAATAAAGGGCTTAGAACGCGGCAGGTGGAGAGGGCACAGTGGAAGGGCTGTGCCCTTTTTGCTTGCGCAAGCAAAGCGACCGCGCGGCAACTGGCGAGACGGCGGAAGCCTTCGGAATGTCCAATTGTTTTCGGCGGGCTGTGTGCGGCGGCCAGTGGCTCATCCGCTGCGCTATTTGGCCGATGAGGTGTGAAAGCCGATGGCTGGCCGCTTGATCAATTACCAAGGTCACTATCTATAGCACTAAAGTGCAACATAAGTAACCTGTGGATTGGAGATAATCGAGTCAACAAACCATTCCCCTAGAGGTCACCGTAGCGTCAGCGAGGCCGTACGATGGTATCGCTCAGGGACGAAGGCGGCAACCTCGATGCGTATCTCACGCATTCCCTGAAGTGTCTCACGAGCCTTTTTGAGTTCGCCCTCATTGCGAGGGGAAATTCCCCATACAAGCAAGCTGTTTTTCATGGTGCGGAACCTTTCCTGGAAGGTTCGGCGATGGATGTTCGTGTGTATCAAAGGTTCAAGAATCAATCTTGCAAACAAGAGATGAGCTTAGCGCCGTTCGAAGCGGCGCTTGCCGAACGAAAGGAGGAATTTGTCCCATGAAACGGTTCAAGTTCCCGTTAATGCGCAGGTTCCTGAAGAGCGAGCGCGGCCAGACCGCGATGGTAGCGATTTTTACAGCGAGCACAGTGATGGCGCTTGCCGGAGCTTCGGTGGAGAGCGGCCACGTGTATTACGCGTATCAGCAGTTGGTGGCATCGACGAATGCGGCGACGCTGGCGGGTGCGCAGGCCATGCCGAACACGACGCAGGCAGCGTTGAATGTGACTCAATACAGCTCGCAATCGGGTCAGCTGAATGCGAACTCGATGTTGCAGAACGCGGTGGCAACGCCGACGTTCCTGTGCCTGAGTACGGTGAGCGGCACGCTCAACGTTCCGTGCAGCACATCGACGGGCGCCAGCGGGGGCTACAACGCCTTGAAGGTAACGCAGAGGGCGACGGTGAACTTGTGGTTTGGCGGGCTGATTGGGGTGCGCAGCATGAACCTTGCGGCCAGTGCGACGGCGTCAATGCGGGGCGGGACAAACTCGCCGTGGAATATCGCCATCGTGCTGGATACGACTGCGTCGATGGGCAGTTCGGATGGCGGATTGCAGTGTTCCGGCACGCGAGAATCGTGCGCGCAGCAAGGATTGCAGATTCTGCTGAACGATCTTTATCCCTGCGCGCTGGGACAGAATTGCGCGTCGATCACCCCGGCGCCGGCGGCTGTGGACAGCGTGAGCTTGTTTGTGTTTCCGGGCGTGACGACGGGAACAGTTTCAAAGGACTACGTTTGCAAGACAAGCAATCCAACGATCGTAGCGTATACGATTCCGGACACCACTCCGGTTTATACGGCGGGTACGATGCCAGGAACCAACCTGCTGCTGCCGTCGGGAGATACATACCAGGTCATCGGGTTCGCGAATAACTACAAGACGAGCGACACGGCAACAAGCATCAATGCGGCGGCGCCGATTGTGATTGCAGCCGGAGCGTCGGGGGTGAGCGGTTGCTCGGGAGTGCAGACACCTGGCGGCGAGGGCACCTACTATGCGCAGGTGATTTATTCCGCGCAGGCGGCGCTGGCTGCACAACAGGCGGCCAATCCTGAATCGCAGAACGCGATGATTATTCTGACCGACGGTGATGCGACGGCTTGCGCTTCAAACGCCTACACTTCGGGCGGCGCATGCAACAGCAAATCGGAGATTGTGGCGACAGAAGGCACGCTGAATGGGACCGGGACGAGCACAAGCAATAAGAATGGCTACAATAATCCCACTTACCCGTCGGCTCTTGGCGAGTGCGGCCAAGCGGTGCTGGCGGCGCAATATGCGGCAAGCACAGGGACCACGGTGTACACGATCGGCTATGGCTCACCGACGTCTGGGAGCTGCGCGACGGACAAGACCTACAGCGCCTCAGTAACGACGGCCGGCGGGACCTGGGGCCCGGGAAAGCAGGCCTGCCAGGCGCTGGCGGCAATGGCCTCGTCGCAGGTGAACTTCTACTCAGACGATGCCAACGGATGTCAGGCGACGGCGCCGAGTAATCAGGCACTTACGAAGTTGACGGCAATCTTCAGGGCAATCACCGACAATCTGAGTACTCCGCGGTTGATTCCAAATGGCACTACATAGTTCGAGGGGTTGACTTCTATTGGAAAAACCGGTAACAACAACTGAGAAAACCCGGTGGTAACACGACACAACCGAGGAAGGGAGCTCCCCCCATGCGTATTTCCTGGACGATTGTGGCGATATCGTGTGCTCTTTCGCTCGCGGGCTGCTCAGGAGTGCCGGTAACGGCTCCGGTACAAGACAATCCAGTGCCCGGCGCGGCCCTCAGGGGCATCGTTCACGGCGGGCAGGATCCGATTGTGGGCGCGCGCGTATACCTGATGGAAGCGGGCACCAGCGGCTATGGCAGCCAATCACAGTATTTGCTCACGAGCGGCAGCGGCAAAGACACCAACGGCAATTACTACGTGACGACCGGGTCGGGCGGCACGTTCAATATTTCGACGAATTACACTTGTCCGAGCGCGAGCGCGCAGGTATATATCTACGCGATCGGTGGCGACCCGATACCCGGCACAGCAAATGCAAGTGCAGGTCTTTTGGCAGGTTTGGGGACGTGTGACGCCGCCAACTTTACCTCTCAATACGTCGTAGTAAACGAGGTATCTACCGTGGCAACAGCCTACGCCCTTGCCGGCTATGCGAAAGACGCCACGGATATCGGGAGCACGAACACGGCGCTGGCGTTGCAGGGCATTGCCAACGCATTCGGCACCACGGCGAATTGTGCGACATCGAAGCCGCCTCTGGCTTGCGGCGTAAGCAATCTTGTCACGCTGAGCACGGGCAGCGCGCCGGCCACGACACCAGGGGGCAATGGGGTGGTTCCCTATCAGGAGATCAATACGCTCGCCAACATCCTGGCAGCATGCATCAACACCGACGGCTCTCTCACCGGAGGGGCGAGCCCGTCACCGTGCTACACGCTTTTCACGAATGCATTATCCGGCGGCACGACGGGCACCCAGCCGACAGACACGGCAACCGCGGCGATCAACATTGCGCACAATCCAGGTCTGAATCTGGACAAGCTTTATGGATTGCAGACACCGAGTGCGCCATTTCAGCCAGGGCTGAGCATGGAGCCGAACGACTTCACCATCGCGATCACTTATTCGGGTGGGGGTCTGGACGGCAGCGGATTCGCACCCGAGGGTATCGCTGTCGATGGTTTGGGCAACATCTGGGTGCCGAACTACGCCTCGAGCACGATCAGCGAATTCAACTCGAGCGGAATCTCACTTTCGGGCACCGCGGGATTCAGCGCATCAGGAACGCTGGCTGAGCCGACAAGCGTCGCCATCGACAACTACTTCAATGCATGGGTGGCGAGCTATTCCACCGCCAGCATGACTGAATTCAATCGGAACGGGCAGAACATTTACCTGCCCCCGCCCTACTACACGAATGCGGGATTGAGCACGCCCTACGGCGTTACGATCGACAATTCGAGTTATGTGTGGGTTTCGAATTTTGGCGGCAACAGCCTGAGCGAATTCGAACAAAACGGATTGGAACTTTCCGGCAACACCGGATTTGCCGACAGCAATCTGGTGGGTCCTGCGGGTATTGCATCTGACACTTCAGGACACATCTGGTTCGCGAATTATACGGCTGCTACTTCGAGCGTCGGCGAAGCCGTTGCCAGCACGATGATTGGCGCGAGCCCCACGTTTACTGAATTCACAGGAGCAGGGTTGAATTCGCCATACGGCGTTGCCGTCGACGCCTCAGGGAATGTGTGGGTAACGAACCGGGGCGGAAACGGCAGTCTGAGCAAACTGAATTCGAGTGGCGGAGCGATCTCTCCGAATCCGGCCGGCTACACGGGCGGCGGAATCGATGATCCCTATGGCCTCGCGATTGACGGCGCGGGCAATGTGTGGACGGCGAACAACGGCGGAGACAGCAACAGCGTGAGCGAATTCAATTCCAGTGGAAATCCGATCTCCGGCGCAAACGGTTACGTGAGCAACGGTCTGATTGAACCATATGGGATCGCCATCGACGGATCAGGCAACGTATGGGTTGCGAGCGATAACACCAGCGGACCTCTTACAGAGTTTGTCGGCGCGGCAACGCCGGTCGTGACTCCACTCGCAGCCGGAGTGGCGTACGGCGAGCTGGCGACGAAGCCGTAATTGCGCAGGCGATGCAGGAAGCGCAATTGCGGAGTCTCAGTTGACAGAGTGTCTGCTCTGCGCGCTATGCGAGGCCAGAGACAAATGCAGACTGATGCACTGCCGGCCGGGATACGTTGTGTGAGCGGAATTTCGATGCAGATCTTCGCAGCGGCGCAACTTTAATCGAGTTGATCGGGGATAATAATCAACACTTCAACTCTTGCGGATTCGCCATTCTGCAAGGCCGGGCGGAACTGCCATTTCGAGAGAGCAGCAAGAACGAACTGCGCCTGAGGAAAGCCCTGCGGCACGATCATCTTCAGCGTCTCAAAGCGGCCGGATTGATTGATGAAGCCGTGAATCATGATGGCGTCGGCGTCAATTGAGCCGGGAACAAGATTGGGCCGGACGATGTTATACGGCCACGGCGCGTCGAGGCGGACGACGGTACCTTCGGCGGCGGCATCTGCAGCGCGCGGCAGAGCATACTGCATGATCCAGTTACGAGCCAGCCCGACATGCAGGTAGACGGTGTAGGCGATTCTGCCGTTCCAGACGCCCGAAACTTCGGGATACTCATCCTGAAGCGAGTCTCCGACGACAACAGCTCCAAATCTTCCGTCCTTCGGCAAGGTGATTTGAGTGGAAGTGAGCTGGCCGTTCTGCTCAGGACCGGAGTCGGAGCCCTGTGCGGAGGTGCCGCCGTTCGGAGCGCCGGGAGCTTTTGCGGAGTCCGTTCCATGTGAGTTGCTGTCGGAGCCCGGGCCCGATCCCGGTCCAGGATTACCGGGCTTGCCTGCCGCGGCCTGACCGGCGCCCGAGCCGGGATTATTCAGCTTCGCCGAGGAGCCCCCGCCTGATCCCGGACCAGGTTTACTGGCTTTGCCCGCAGAGCCGGGACCCGATCCTTCTCCTGAATTCGCGGCGGGAACATCTGTCGACGGCAGAGAGAGAGCTTGAATCTGATTAGCCGCCAACGTGCCCTGCGCGTTGGACTGCACGGACTCATTGACCGGCGGCAAGGCAACGGTTCCATTCTTCATGCGCAGGTCAGAAAGAGAGACGATTGCGGCAGGCGTGGGTTGCGCAGTGGACTGCGAGGCAGTGATGGGAGGCAACTGGACCTGCTGGGGAAGAGGAATCGCGACGGGCGACGTGGTGCTTGGCGGAATGATCGATTTCGCAGAAGGATGGAAGGTGGATGAGATGTTGACGTCCGACAGGTTCATTTCATCGTTGGGCCGCTGAACGGCGGGCTTAACGTTGGAGGCCGTCGGTTTCTCAGGCAGCGGCGGGACAATTTTTTTGACGATCGTCTTGCTCGGCGACCAGATCACGACCTGAGGCAGCGGAATTTTTTCAGCCATGAGAATGGGCTTGAGCACATCGGGTTGAACGAGAGTTTGCGGACCCGGCTGGGCTTGCGCGACCAGGCTTGGCGGACGCGGAGCCGGCGAAGAATTTCCTGCAGAGGCACTGGCGTGAGAACCACCATGGGAAGCAGGCAGGGGCATGCGGTCACGGACAGCGCGCATGACCTGATCGGGCACATGCAGATCAAGTTCACGAACGGAATAATGCTCATGGATTACGTTCGTGACTGGCGGTTTGTATGCGAGGCCAAAAAGAACGACAGCGATTGTGACGCCATGAAGCAGGATTGAAGCCGCGATCGAAGTAGCACGCGGTCCGAGGTCAACCTGCTGCGTGAAGAGCGTGATCGTTTGAGATGACGTCATCAGTGAAGGAATCTCTCCCTCGAAATGTTTCGAACGACGGGTGAACCTCTGCGCAGGTACAAGAGGGGCTTGGTATCACGATTGTCCCACATTCCCATGCGCCACATGGGGGCGGCTATAACACAGAAGATGCAAAACGGGCCTCAGAAATTGATGCAAAATGACGGTACACTAGCCGTTGAGCAGTGCACCAACAACGCAAGAAGGGTGATGTCTAGTTGTTGCGCACTCGGGGTACACAGCAACCAGTTTTAGAATCGCGCATTCTGGTTCAATACCCCATAGCTCTCTAGATACCCCATGAACGAATGGCACAAATCGAGCAGGATGCAAGAGGAAGCATAGGAATACACTGGGAACGCGCTCAACCCTCTCGCATTCCATGTGGCAAATCCCCCGGGGATCGGCGTGCAAAAGGCGGTCGGTTGCACGGGAACGGCAAGCGAAACGGCGCGAGAAAGGCAGAACCGGTCAAGGGGCCGGTTGAACAGGCTAAGGGATGAATCGAAGACTTATTACGATCCTTCTCATCGCATTGGTGGTCGCCGGCGTATGCACCTGGCTTGTAGTCCGCCTCGTTGGCGTCCGACTGGCGATGTCGAAGCCAGTGGAGACGACGAAGTTGGTGGCGGCAGCGAAAGACATCCCGCTGGGCGCTGTACTGACGAACGCCGATCTGACCACGATGACGGTGACAGGAACACCACCGAAGGGCGCGATCGTGAAGCCGGAAGATGCGATCGGGCGCGGTGTAGTGACGCAGATCTTTCAGGGCGAGCCGATTTTGCAAAGCCATCTGGCTGGACTTGGTTCTGGCGGCGGATTGGCGCCGACAATTCCGCCAGGCATGCGGGCATGCGCGGTGAGAGTCGATGAAGTCATCGGCGTGGCGGGGTTCGTCATTCCGGGCATGCACGTGGATGTTCTGGTTTCAGGAAATCCGCCAGGATCGGGCGCTTCGGAAGGCGTGGTGACGAAGACGATTCTGCAAAACATCCAGGTACTTTCCGCGGGCACCGATATTCAGCGGGACGCCGAGGGCAAGCCGCAGCAAGTGCAGGTTGTAAATCTTCTGGTGACACCGGAGCAGGCGGAGATGTTGAGCCTGGCCAGCAATTCACTGAAGATTCAGCTTGTACTGCGCAATCCGCTGGATACCGAGATCGCGAAGGTTCCGGCGACAGCGATGGGCAACCTGCTTGGAGGAGCCCAGGCTCCGCCGACAGATCATCCGCGGCCAGCGCCCAAGAGCGCTCCGAAGCCGGTAGCGAAGCCCTTTTCAATCCAAGTTATTAACGGGTCAAAATCCACTGATGAGAAGTTCACTTCTCCCGAGGGACAGCATTGAGAGCGAAGGCAGGAGTCACCATCATATCTTGCAGCGCGCTGTCACTGGCACTGAGTGCCGGGCAGGTTGTGCTGGCTCAAGCGGCACCGTCAACACCGCCAACAGCGGGAGCCACGTATGAGGATTCGACGAACGAACTCTCAGTGGCCGTAGGCAAAGCGGTACTGGTGGATTGTGCGCAGCCAATTCAGCGCGTTGCTGTGGGATTAGGCGACATTGCGGAAGCTACCGCTGTAAGTCCAACCGAGATTATGCTCGATGGCAAGACAGCGGGCGAAACGAGCCTGATCATCTGGGATATTCGCGGCGGGCGTCAGTTTTTCAATGTGACGGTGCGACCCATTCCGACAATATCAAGCGAGAACCTTGACACAGTCCGGCGGGAATTGAGGACAGAACTACCCGGACAGACAATCAAGGTGAGCTACGCGAATAACAACATCTTCCTGCGGGGCACGGTAAGCGATCTGACGAATTCCTCTCGCGCGGTGCAAATTGCGTCGACCGTGGGTAAGGTGGTGAACCTGCTGGATGTCAGTGTGCCGAAGTCGAGCCGGCAGATTCTGCTTAAGGTGCGATTTGCGAGCGTGGACCGGAACAAGGCCCGTCAGCTCGGGATCAACCTGTTCGATCTTGGGCTGGGAGACGCAGTAGGCGGCGTGAATACCGGCCAGTTCACCCCACCGGCCATTTCCAATAGTGGCAGTGCCTCAGGTGCCGAAGCCATTTCGGGAACAGGCGGCCAGGCGACGTTTACCCAACAAGGTAATTTCATTTCCTTCTTTCCCGGCCTGAATGTGGGCGCAGATATTCATGCCCTTGAGACCAAGGGAGTGGTGCAGGTGCTGGCGGAGCCGAATGTGATGGCGGCCGACGGCAAGGAAGCGAGCTTTCTGGCGGGTGGAGAATTTCCCTATCCGGTGGTTTCAGGCACTTCAGGCGGCACGGCTGCCGTCAGCATTGAGTTTAAGGAGTACGGCATTCGGTTGAACTTTATTCCAACCATCACACCGCAGGGAACGATTCGGCTGCAAGTGGCGCCTGAAGTGAGCGCCCTGGACTATACAAACGAAGTCCAGATCTCTGGATTTACGGTGCCGGGCATTACCACCCGCAAGGTGAACACCGAAGTGGAGCTTTCGGATGGCGAAAGTTTCATGATCGGTGGACTCTTGGATAAGACGTTGAACGACACTTTCCAGAAGATTCCATTTCTGGGCGATATTCCGATTATCGGGAAGCTGTTTCAGTCTGAGTTAAGAACGAAAAACGATACGGAATTGATCGTGATCGTTACGCCAGAGATCGTATCGCCCATTGGCGCCGGCAAGCCCATTCCAGGACTGAATTATCCGCAACCGTTCCTGCCGCCGAATTCAAATATCCCCATGCACCAGCCGGATGAGAAGACGGCGGAAAATACAATGCCGCCCGCTCCCACGGCA
>Ga0335072_10008589_pt1 | contig 14803 bp, 8 predicted proteins | sample Lox_Sample_21_FD_206725 | JGI IMG/M metagenome (GOLD analysis project Ga0335072, IMG submission 206725) | Soil microbial communities from Loxahatchee National Wildlife Refuge, Florida, United States - Lox_Sample_2.1 | ecosystem: Environmental > Terrestrial > Soil > Wetlands | place: USA: Florida... | reverse complement strand
CCGTCGTCATGCCCGTCCTCCGCATCGGTTGGCCCGCGACTAGTTCGACAACCAGTCCCTATGATGCCGATTCCGGCCGGCCGGCGCCGCCGCGACGCGCTGAGGCCAGGACGTCAGCCGACGGACTTGTCCGCAGAGCTGCCGGCGGACCCCGACGGAGGCGGACCCGTCGGCAGCACGGACCCGGGCGCGAACGACGGCGGGATGGGCCCGCCGACCCGCTTGCCGGAGCAGGTATCGAACGCGGCCTCGTACGACGCACTGCCCAGGTCGAGCCGGCCACCCTGGATCGCGGACATCACCGGCTGCCAGTTGATCCCGGATCCCTGCGTCGATCCCGAGGGGTCGGGAAAGGCCGTGATCCCGTGCGCGCGCATGCAGTGCGCGGCCTTCACCGCGTTGCGGAGGTTCTGCTGCTGCATCGACTGCAGCTCGGTCACGCTCAGCCCGGTGCCCTCGTTCGGGAGCAGCCCGCGGCACGTCTGGAACGCGTTCTGTTCCTGGGGATCGTTGTCAATCGACTGGATCTGGGCGTCGTTGAAGTTCCCCTGGCTGTCGGGCGCCGGGAACTGGGGCACGCCGTGCGAGCGCATGCACTTGGCGTAGGCCAGAGACTGCGCGTACGTCCCGCCCAGGAAGGTGTCCGCGCCCGCCGACGACCCGCTGCAGCCCGCGGCCAGCATGAGGGAACCGGCCACCGCGGCCGCCAGCACGCCCGCCCGCCGAGGCCCCGCCCGCCGCGGTCCCGCCCGTCGCGGTCCCGGCCGTCGCGGTCCCGGCCGCCCCCGCACGCCGGGCCCGGCCCCGATCCCGCTTTTCATGCCGCCATCCTGGCCCGGCGGGCGGCCAGGTGTCGTCACACCCCGGAGCCAGATCCGCCGTCATACCTGAGAGGTAGCGAAGCGACCCCGGGACGGGGCGTAACAGACTCAGGTCCTCATGCGGTGGCCGCGCCCACGGCCGCGTGCGCCCGCGCCCGGGCCAGGGCCAGCACGTTCGCGATCACCCGATGGCCCGCCCGGCCGGACGCGGTGAGGATCGACTCCGGGTGGAACTGCACCCCCCAGCGGCCAGCCGCGTCGTCCTCGATGGCCATGACCACCCCGTCCGGGGTCAGCGCGGTCACCGAGAACCCGCCGCTGACGCCGCCCGGAACCGCATGCAGCGAGTGGTACCGTCCGGCCGTGAACTCCTCGGGCAGCCCGGCGAGCAGGGCCGAATCTCGCCCGACGATCCGCACCGTGCCCGGCTTGCCGTGCGCGGGCGAGGCGAGCAGGCCAAGCCGCCCGCCGGCGTGCTCGACCATCGCCTGCATGCCGAGGCAGACGCCGAAGGCCGCGATCCCCCGCCGGTCGAGCTCGGCCAGCAGGTCGTCGCAGCCGAAGTCCGACGGCCGGCCGGGTCCGGGCGAAAGCACGACCAGGTCGGGCCGGTACTCATCGAGCCGCGCCGGATCGAAACCGGCCCGCAGCGTGGTGACCTGCGCGCCCTCCTCCCGGAAGTAGCCGGCCAGGGTGTGCACGAACGAGTCCTGGTGATCGACGAGGAGCACGCGGAGCCCGGCACCCGACGCGGCGGGCTCCCCCGCCGCCTGGTCCGCGGACGGCTGCGGCCCGGCCAGGGTCTCGAGCAGGGCCCGCGCCTTGAGCTGGGTCTCGCGCTCCTCGGCGGCCGGGTCGGACTCGAACAGCAGCGTGGCGCCGGCCCGGACCGCGGCGACGCCGTTCCTGATGTGCGCGGTGCGCAGGGTGAGCCCGGTGTTCATCCCGCCGTCGAACCCGATCATCCCGACCGCCCCGCCGTACCAGCGCCGGGGGCGTTCCTCGTGGTCCTCGATGAACTGCATGGCCCAGGTCTTGGGCGCGCCGGTCACGGTCACCGCCCACATGTGGGTCAAGAACGCGTCCAGCGCGTCGAAGCCGGGCCGCAGCCGGCCCTCGACGTGGTCCACGGTGTGGATCAGCCGGCTGTACAGCTCGATCTGGCGCCGGCCGATCACCCGCACGCTGCCCGGCTGGCAGACCCGGGACTTGTCGTTGCGGTCGACGTCCGTGCACATGGTCAGCTCGGACTCCTCCTTGGCCGAGGTGAGGATCGTCCGGATGTTCTCGGCATCGGCCAGCGCGTCCGCGCCGCGGGCGATCGTGCCCGCGATCGGGCAGGTCTCCACCCGGTCGCCGGTCACTCGCACGTACATCTCCGGCGACGCCCCGACCAGGTACTCGGCCTCCCCCAGGTTGAACAGGAACTCGTACGGCGCCGGGTTGCGCTGGCGCAGCCGCTCGAAGAACGCGGCCGGCGAGTCGCAGCGGCCGTGAAAGACGTGGCTCGGCACGACCTCGAACAGGTCGCCGCGCGCGAAGCGTTCTCTGGCCTGCTCGACCACGGCCGCGAACGACCCGGGCCGCGGATCACCGGGAAGATCAGTGTCTGTTACGCCCCGTCTCCCCCCGCCTGGCTCCCCGTCGGTCGGCTGGGTCTCCCGGGACAAACCGCCGGTCGTGGCCCCGCCGACCTCGAACTCGTAGCTGAAACAGGTGGCGCTCTCCCGCTTGCGGTCCAGCACGTACAGCCGGTCCGGCAGGTGCAGCACCAGGTCCCGCTGATCGGCGGGCCGCTCGCGGCGCTGGCGCACCGGCTCGAACTGGAACGCCAGGTCGTAGCCGAACGCCCCGTACAGGCCGAGATGCGGATCCGGTCCCGCGAACGCCGCGAGGATCTCCCGCAGCGCGGAGAACACGGTCGGGCGCCGGCTGCGTTCCTCCTCGGTGAAGCTGGCGCCGGACTCAGGGATAAAGACCGTGCCGGCCCGGGGGCCAACCGCCTCCTCGGGCGTGCCTACCTTGTGCATCGCCTCGGCGATCACCGGCAGCAGGATCGCGCCGCGCTCGTTCAGCGCGGTCGCCGTCACCCGCCGGCCGCGGGCGACGAGTTCGAGGCACGGGTCGACGTAGGCCATGTGCCAGCGGCTGTACCGGCCCGGGTACTCCATGCCGGAACTGAGCACGCCGCCGCGGCGCAGCTCCACCTGCCGGGTCATGTCGGCCAGCAGGGCGGGGTCGAACGGGGCGGCGGTGCGGGTCACCCGGATCCCGGCCCCGGTCTCGAACTGCGTCAGGTCCATATCGGCCCTCACCTTGGTCATCGGGCCCGGTTCCGGCGGTAGGGACGACAAAGGCGACCGCCGGCTGCCGGGCGGTCGCCTTCAGGGTTGCGCGAACCAGGAACCGCCTCAGGGGCGGCGCCACCAGCCAGTGCTCACTGTGCTCGGGTTCGCGTGCATGCAGGCAGCCTAGCAGTGTTGTCGTCTCGCTCGCCTCCTGGCGCTTTAACGCGCCGTCTTCCCTCGTCGCTCAGTCGCAAGCTCCTTCGCTCCTCAGTCCAGACGGCACCGCGCCCTTTGGCTCGCTCGTGTTAGTCCCGGCGGGTCCCGCTGGACTCGCGGATGACCAGCCGGCACGGGAGCTGCTCGAGGCCGTGGGCGGGCTCGCCGCCGATGGCCGCCAATAGCCGCCGGGCCGCGTGCTGCCCGAGCTGTTCCAGGCGCATGTCCACGGTGGTCAGCGGCGGCCGCCCGGCGGCGGCGAACACGTCCCAGTTGTCGTAGCCGACCAGCGCGATGTCGTCGGGGATCCGGCGCCCCGCCTCGCGCAGCGCGTCGGCCACGCCGCGGGCGATCTGGTCGCTGCCGCAGAAGATCGCGTCGATCGCCGGATCGCGGCGGAGCACGGCGTGCGCCGCCTGGCGGCCCCATTCCTCGCTCCACTCCCCGTAGAGCACCTGGCCGCCGGCCAGCGCCAGCCCGGCGTCGGCCAGCACCTTGGTCGCCCCGGCCACCCGCAGCCGGGCGGACAGGAACCGCTCCGGGCCGGTGACGTGGGCGATCCGGGTTCGGCCCCCGGTCACCAGGTGGCCGGCCGCGAGCGAGCCGCCCTGCTCGTCGTCGGGGATCAGGGACAGGTCGCCGGGGTCATCGGACTGGGTCATCACGTAGACCGCGGGCACCGGGAGCCGGGGCGCGACCGGCGGCCGGGGATCGGTCCGGCGGCCGGTGACGATGATGCCGTCGACCTTGCGGGACAGCAGCGTCCGCACGTAGTGGTCCTCGCGGATCGGGTCGCCGCGGCCGTCGCACAGCAGCACCGACATCTGGCCGCTGCCCAGCGCGTCCTCCGCGCCCAGCATGACCGGGATCGTGAACCGCCCGAAGCTGTCGGTGGTGATCAGCCCGACCGCGAAGCTCCGCCCGGCCAGCAGGCCCCGGGCCAGCGGGCTGGGCCGGAAGCTCAGCTGATCGGCGGCCGCGAGGACCCGGTCCCTGGTCTGTTCCCGGAGCTTGCCGGTGCCGTTGACCGCCTTGGAGACGGTGCCGATCGACACCCCGGCCAGCGCCGCCACATCCGCGATCGTCGCCGTCTTGGTTCCGGCCCTGGATTCCGTGCCGATGTCCGCCTTGGTTTCCGGCATAGGAAACCCCTTTCACAACCCTCCCCTGACGAGCCGCGCGTCCGCATACGCCCGACCGTCTCGATGATCCAGTTTACCTGTTTGCCCGACGGTTCAACGGTTGACGGGCCGTAATCGGCAGTTCATCACCGGTTCACGTCCCGCCGTCGTTCGCCCGGCGGCGGTTGACGCGCAGCCACCGCTAGTTCTATGTTCAGGAAAAGGATTTCCCAAGCTTTCCTAAAGGCGTGCCCGGCGGCGGTCTGGCCGGGCCTGGCGGGCGTCTCGAAGGGCGGCACGATGATCAGAAACAGGTACCGGATCACGGCCATCATCGGCGCCCTGGCCGCCGCCGTGGCCCTGTCGACGCCCGCCTACGCGGCGCCGGGCGCGAACCCGGCTCCGGGCAGCACGAGCTACGACCCGCTGCCCAGCCTGCCGGTCAACGCCTGCAACAACTCGTCCCTGCCCAAGGACTACGGGACCAACTTCCCGGTCCCGAGTGACCCGAACGGGTTCGGCTTCGCCAACCAGACGGTCATCGGCTGGGAGGGCAACTTCTACGCGCCGTTCGCGTACCTGTCCGGGTCGTACTTCGCCCGCGGCGTGCCGACGACGTACACGCAGAGCCGCCAGAACTACTGCGGCGCCATGTACTCGTTCGGGGTGTACGACTACGGGCTGGCCGCCGGCCAGGCGCCCGCGCCCGGGTCGGTGACCTGGACCATGGCCGACGGGTACCTGCCCGCGATGACCACCTCGTTCACCCGCGACGGCGTGAAGGTCTCGATCACCGACTTCGCCGACCAGCAGACCATCGGCGGCGGCCCGGTCGAGCTGGTGTACACGCGGGTGAGCGTGACCAACCAGGGCACGGCCGCGGTGACCGTGCCGTCGGGCCAGTCCGGGCCGAACCTGGTCCAGCTGGACACCAACTCCGACACCGCGGCGCCAGGCGCGACCGTGCACCACGACTTCGTCGCGGCCGTGGACAACTTCGGGTCGACCGCGGCGCTGCCGGCTGCCGACACCATCGCGTCGGCCGCCCAGCCCTACGACCGGGCGTTCGGGCACATGGCCTCCTACTGGAACCAGCGCCTGTCGGCCATCCCCGCGCTCTCGCTGCCGAACGTCAGCCTGCCCGACTCGGGCGGGCTGGCCAGCCCGGGCACCGCGATCGACAACGCGTACAAGGCCGCGTTCGTCTACACCCGGATCGTGCAGGTCGACAAGTCACCGTTCTCCGGCGCGAACAACTACGCCTGGCTGCTCAACCACGACCTGCCCGGGATCCTGGACAACCGGTTCGAGCTCGGCGACTTCTCCGGCGCGCAGAACCTGCTGCTGGTCGGCCGGATCTCGGAGAACTCGAACTTCAACGAGGAGGGCGCGAACTGGTACTGGGACGGGGTCTGGCGCACCCCGCTGGCCTGGGCCGAGTACCTGCAGCAGACCAACGACGTCTCGTTCGTCCGGCAGTACTTCCACGACGACGCGAGCGGGCCCAGCCAGTGGGGGCCGAGCCTGTACACGATGATGCACACCGACTTCCTGTCCGAGCTCAATGCCGCCACCGGCTACCTGAAGTCCTCGTTCGACAACGACTCCGGCGGGACCTGGCTGTTCGACGACGAGACCGCGCTGGCCGGGCTGTCCGCTTACGCCTACATCGCGACCCGGATCGGTGACCCGGCCGAGGCCACCTGGGCCCATAACGCCTACACCAGCCTGCTGAACGCCACCAACGCCGGCCTGGCCGCCAACGAGCAGGCGAGCGGCGCCAACTTCCTGCCCTGCGAGGTCAACCAGCCGGTCACCGCGGACCGCTGCAACAGCGCCAGCGACGCCAACTGGGCCTCTCAGGTGCTGTGGGGCGAGAACGCCTGGACCATCTTCCTGCAGGGCGGCACGCTCAACGGCATCCTCGGCGACCCGGCCCAGACCGACAACCTGTACCAGATGGGCTACTCCCGGCTGCAGGGCTCGGTGCCGTTCCCGTCGTTCGGCGCGTACACCGGCTACAGCGTCGCGCTGAACACCGCGTACGCCGCCGGAGCGCTGTACGGCAACTCCTACCGCGACCTGCCGATCACCAGCTACGCCTGGCAGATCGCCAGCACCACCGGCGGGCCGAACGCCTGGTGGGAGGCGAACGGCTCGCCGCCCGACCCGGACAACCCGTGGCAGGGCAGCCACGCCGCGCCCGAGTTCGGCGCGATCCCGTACGCGTGGCCGATGGCCGGGCAGACCCAGACCCTGCTTCAGTCGCTGGTCGCCGAGGGCCTGGTCACCAGCACGAAGTCCGGCGGGTCGCCGTCCTACCAGGACGCGCTCTACATCGGCCGCGGCGTCCCGGACGCCTGGGTCGTGCCCGGCCAGACCATCTCGGTCGGCCACCTGACCTCGTCCTATGACGTCAGCAACGGCCGCCGGCGGACCTACGGCGTGCGGATCAGCGTCCAGAGTGACAAGGACGCCCCGCTGGTGCACGTCACGCTGACCGGGGACGTGCCGGGCCACGACATCCAGGTCCAGCTGCCCGCGTTCGCCGACGAGGGCGTGCGGGCCGTGGCCGGCGGCCGCTACGACGCCAGCACGCACACGGTCACGCTGAACGGCCGGTCCGCGCTGATCCAGCTCGGCGACGCGGCCCGGCCCGGCGTGAGCGTCCAGGTGGCCAGCACGGTTCCGGGCCAGCACACCCAGCCGGTGCTGACCGCGGGCACGGCCACGACCGCGACCGCGAGCATCACCAACCGGGGCAAGACGCCGCTGCGCAACGTCACGCTGACCGCCCAGGTGCCGTCGGGCTGGACCGCCTCGGCCACCAGCCCGCTGAGCTTCGCGGCCATCGAGCCCGGCGCGAGCAAGACCGCCACCTGGTCGGTGACGCCGCCCGCCGACCTGAACGGCAGCAACGGCCTGGTCGTCTCGGCCAGCTACGCCGCGGGTTTCGGCACCGCGGGCTCGACCAGCGCCGAGCAATGGCTGAGCGTGCAGCGGCCGCTGCCGCTGCCGCCGGGCGCGACCGACCTGGCGCTGACCGCGACCCCCGCGGCGTCCTACTCCTCGCCGTGGACCACGATCACCGCGATCAACAACGGGATCTACCCGATCCAGTCCAGCGACGACAACGACCTGACCCCGTACTGGGGCACCTGGCCCGAGGCCGGGTCCCAGTACATGGAGCTGGACTGGAGCCAGCCGGTCACGACCAGCGGGAGCTCGGTCTACTTCGCCGACGACGGCGGCGGGCTGCAGCTCCCGGCGTCCTGGGTCGTCCAGTACTGGGACGGCACGCAGTTCACCGACGTCACCGGGGCGAGCAGCTACCCGGAGGCGGACAACACCTTCAACCAGGTGACGTTCGACCCGGTGACCACGACCAAGCTGCGGGTCGTCATGGTGGCGGCCCCGACCGCCGGCGGGGTGGGCGCCATCCAGTGGATCGTGCCCAGCATCCCGTCCGGGAGCGGGTCATGACCGTGGTGAGCTTTGGTTCCTGCGGTCAGTCGCTCGGCTCCAGCTTGGCCAGCGGCCAGCCGCCGGCGGCCAGCCGGGCCCGGACGCGGGCGACGTCGGAGTCGTTCGGCTGCTGGTGCGTGACGTCCTTGATGGCGTCGCGGATCGCCTGCGCCGAGGACGGTTCGGACTCGGTGGCCAGTTCCTCCGCGATCTCATTGACCTCTTTGTCGGTCAGCTGGCTGCCCAGCAGGGCAAACAGCGGGATGTAGTCAACGTCGGGCACGCCCTCGGGGTACCCGGCCCGCAGCCAGCTAATGATCGCGCTCAGCGGATGTGGCAGAGCCATGTTCTGTTCTCCAACCCTCTCGGTGAGGTCGTCGCGGTGCGCGTCTAGCCGGTGCCTACTTGTGAGCCGGGGCCGGGTGACCGATCTGGTAGACCTCGTAGATCCCCCAGCCGATGGCGGCCAGCACGATCAGGAAGCAGATCACGGCCAGCGTCATGCCGATCACGCTGCCGCCGACCACCACGTCGGCGTCGGAGTCCGCGCCCGCCGCCGCCGTGCGCGGTCCCCGGGACAGGGAGACCAGTCCGACCGCGAAGAGGGCCGGCAGACCCGCGCCCGCGATGACGCCGAAGACGAGGATCTTCCAGAGGGCGGATAGATTGATCCAGGACATCGTCTGTTCCCTGTCGCTCAGGCCGCTTTCGCGGGCTCGGGCTCGGACGTCGGCGCGACGGATCCGGTCCACTCGGAGTTCACGTTGTTGTGGTCCACCTTGGTGGCCCGGGACCGCCAGTAGATGACCGCGACGACCGCCAGCAGGATCACCAGGTCGATGATCACGCCCGCGGTGCCGCCGATGGCATGGGCGAGGGCGTAAGCCCCGGCTCCGACCACTGCGGCGGACGGCAGCGTGAACACCCAGGCGGTGGCCATCCGGCCGGCGACGTTCCAGCGGACCTCGGCGCCCTTCTTGCCGAGGCCGGTGCCGATGATCGACCCGGTGGCCACGTGCGTGGTGGACAGCGAGTAGCCGAAGCTGGCCGACAGCAGGATGACCGCGGCCGACGCGGACTCGGCCGCCATGCCCTGCGGCGACTCGATCTCCACCAGGCCCTTGCCCAGGGTCCTGATGACCCGCCAGCCGCCCACGTAGGTGCCGATGCTGATCGCCAGCGCGCAGCAGAGGATCACCCAGAACGGCGCGTTCGAGCCGGCGGCCAGCGTCCCGTTCGCGATCAGGGCCAGCGTGATGACGCCCATCGTCTTCTGGGCGTCGTTGGTGCCGTGGGCCAGGGAGACCATGCACGCCGACCCGATCTGGCCGATCCGGAAGCCGTGGTTACGGGCCGCGTGCGTCATGTTGCGGCTGATCTGGTACAGGGTCCAGGTACCGAGCGCGGCGACCAGCGCCGCGATGATCGGCGAGAGGCAGGCCGGGATGATGACTTTGGAGACCAGGCCGTGCCACAGGACGGCGTGACCGCCCGCCGCCGCGAGCGTCGAGCCGATCACGCCGCCGATGAGCGCGTGCGACGAACTCGACGGAATGCCGAGCAGCCAGGTCAGCAGGTTCCAGATGATCCCGCCGATCAGGCCCGCCGCCACCACGGTCAGCGTGACGAGGCCCGTGTCCACCAGGCCGCTGGCGATCGTTGCGGCCACGGCCAGCGACAGGAACGCCCCGACGAGGTTGAGCACGCCCGAGATGGCGACCGCGGTCCGCGGGCCCAGCGCCCCGGTCGCGATCGAGGTTGCCATTGCATTACCTGTGTCATGGAACCCGTTGGTGAAGTCGAACCCGAGGGCCGTGATTACCACGAGGGCCAGCACCACATCGTTGCTCACGCGCTCAGCGTCTCGGCCCGGAATGCGGCTGTCGAGAACCTATGCAAACAATCAAGCGATCCTCACCTGCATGTAAAGAGATGTTCATCTATTTACTACCTTGCGGATCGGGCATGGCTTGAAAGACCGCCCGCTTCCCCCCATACGCGTCGGCTCATCACGGGCATCCAGTCGGCGAGGCGAGCATGGGCCTGCGCTCCGCCGGGCGAGGCGCGCATGGGCCTCCGCCATCGCGCCGGCGCACCGCACTTTCCTACATCCACGGGCGCCGCAAGACGGTCCCAGGCCAGTGCGGCCCTTGTCGGCCGGGCGTTTTTGGTGATTTTGGGAGTTAACGGGGCGGCAGCGGCGGGCGCGCCCGTGCGGGGCGGTCGGCGGTCGCGGGCGGCGTGGCCGCCGGGCGGGTCTCAAGTGCCTCCAGCGCCAGCCGGACGGCGGTGTCCAGCTGCGGGTCCCGCCCGGCCGCGCGGTCGTCGGGAGACATGATGACCTCGACATCCGGGTCGACCCCATGGTTCTCGACCGCCCAGCCGAAGCCGTCGAGCCAGGTCGCATAGCGCGGGACGGTGACCTCGGTGCCCTCGACAAGCTGCAGGAACGGCGAGTCGATGCCGATCACGCCGCCCCAGGTGCGCGTGCCCACGACCGGGCCGAGACCGAGGATCTTGATGGCGGCGGTTACGATGTCGCCGTCCGAGCCGGCGAACTCGTCGGTCACCGCGACCACCGGGCCGCGCGGGGCGTCCTCGGGGTACGTCTCGGGCCGCATGCCGCGGGGCACGCTCCAGCCGATCACCCGGCGGGCGATCTTCTCCACCACCAGCTGCGAGGTGTGCCCGCCGCGATTGCCGCGCACATCGATGATCAGGGCCTCGCGGGCCATCTCGGTGTGCAGGTCGCGGTGGAAGTCAGCCCACCCCTGACTCTGCATATCCGGAACGTGCAGGTAGCCCAGGCGCCCGTTGCTCAGCTCGCGGACCCGCTCTCGCCGGCCGGCGACCCAGTGCTGGTAGCGCAACCGCCGGTCGCTCTTGAGCGTGACGACCACGGCCCGGCGCGGCTCGTCGCCGTTGGACGGTCCGATCGTCAGCTCCACTGGCTTGCCCGCCGCGCCGACCAGCAGGGGGCCCGGCCCGGCGCCGTCCAGCGGCCGTCCGTCGAGCGCGAGCAGCGTGTCCCCCGGGTGCACCTGCGCGCCGGGCGTGGCCAGCGGGGAGCGGGCGCGGGGATCGGAAGACTCACCGGGCAGCACCTGGCCGACGGTCCATCGCCCGTCGTCGTCGCGCACCAGATCGGCGCCGAGCACGCCCACCTGGGCGCGATCGGTGTCGTCGGCGGCCCGGTCGTCCGCGGCCGACGTGGCCGGGAAGACATAGGCGTGCGAGGTGCCGAGCTCACCGAAAACCTCGTAGAGCATGTCGGCGAAGTCGCGCGGCCCGGCGATGCGGTCCAGCAGCGGCCGGTAGGCGTCCAGCACACCGTCCCAGTCCACCCCGGCCAGGTCGGGCACCCAGAAGTTGTGGCGCAGGTACCGGCCGGCCTCGGCGTAGGCGTTGCGCCACTCGGCGGCGGGATCGGCGACGAACCGGGCCCGGGACTTGTCCACGGTCACCCGGTCCGCCGGGTTGTCCGGGTCCGGCTTGCGGTCGGCCGGGACGATGCTGAGCTTGCCGTGATCTGAGACGACCAGGGCCTTGCCGTCCCCGCTGACCTCAAACCAGTCCAGCTCGTCGGCGAGCTCGGCGGTGCGCCGGGCCGTGAGGTCAAAGTGCTCGAGGCACGGGCGCGGCGCGGCATCGGCCGGGCTCGCGCCGCCCACGCCCAGAACCCCGGCCAGCGGTTCCCTGAGCCAGGCCAGCCCCCCCTTGACCGCGCGCAGCGAGGAGTACCGCGCCTCGGTCACGGGGACCGGCAGCACCCGGCCGGGCAGCCCCTCCGCGTCCACCACCAGGGCGGGAACTTCGTCGGCCCGGTCGCCCGGCTGTTTCTCGCCGTCGTCGTCTCCGGCCGCGGAGTGGCCGCCGACCGGCCGCCCGCCGGGCAGCGGGCCGAACGGCGAGGGCGTCGTCGCGGCCAGCGGCACCAGGTAGGGACGGGACCCGTACGGGAAGGACAGGTCGAAGACATGGGCGTCATACACGGGGTCGAAGCTGCGCTGGGACAGAAACGCCAGGTAGAGCCCGTCGGCGGTGAACACCGGATCGGTGTCGGCGAACCGCCCGTCGGTAACGTCGACGACCGTGCGTTCCGGGTCGGCGAGGCGAACCATGCGCAGCTGTGACAGCTGCTGCGGGCCCGGATGCGACCAGGCCAGCCAGGCCGAGTCCGCCGACCAGGCCAGCCCGGTGACCTCGCCGTTGTCGGACGATGCCAGATCGGTCACCGCGCCCGAGGCGATGTCGACGACTCGCAGCACCCCGTCGCGGGCCGCGACCGCCACCGCGCTGCCGTCCGGGGCGGCGGCCAGGTCCCCGACCCAGCCGATGGCGCCCGCCGCGAGCCGCCGGGGCGTCCCGCCGGCCGAGCCATCCGCGGGCGCGACCTCGATCGCGTCCGCGCCCTCCGCGTCGGTCACCCACGCGACCTGGCCGGTCTGGCCCAGCACCCGCGGCAGCCGGGCCCGGACGCCCGGCACGACCGACAGGGCCCGGGCCGGACCGTCGCGATGCGTCAGCCAGTGCACGGTGCCGCGCACCTCGACCGCGCTGGCCTGGCCGTCGTGGTCACAGGACAGGCCACCGAGGTGGTCATCGGCGGACACCAGCCTGGGCGCCCGCGCCGCGGGCGAGCCGAGCACGAACTCCAGTCGCCGGGGGTGGTCGGCGTCCAGGTCGTCAAGCAGCCAGATGTCGCCCGCGCAGTGGTAGACGACCCGCGTGCCGTCGGTGCTGGCGTTGCGGGCGTACCAGCCATCGTGATCGCTGTGCCGGCGCAGGTCGCCGCCGTCGAGCGCGCACGAGTACAGGTTGCCCGTGCCCTCGTGGTCGGACAGGAACGCCAGCCTGCCGCCGACCAGCATCGGGCTGCTCAGCTGGCCGGGCAGGCCGGCCAGGACCTGGGTGAAGGCGCCGCCCGCCGCCGGGCCGAGCCACACCCGCCCCGACCGGCCCCCGCGATAGCGCTTCCAGTACGCCGGATCGCGCAGGTTGCCGGTGAGCAGCGCCACGCCGTCCGCCTCGGCGGCCACGTCGACGACCTCGCCGAAGGGCAGCGGCACCGGGCTGGCCGTGGCGCCGCCGTCCTGGCTCGCCGCGGGCAGCGCATAGGCGCGGGTGAAGTGATCGAAGGGCTGACCCGAGGCGGTGATCGCGACGACGTCGCCGTCGGGCGTCCAGCCGCAGACCCGCGTGCCTCTCTCGCCCCAGTAGCTGAGCCTGCGGCCGTTCGCGCCGTCGACCCCGGCCAGGTAGACCTCGGGCGGACCGTCGCGCCCGCTGGTCCAGGCGATCATCGTGCCGTCACGGGAGATCCGCGGATGGCTGGCCGCCGCGCGGTCGGCGGTGAGCCGCCAGGCCCGGCCGCCGGCGGCCGGCGCCAACCAGACGTCATCCTCCGCGATGAAGGCCACGACGTCGCCGTGAACATGCGGGAAGCGGAGGTACCCGGCCGGCGTCACCGCATCATCCTAGGAGGCGACGGGCCGCACCCAGCCCAGGCGCCAGCTCGTCCGGTGGTTCTAGTGGCTTGCCGCGGCGTCCGGGTGCGCGGCGTCCGCGGGGGCCGGGTCGGGCGCGGCGGCGGCCGCCGGGTGCGCAGCGGGGTGCGAGGCGGCGTGCGGCGCGATCGCCATCTCCTCCGGCCTGTGGGCCGGGGTCGGCTTGCCGACGATCCGGTACACGGCCTCGCCGTCCACCGTCTCGTGCTCCAGCAGCAGGCTGACCAGCTGATCCAGCTCACCGCGATGCGAGCGCAGCAGATCCACCGCCCGCTGCTCGGCCTCCCGCAACAGCCGCGACACCTCGCTGTCGATCGTCGCCTGGGTCGCCTCCGCGAACGGCCGGCTCGACAGCCCCTGACCGCCCCCGCCCAGGAACACCGACCCGCCCTCCGGATACCCCACCGGCCCCAGCGCCCGGGACAGCCCGAACTCGCGCACCATCTTGGTCGCCAGGTCGGTGGCGCCCGCCAGGTCGTTGGCCGCGCCGGTCGAGCCCTGCCCGAACTCGACCAGTTCCGCCGCGCGGCCGCCGAGGCGGACCGCGAGCGAGTCGGTCAGGTAGTCCTCGGTGTACAGGTGGCGCTCGTCGATCGGCAGCTGCTCGGTCACCCCCAGCGTCTGCCCGGCCGGCAAGATCGTCACCTTGGCCACCGGATCGGCATGCTCCGACAACGCCGCCACCAGCGCATGCCCCGACTCGTGCACCGCCACCGACTTCTTCTCCTCCGGCAGCAGCACGTTCGACCCCTCCCGCCGGCCCAGCAGGATCCGGTCCCGCGCCGCATCGAAGTCGGCCGCGGACAGCACCTCGCGGTTTTCCCTGACCGCGACGATCGCGGCCTCGTTGGCCAGGTTGGCCAGGTCCGCGCCGGAGAACCCGGGCGTCCCCCGGGCCACCACCTTCAGGTCCACGTCCTGGCCGAGCTTCTTGTCCCGGCAGTGCACGGCCAGGATCGCGGCCCGCTCGGGCAGGGTCGGCAGCGGGATCGTCACCTGCCGGTCGAACCGCCCCGGCCGCAGCAGCGCCGGATCCAGGATCTCCGGCCGGTTCGTCGCGCCGAGCACCACGATCCCCTGCGTCACGTCGAACCCGTCCATCTCGGCCAGCAGCTGGTTCAGCGTCTGCTCGCGCTCATCATTCGACACCGCCGCGCCCGAGCCGGCCCGGCGCTGGCCGATCGCGTCGATCTCGTCGATGAAGATGATCGCCGGGGCCCGCTTGCGCGCCTCCGCGAACAGGTCGCGGACCCGCGAGGCGCCGACGCCGACGAACAGCTCGACGAAGCTGGATCCGGTCACCGAGAAGAACGGCACCGACGCCTCCCCGGCCACCGCCCGGGCCAGCAGCGTCTTGCCGGTTCCCGGCGGGCCGATCATCAGCA
>Ga0335072_10008587_pt1 | contig 14804 bp, 10 predicted proteins | sample Lox_Sample_21_FD_206725 | JGI IMG/M metagenome (GOLD analysis project Ga0335072, IMG submission 206725) | Soil microbial communities from Loxahatchee National Wildlife Refuge, Florida, United States - Lox_Sample_2.1 | ecosystem: Environmental > Terrestrial > Soil > Wetlands | place: USA... | reverse complement strand
TGAGGCGCGTATTGCTCACTGCCCGCTTCAAGGCCAAGCGCCAGAGGAATCATGCCGAGGATGGTGGCGAGCGAAGTCATGAGAATGGGGCGCAGACGCACCTTGCAGGCCTCGACCGAGGCTTCCAGCAGCGGCAGGCCCTCCTTGTGCAGCGTTCCGGTGAACTCGACGATCAGAATGCTGTTTGAGACGACAATGCCGGTCATCATAATGACGCCCATCAGCGACATGATGTTGAGCGTGCTTCCGGTGAGCCAGAGGATGATGGCTACGCCGACGACCCCCGGAGGAATGGCCATGAGGATGATGAAGGGATCCATGAAGGAACGGAACTGCGCCATGAGGATGAGATAGACGAGCGCGACCGAAATCAGGATGCCGATCGTAAATCGCTTGAACGATTCATTCATGCCGTTAACAGCTCCGCGGATGCTGATGCGCGTGTTGCGCGGCGCGGTAACGGCGGCGACAATCTTCGCGACTTCCCTGCCGACGCGGCCCAGGTTTGTGCCGCGCGGCATGACATAAACATCAATGGCGCGGCGCAACTGGTAATGGTCGACTTCTGTCGGCGTGTTGATGCGTCTAATATCGGCGACCGATTGCAGTGGCGTATAGCCCTGCACGTTGTCCCCGCGCAGCGGAATCTGCCGAAAGTCTTCCATGGACATGTTCTGGATCTGCTTGTCGTAATACTGCACGGTGAGCATGTAGTTGTTGCCGGTCTTGGGATCGATCCAGTAGCTGGGCGCAATCATGCCGTCGGAACTGAGAGCGGTAATCACGTTATCGACGACGGCCTTCGGCGTGAGCCCAATGAGGCTTGCGCGTTCTCGGTCAATGTTCAGCTCAAGCCCGGGATAGCGCAGATCCTGCGGAATATAGACGCTGCCGACATCGGGTAGCGCACGAATCTTTTGCGCCATACTCTGCGCAATGTCGAAGGACTGCTCCATGTCGTTGCCGGTCACCTGTATATCGATGGGAGCGGGCAGGCCCTGATTGATAACGGAGCTGACCAGGCCGCCGCTATGAAAGTAGGTGGTCAGCTCCGGCATTTGATTGGAGAGCGCCCGGCGGACCTTATTCATGTAGTAGAAGCTGCTCTCCGAGTGATCTTCCGCGAGGCTGACTTGCACGAAAGCCGTGTCCATGGACGCATTACTGGTGTAGATCGCGGACAGGTCGGGCGTAATGCCGATGTTCGAGACGATCATACCGAGGTCACGTTCAGGGACCTCCTGGCGAACGATGTTTTCGACGCGCGCGATGTAGTCATTGCTGACCTCAATACGCGTACCGCTGGGGCACTTGACGTTAATGACGAACTGGCCGGGATCGGTGCGCGGAAAATAGGACGTGCCGATAAAGGGAAAGATGACGACAAGCAGCACCAGCATCGCTGCGCTGATGACGACGGTTGTCAACACCGGCCGCTGCAGGGTGCGCTTCACATACACCTCGTAAGAGTTCAACATGCGATGAAAGTGCTTGTTGAACCAGCCTTCAAAGCGCTGGAAGAAGGACGGCTTGTGGTCGAGTGGCGGTTCGGCTCCATGCGTTGATTTGATATAGGCGGCGCAGTAGAGCGGAATGACCGTCATCGAGAAGGCATACGACGCGAAGATGGAGAAGACGACACCCAGAGCAAGATCGATGAAGAGGTACTTGGTGACTCCGTAGAAGAAAGTGACAGGGAAGAAGACGATGGATGTGGTAAAGGTCGCAGCGAGCACGGCCAGCGCAACTTCATTGCCTCCCCGCTCGGCTGCCACCTCCGGCGCTTCGCCCATCTCGAGATAGCGGAAGATATTTTCCAGCACGATGACCGCGTTGTCGATCAATCGCGAGAAGACCAGCGCGAGACCTCCCAGCAGCATAGTGTTGATGGAGCCGCCCATGGCGTGGTCGAGGATCATGCAGGCGAGCACGGAGAGCGGAATGGACAGAAACACCGCAAACGTCGCGCGCGGACTGCCGAGAAAGATCAAGATCATAATGCCGGTGAGCACCATGCCGATAGTGGCTTCCTTCAGCAGGTTTTTAATGGCGCCTTTGACGAAGACGGACTGATCGAAAACGACGGCAGTTTTCAGAGACGCAGGAATATCAACCAATCTTTTTGTAGCGGCGCGGATTCCGTTGACAATGGAGATGGTGTTGCTGTCGCCGCCTTGCTTGAGAATCGGAATATAGACAGACCGCTGGCCGTCGATGCGGACGATGTTGGTCTGCAGAGTGCCGGAGTCCTCAGCCTTGCCGACATCCGCGACCATGACAGATGCGTTGCCGACGGACTTGAGCGGCATCTCGTTAATCTCGTCGATAGGCGCCTGACTGTTGGCATAGATGTTGTAGTCTTTGGGGCCGATGCGCACGTCGCCTGCAGGCAGAATGAGGTTGGAGTTATCGACGGCGTGGACAACATCCATAAGGGAGAGATTGTGCGCCTCAAGCTTGAGCGGATCGACGTAAACCATGATCTGACGGTAGCGTCCGCCATACGGCTGCGGGACTGAGGCGCCTGGCACATTCGCAATCTGGTTGCGGACGGTGAACTGCGCCAGATCCTTGAGGTCGGTTTCGTTCAGACCTTTGCCCTTCAAGGTGACGAGGCAGACGGGCTGGTTGGACGCATCCATGCTCAGCACGACGGGCGGCAGTGTACCAGGCGGCAATCGCCGCAGATCGGCCATAGCGAGATTTGCAATATTGCTCAGCGCGGCGTTGGGGTCGGTTCCGGCGCGAAAGTAAATTTTGATGAGGCTGACACCGGTAAGCGAGCGCGACTCGATATGGTCGATGTTGCTGCCCAGCGTAAAGAATCGTTCGAAGGTGTCGGTAATGTCGGCTTCCACCTGCTCGGGCGGCATGCCTGAATAGAACGTGGCGACAACGACGACGGGCAGATCGATCTTAGGGAACAGATCGACAGGCATCTGCACGATGGTGGCAATGCCGATGACGGCCAGCACCAGGCACAGCATGATGATGAAGTAGGGATACTTGATGGCAAACTTCGGCATTCCTACCTTCCCTCCCCTGCTGGCTGCGCCTCGATCGGCCGCACCTTTTCACCTTGCTGGTAGTTGCTCTGAGCGCCGGTGATGACGCGATCGCCCTCCTTCAGTCCGCTGACCACCTCTGCGCGCGATGAACTCTGAATACCAAGCTGAATGGGGCGCGATTGTACGCGGTTTTGCGCGTCAACAATGAGAACGCTGGCCTGATTGCCATTTTGCATCACGGCCTGAATAGGAATGGCCAGCACGTTGTCGTGGCGCTCAAGCTGGAGCGTAGCATTGGCATACATACCGGGCATGAGTGTGAGATTGGCGTTCGGAACGTCGATCTCCGTCTCCATGGTGCGCGTCTCCGTGCTTACATTGCGCGTAAAGCGAACGACTTTACCTGTAAAGGTCCGGCCTACGGCAGCGACATTCACCTGCACTTCGTCGCCCTCATGGATGTATCGCACAGCATCTTCCGGAACAGGGAGCCGGAGACGAAGCAGATCAGACTGCGAGAGCTTGACGATGGGCAATGACTGCACGTCGGACGCGGTTCCGGCCTGGATGAGCGCACCGGTATCGGCATAACGCCAGATGATGACACCGTTCAGCGGCGCTGTAACGTTGGTATAGGCTTCGAGATCATGGACCCGCTCGTTATCAGCGCTCGCATAGGCAGACTGCTTCTCCGCCGCAGCCAACGCAGATTTTGCAGCATCCACTTCGGCTGCGGAGGCCAGATCCTTCGCCTGTGCATCGTCCAGCTCTTGCTCCGCGATGAGTCCGGGCTGTGCGGCAGCAGCCTGTTTGAGCCGGATATAGTCGGCGTGGATGGACTGATTCTCGGATTCCGCACGCACGACTTCGTGCTGGGCGCGCTTGATTTCGTCTTTACTGCGCGCATATTGGGCAACCGTGCCCTGGACCTGCGCGTCGAGCTCGGGAACTTCGAGGACGGCGAGCGTTTCGCCCGCGTGCACCTTGTCTCCGATATCGACGTAAATGTGGCGGATGTAGCCGGAAACCTTGGCGTGGACTTCGACGACCTGATACGGCTGGAACTCCCCGGCCAGAGTGAGGGTATGCGAGATGGAATCCCGCACAACCGGCGCAACGCTGGCTGTGGGCACGGTTTGCGCGTTGACATCCGCTGGCTCCGAGCGGTCACGATGAGAGAACCAGATCGCCAGCACAACGCAAGCCGCCACAACGACGGCGGCAGCTGTAAAGAGAGAGGAACGCTTTCGCATACTCAGTAGACACCTGAAAATGAAATGCAGCCACACGGCTGGAAATGATCCCGCAGAGAACGGGGCGGCCCATATTTTTCCGGAATGAGGTGTTACTTACTGTGCGAGGGAGGAGGACGAAATGAAATGTGCCGCGCCGCTTCAGGAATGGGGCGGCGTTGCCGATTTTCGCCGCGCTGGAGAACCCACCGCGATTGCCACTTCGAATCAAGAAGAAAGCTTGCAAAAAGCGCGAAGGCGACACAAATGACGGCAGGCAAAGAAGTGGTCGCGCGCTCGATCTGCACAACGGCGTCTGCCGCGCGCTCACGATTGGAGAGCAGCTTGGCTAGGGTTACATGATTAGCCGCCGGCGGCGCCGATTCATACAGAGAAAGCTTGTACCTTAACCCCCACGCAAAGACAGAAACAGCCAGCCCCAGGATTAAGAGAGCAAATACATTCCAGCTGCGTGCGTTTTTTGGGGTTAGGCGCATTCTGTGGGCTAGGTGGTCCGGGGCAGAGCCTCTGTGTTAATCATGCCACATCTGTTGGACGATTGTTCTGCTGCAAGGTTATTTCTCTGTAAATACTGGAGTTACATAAGGCTCACAGCGTCCACATCCACGATCAGGTTACGACGCGGAACACCGATGGCATCCGCGTGGGCAAGCGCAGCACGGAGAGTTCGGGCGAGCGACCTGCGATTTTCGGCCTTGAGCACGAAATGAAAGCGATAGGTGCGCTTGATTTTTGCAAGCGGCGCGGTAGCCGGACCCATGATGCGCACTCCGTCGTGCTGCGTGGACTGAAACCAGCGGCCGAGGACGGCGGCCCAGCCTGCGGCTTCTTCAAGACGCGGGCTTTGAATGATGAAGTTGGCGAGCGCAGCGTAGGGCGGATAGTGCATCCACTTGCGGTACTTCATCTCCTTCTCTACGAAGGCGTGGAAGTCGTGTCGAGCTGCGAATTGGATTGCATAGTGATCCTGATGGTAGGTCTGCACAAGAACCTTGCCGGGAAGTTCGCCGCGCCCGGCACGGCCTGAGACCTGCGTGAGGAGCTGGAAGACGCGCTCAGCGGCGCGGAAGTCGGGCAGTCCCAAAGCGAAGTCGGCCCCTACCACGCCGACCAGCGTTACGCCGTGAATGTCGTGGCCCTTGGCGATCATCTGCGTGCCGACGAGCAGGTTGATTTCGCCGGAATGCAGACGCATGAGCAGGTGTTCCATATCGTTGCGCCCGCGCACTGTGTCGCGGTCCATTCGGCCGATGCGGGCATTGGAAAAAATTCCCTGCAAACGCTCTTCTCCCTGCTGCGAGCCGGCTCCCAGGAAGTAGAGGTGCTCGCTGTCGCACTTGGGGCAGCGCTTTGGCACGGTGCGCTTGAAGCCGCAATAGTGGCACTCGAGGCGCTGGCCGGCGTGGGCGCGGTCATCAGAGCCGGACACCGGCTTGTGATAGGTAAGCGAGATGGAGCAGTTCTCGCATTCGAGTTTTTCTCCGCAGGCCCGGCACATAACGACGAAGGAATAGCCACGCCGGTTGAGCAGAATGATGGCCTGTTCGCCGCGCGCGAGGGTAGACTGTGTTTCTTCGATCAGCGCGCGGGAAAAGAGATGCTCCGCTCCAGTCTCCTGGAATTCGCTGCGCATATCGATCAGCTCGACCTGCGGCAGCGGGCGCTGCTGGACGCGCTCGTGTATCTCAATGCGCGCATACTTTCCACGCTCTGCGTTGTGCCAGGATTCAAGCGATGGCGTAGCCGAGCCGAGCACGACGGTTGCATTGGCCAGCTTGGCGCGCATCACAGCGGTATCGCGTGCGTGATAACGCGGCGTCGATTCCTGCTTGTAGCTGGAGTCGTGCTCCTCATCCACAATAATGAGGCCAATATTTTCAAGCGGCGCAAAGATGGCGGAGCGTGTGCCGACTACGACGCTCGCCTCTCCGCGGCGGATGCGATGCCACTGCTCGCTGCGCTCCTCGGGTGTAAGCGCGGAGTGCAGCAGTGCCACCTCACCGCCGAAAGTGTGATGGAGCTGCGCAGCCATCGCGGGAGTAAGACCGATCTCGGGTACGAGAAGAATGGTGGATTTTCCCAACTCCAGCGTGCGCTGCATGGCTGCGAGATAGACGGCGGTTTTGCCGGAGCCGGTGATTCCGTGGAGCAGATGCGGGCGGAATTCGGCAGTTTCGACGGCGACGGTGATGGTATCGAGCGCAGCCTGCTGCGCAATGTTGAGGGTGTGCGTCTGGCGGTGCAGCGCGGAGAGATGCGTGAGATGGAAATCGGCGGGGCGCTCCTCAATGCGCACCAGTTCCCTTTTGACCAGCGTGGCCAGAGTGGACGGTGGCACAGCGAGACGGCGCAGTTCAGCAACAGGCAGCTCATTGCCGGAGCCGGCGAGCTCAGCGAGGATGGCCTGCTGATTTTCATTCAGTCTTGGCAGACGTGTGCCTTCGACAAGCACGGCATAGCGAACGGTACGGCGGGCGTCTCGGGGCGCGGCGCTGGTTTCACGCGCGATCCACTTTTTGCGGAGCATTCCGGTGAGCAGGTCGCGCGTAGCTCCGGTGGCGGAACGTAGCGCGGCGATACGAATCGCATCTCCGCCTTCGAGGTAGTTGAGGACCTTGTATTCGGTATTTTGCTCTTCGGGAGTGCGACGCGTCCGGCGCGAGGAGCCTTCCTGCGCGCCGCGGAACAGCGCCTGGCGGCCCAGATCGGTGATGCGGAAGAGAACTTGTTTGCGCACCTCACTCATGAGCGGCAGCATGGCACGCAGAACTTCCCCTATGGGAGCGATGTAGTAGAGTGCGATCCATTGCGCAAGCTCAAGGAGCTGTGGCGAGAGGATCGATTCCTCGTCGAGGATGTTAAGGACGGCCTTGGCTTCGACCGGCGGCGGTTCGTCGTGTACGCGGATGACGATGCCCGCTAATTTCTCATTGCGAAAGGGAACGAGAACGCGCGAGCCTACGACCGGAATTTCCTGCTCGATAGCGTAGGTGAAGGCGCGGTCAAGCGGGACGGGCAGGGCGACGTCGCAGTAGGCGGGCACTGCTCTAGCGTACAGCGTTCTACGATCCGGGCTCAGATTTCGCTGATTTGTGAGCTTTCAGGCCCAACTCCTTCATGGCGATCTGTAAGTCCTTCCAGGCTTCGGCTTTCTGACGCGGGTCGCGCAGCAGGTACGCGGGATGGTAGGTGACGATCAACTTCGAGCCGCGCACGTTGTGGATGCGCCCGCGCAGGCTGGCGAGCGAGGACTTAACGCCGAGCAGGTAAGTCGCGGCGGTTGAGCCGAGCGCGACGATGACTTCCGGCTTGACGACGTCAATTTGCCGCCAGAGAAACTGCATGCAGGTGTTGGCTTCCACGGGCTCCGGCGTGCGGTTTTGCGGTGGACGGCATTTGACAATGTTTGCGATGTAGACTTCGCCACGCTCGAGACCCATGGCGTTGATCATGTTGTTGAGGAGCTGTCCGGCGCGGCCCACAAAGGGCAGGCCTTGCGCGTCTTCATCAGCTCCGGGGCCTTCGCCCACAAACATAAGGCGGGCGCTAGGGTTTCCGTCGGCAAAAACAATGGTATGGCGGCCCTGGAAAGCCAACGGGCAACGGGTGCAGTCGCCGATGTCGGCGCGGATGGCTTCCAGCGCAGCGGCGCGTTCGGCCGCAGGGGCGACGGCGGAAAGCCCGGCGGAAATGGACGTATCTGCGACGGGCTTGCGGGCGGGAATGGCTAACTCCTGGTTTTTATTTGTGTCTGTTATGGATGTAAGTTCAAGTTCTGGATCAGCTTCGCAGCGGCGGTAGAGACTGTAGAGGCCGAGATCCCGATAGTAACGCAGGCGCGCTTCAAGGGCTGCTTCCAACTCGGGAGTAAGCGCTGTCATTCCTCAAATACCGAGTCCGTTTCGGCGAGGACCATGGCCGGTCGGCGGAGAGACAGAATCTCTTCAAGGATACGGTCGGCCAAATCGCGCTTGGACATTTCGGGCAGGTCGAGCGCGGTGTGCGCTGTAAGGAAGGTGACGGCGTTGCGGTCCGAGTCAAAGCCGATGCCTTCGCGGGATACGTCGTTGAGCACAATGGCGTCGGCTCCCTTGCGCAGCAGCTTGTCGCGTCCATGCGCGACCGCGTTTTCCGTCTCGGCGGCGAAACCGACGATGAGCTGACCGGTATGGCGGCGCGCAACGACTTCGGCAAGAATGTCTTCGGTGGGTTCTAGATCAATTGTGAGCGGGCCTGTGCGCTTGAGCTTTTGCTCGGAAGGGGCAATGGGTCGGTAATCGGCCACGGCTGCAGCTTTGATAACAACGCTGGCCTGATCGACGCGGCTGAGGACGGCCTCGCGCATTTCCGCCGTGGTGGTGACTGGCACCAACTCGCAGTTTGCCGGGGCGCGCAGCGCGGTGGGCGCAGAGATAAGAATGACGCGGGCGCCTCGCAGCTCAGCAGCCTCAGCAAGGGCATAGCCCATCTTGCCGCTGGAGCGGTTGCCGAGAAAGCGCACGGGATCGAGAGCTTCGCGCGTGCCCCCGGCGGTGATGAGCACGGTCTCTCCGCTGAGATCGTTGCGATGATGCAGCGCGGCGAGAACCGCTTCGACAATCGCGCCGGTTTCGGCAAGGCGGCCTGCTCCGGTCATGCCGCAGGCGAGGTATCCGCTGCCCGGCGGTACGATGCGTACGTTGCGGCCGGCCAACGTTTCAAGATTGGCCTGCGTCGCCGCATGCTGCCACATATTCACGTTCATAGATGGAGCAACGACGACGGGCGCAGTAGTGGCGAGATAGAGCGTGGTCAGGAAATCGTCGGCGATGCCGTGCGCGAACTTGGCGAGCGTACCGGCTGTGGCCGGAGCGACGACGAGGGCGTCGGTGGTTTGCGCCTCCTCAATGTGTTCGATAGCGGAGGCAAGATTGGCTTCAGAATCCGCAGCGGGTGCGGCCCAGAGGCTGGAGATCACTTTGTGCCCGGTGAGCGAGGCGAAGGTGAGCGGCTGGATGAACTGCTTGGCCGCCTCAGTCATGACAACATGCACGTCGAGGGCCTGCTGCTGGAGAGCGCGCACTAACTCCGCAGCTTTATACGCTGCGATTCCGCCGGAGACTCCGACTGTGACCTTCATAGAGGTATTTTACGGGAGCGCCTGCCAGGCTACGCGTGCGTTCTGCCCATTCTGGCAATAACCGTTCAGGCCCTCCCTTATGGCCAGGGTGAGAAGTTTGGAGTTCTTTCTATTTTCTTTCTATCTAGGAAATGGCGAATTTGGGGATTTCCGGCGCGGCGACCTCGGGCTTCAGGACCGGGGTTTCACTTTTTATATAGCCGACTTTCCCTGCTGCGATCTCGTCCTGCGCTACCTTGCAGGCCTTTGCGGAGCGGGACGTAACCAGCGGCTGCGAACCATTTTGAAGCTGACGCGCGCGTCGTGCGGCAACCATCACGTAGCGGAAATTGCTGTCGAACTCCTGCTCAACACTCATGGCTTCTCCTGAAACATCGTTGCCCTGGCTTACCTTACGGCAGTCCCGGGGTGGATGACTCCGAAAGCCTGAAGCACCGGCTGTATGCGCGCCTCAGAATTTCGCTGGCGGCATTTTTCCGCCACGGCCAGCAGCTCCTCATCCTGGGAGCAAACCGGGCCAGTTGACCGCAGAATTCGCTCGGAGGCTACGATGGCTGCCATCTCCTCGACCGCGCGGTCGAGGACGTCGTTGACGAGAATATAGCCATATTCTCGGTAATTCTCAATCTCCAGCCGCGCCCTGGCCAGACGCCGTGCGATAACCTCTTCCTGCACAGCGCCTTCCGCGCGGCTGCGGTTGCGGAGACGTGTGGCAAGAATCTCGGGCGACGGCGGCATGAGGAAAATCGTGACGGCGTCGGGCATCTTCGCGCGCACCTGCGCGGCCCCCTGTACGTCGATGTCGAGCAGAAGGTCTTTGCCTTTGCCGAATGCGTCGATCAAAGAACTACGGGACGTCCCGTAGTAATTGCCGAAAACGTCGGCATATTCAAGAAACTCGCCGGCATCGATCATCTTCTGGAACTCTTCGCGGGAGATGAAGTGATACTCGCGCGCCTCCTGCTCGGAGCCGCGTGGCGGACGCGTGGTCCATGAAATGGAGAACTCAAGGTTTTCAACCAGCGAACGGAGCTGGTTCACCAGGGTGGATTTGCCCGACCCGGAAGGCGCCGAGATAAGAAACAGAATGCCGGCCAAAATGCTGATCTTCTCCTTAAAAAGCTAATCAAAAACTAAAGACATTATTGTATGATTTTCTTTATTCCAGATTTTGGACCTGCTCGCGCAGCCTTTCGATTTCCGACTTCATGCTCAGGCCAAGTTCAGTGATGCGCGGACCATTGCCTGCGACGCCTCCGGTTTTCGAAAGCAGCGTATTGGCTTCGCGATTCATCTCCTGCATCAGGAAGTCGAGCTTCTTGCCGATTTCGCCGCCGCTTTCAAGCATGGCGCGGAAGTGATCGATATGCGTGCGCAGGCGCGTTACCTCTTCGTCCACATCGCTGCGTTCGGCAATCAGTGCCGCCTCCTGAAGAACGCGGTCGCGGTCAAAGGAACCGTCGAGCATGGCGGTCAGGCGTTGGCTGATGCGCTCAAAGTACCATTGCTGCACGTCTTCGCGCAGATTTGCCGCCTCATCGACAAGCTTGCGCAGGCGATCGAGGCTGGCGAGCAGCTCTTTCGCGAGCGAATCTCCCTCCTGCGCCCGCATGGCGTTGAGCGACTCGACCAACGGCTCAATTTCACCGAGAACGGCGGCTTCCAGCGCCAACATCTCCTCCTCCGAATTGCGCTCGCCATTATTTGAAGACGACCGCCCGTCTCCGTTGAAGACGCCAGGGAGCCGGAAGATCGCGTTCAGGTCAGGCTCACAGCTCAGGCCGTGCTTTTCGGCGATTTCGCGAAAAGCCTTGATGTACATCGCGATCAGCTCCGCATCGTAACTGGTTTCGCTCCGCTGCCCGCGGTCAAGGTTGAGCGCGACCTCAATGTGACCGCGCACAAGGTGTTGTTTGAGCAGGCGGCGCAACTGCATTTCCAGCCCATCCATGCCGGCGGGCAGCCGCAAGTGCAGATCGAGAAAACGGTGATTCACACTCTTGAGGCTGAGCGTAAAGCCGAGCGCGTCGGAGATGCGGCTGGAGACACGGGCGAATCCCGTCATGGAGCGAACGCCGGTACCAGCTGGAGAACCGGGCATGACTACACGAGCGGAGGCGCTCATGCATCCACCTTTCCGGAAAGCGCAGGCTCGTGAATTTCCGACTCCGGCGCATCCATGAACTGCAGTTTGTAGAGCTTCTGATAGATGGGAGAAACGTGCAGCAGCTCCTCGTGGGAGCCAATGGCAGTAATGCGTCCGCTTTCAAGCACGGCGATGCGCGTGGCACGGCGCACCGTGGACAGGCGGTGCGCGATAACCACAACGGTGCGGCCGACCATGAGGTTGCTGAGAGCCGTCTGCACCAGCGATTCGCTTTCCGAATCGAGCGCCGACGTCGCCTCGTCAAGAATGAGCACCGGCGCATTCTTCAGGATGGCGCGGGCGATGGCCAGGCGCTGGCGTTCGCCGCCGGAAAGGCGAAAGCCCTTCTCGCCGATGATGGTGTCATAGCCCTCCGGCATGCGCTGGATAAAATCGTGAGCGAGCGCGGCTTTGGCTGCGGCGACCACGCTGGCGAGAGGAACGTCCGGCTGGCCGTAGGCGATGTTGTTGCGCACGGTATCGTTGAAAAGGATGGTTTCCTGCGTGACTTTGCCGATCTGCTCGCGCAACGACTTCAGGCTGACGTCGCGCAGGTCGTGCCCGTCAATCAGCACGCGGCCTGAGGTCACGTCGAAAAAGCGCGGAACGAGGTTGACGAGCGTAGACTTGCCCGCTCCGCTGGGGCCGACAAGGGCTATGACCTCGCCGTGGCGAATGTCGAGGTTGATGTTGTGCAGCACCTCTTTTTCGCCTTCGCTGGTGCTGTAGGCAAAGCCTACGTCTTCGAGACGGATGCTGTCGCGAAAGCCTTTGAGATGATACGGGTGCTTCTTTTCGAGGATCGGGTCCTGATCTTCCATGAAGTCAAAGATGGCGGATGAGGCTCCGACAGCCTGCTGGAAGCTGTTGTAGTAGGTGGCGAACTTGCGAACAGGATCGTAGAGCTTGAAGAGAGCCACGATGAACGTGAAGAACATGCCCGTGGTCATGGCGTGGCTGCTGATTGCGCCACGGCCCAGCAGCAAAAGGCCTGCGATGGCGATGGCTCCGATAAGATCCATCAAGGGTGAGCTGATCGCCTGCGCGCGCACGGTGCTCAGATTGGCGCGGAATAAACGGCGCGCCGCCTTGCGGAAGCGCAGCAGCTCCCAGAACTCCATATTGAAGGCCTTCACGATGGGGTTTCCGGTAATGGTCTCGTGCAGGATGTTCTGGATTTCGGCCAGTTTGTCCTGGCCTTTGCGGGTGGTGAGGCGCACCCCGCGTCCGATGCGGCGCATGGAACTGATGACGACCGGAACAAAGATGAGCAGCACCCAGGCAAGTTTGCCGCCGAGGGCGATGACCACCCCGGTCATGAAGATCAGCGTGAAGACCTGTTGCAGAAAGTCGGAGAGCACCGAGGCCATGGCGTACTGCACGCGCTCGATATCGGTAATGAGAGCCGAAAGCAGGGTTCCGGTGGCATGTTTCTGAAAGAAGGAGACTGACCGGCGCAGGATGGCTTCGTAAAGGTCGTCGCGCAGGTCGGTGATCATGCCGAAGCCGGCGTAGTTGGCGAGATACGTGCCGGTATAGTCGCAGATGCCTTTCAGCAATGTTGAAACGACGAAAAGAAAGGCGACAACTGTCCAGTCGTTGTGGAAGTGAGATGGAACGAGGCGGTCGAGGTTGATGTGATAGCGGATGCCGAATTTAGAGACGATGTCAAGCTGACGGTGGTCCGCACCGGGGTGCAGCACGTTGTCAAAAATTGGCGTGATGAGCAGGATGCGGAAGGCGTCGAAGAGGCCGACTCCCGCGGCGAGGACAACAGAGGCCAGCACCTGCCACCAGTAGCGGCGTGTATAAAGCAGCAGACGGCCCACCCGTTTCATTGCTGATCCTTCAGATACATGGGCGGAAATTGACGGAGCTGCGCAGCCATCTGTCCATTTTACCGTTCGGGGCGCGATCGGCTGACCGTCCGACAGTATAAGGCCGCATCCGGATGGACTTTGCGCTGACTACTTGACCGCGTCCTTTACACCGACCGCGGTTTTATCCGCGCCCTTGGTGACATACTTAATCGTCACCTTGGTCCCCGTCTTGCCGGCGAAATAGGTATCGGCCGACCCCTTCGCCACGCCCTTGCCGGTATCTTTCGCGCCTTCGACAACTGTCTTGTCGGTGTATTTGAAGGTGTGTTCGGTGCCATCGGCGGACTTGATGACTACAGTCTTCGTATCCTTGTCGACGTGCTTGACTACGCCGGACATAATGTGGACCACATCATCCTGGGCGATTGCGTTCAAAACAAAAACTGAGGCAAGAGCGAAGAGTGCGGCGAGCAATGCGCCGCGCAACATTGAATGACGGGACATTCCGGTTCTCCTTGGGTTCGATCTGCATGGTACTGCGTTGGAGAAGAGACTAACATCGAATCGGTTTCGCGGCCGAAGTTTTTCCTTTGGGGGATTCGGAACCGCTTTGCAGCTCCCGAAAATGGACTCTCAGGCAATGGCCCGCACCACGCCACCGTCCACGCGAATGGCCGAGCCTGTGGTCGCCGATGCCGCCTCGCTGCACAGGTAGACGACCATGGCGGCGACTTCATCCGTAGTCGCAAACCGCTTGATGAGGCTGCTGGGACGGCCATGCTCGAAGAAGTCGCGAGTCAATTCTTCTTTCGTCTTGTCCTGCTGCTTCGCCATGCTCTCAAGGAACGTCCCAACGCCTTCGCTCTCGGTCGGGCCGGCAAGGACAGAGTTCACGGTGACGCCCCTGGCCGGGAACGACTCGGCGATGCCGCGCGCTACAGCCAGTTGGGCGGTTTTCGTCATGCCGTAATGGACCATCTCCGCGGGAATCTGCAGCGCGGATTCGCTGGAGATGAAGAGGACGCGGCCCCACTTTTTCTCGAGCATGTGCGGCAGATAGTGTCGGGTGATGCGCACGCCAGAAAGCACATTCGCCTCAAAAAAGCGCCGCCATTCAGCGTCGTCGATTTCGAGGAAGGGTTTGACTTCGAAGATGCCGAGATTGTTAACGACTATGTCGAGCTCTTTGACCCGCGCGAAGAGCGTCGCAGCGCCCTGCTCCGTCGTCAGGTCGGCGGCAACGCCGTCTACCTTGCCTTCAATCTCGCCGACGGCCCTATCGACGCGCGCCTCGGTGCGTCCGTTGACATAAACAAAAGCCCCTTCGCGGGCAAGGAGCTTCGCAATGGCGAATCCAATGCCTGCGGTGGAACCTGTGACGAGTGCGCGTTTGCCCTTCAGACCGAGATCCATATCCCGCTCCTTACTTGTGGCTTATGAAGTAGATTCAGGCGGCGG
>Ga0335072_10008586_pt1 | contig 14804 bp, 11 predicted proteins | sample Lox_Sample_21_FD_206725 | JGI IMG/M metagenome (GOLD analysis project Ga0335072, IMG submission 206725) | Soil microbial communities from Loxahatchee National Wildlife Refuge, Florida, United States - Lox_Sample_2.1 | ecosystem: Environmental > Terrestrial > Soil > Wetlands | place: USA... | reverse complement strand
GATCGTAGTCGTCGCAAAAGAGGACCTCATTAAGAATGTCGCTGCGATTGCTCGACCGGAACTTCGGGAGAACTAGACGTGACCTTGCCTCGTTCGAGCTGCGCGAGGATCGCTTCAACATCATAGACGCACCCTCCCCATACCCCCCCGCTCGCTTGAACGAGAGCAGCCCACAGCCGCGTATCTTCAGGCAGGGCCGGATGAGGTGCTAAATCCGTTCGCGGCGGACGCGAGGCTAGCCGCTGTCTACCTTCCTCAGGTGAGAAAGTCACATCGCCTTCCCCAATCAGATTGATGGCTCCGTTGAGGCTGGTGCGGTCGATCACAATTTCAATCGTGTCTCCCTCGTGTACACGGCCGATGGGACCGCCGGCTAGCGCTTCCGGGGAAATGTGGCCGATGCAGGCCCCCGTAGAAACTCCGCTGAAACGGGCGTCAGTGACCACGGCCACATGTTTGCCAAACGGAAGATTCTTGAGCGCAGCCGTGATCTGGTAAATCTCTTGCATACCAGCGCCTGCCGGGCCCCCGCAGACAAGCACAATCACGTCGCCGCTGGCGATCGCGCCTCGCTTAATCGCGTCAATCGCTAAGGCCTCACTGACGAAAACTCGAGCGGGACCGTTGTGGCGATAAACGTTGTTCTCATCGATCAGCGAAGCGTCGATCGCAGTGCTTTTGATGACGCTTCCCTCCGGCGCGAGATTGCCGACCGGGAAACATGTGGTTGGAGTGAGACCGCGTGCGCGAGCGGAATCGGGAGAGAAAATGACGTCGGCGTCTCCAACGCCGTCCAGTTCGCGCAGCCTGTCTTTTAATGTTCGGCGCCGCTTGCTCTGCTCCCACCAGTCGAGATTTTCATCCAGGGTTTCGCCGGTTACCGTGCGTACCCCACAGTCGAGCAAGCCCGCACGGCGCAGATGCAGCATGACTTCCGGTACGCCTCCGGCGAGAAAGACCTGAACGGTTGCGAAATTGTTGGGTCCATTTGGCAATGCATCCACGAGTCTGGGCACCGCGCGATTAATGGCGGTCCAATCGGCGGCAGACGGGCGTTTTAGGCCCGCGGCGTGCGCGATGGCAGGAATGTGCAGCAACAGATTTGTCGAGCCGCCAAACGCAGCATGGACGATCATTGCGTTTCGTATGGCGCGGTCAGTCAGCACGTCGGACGTGCCAAAGCCAAGTTGCATCATCCGTAACAGGGCGCGAGCGGAACGTGTGGCGGCCTCGAGCCATATGGATTGCCCGGAAGGCGACAGAGCTGAGTGGGTGAGAGATAGTCCTAAGGCTTCGGCGACGACCTGAGATGTGGCGGCTGTGCCCAGGAACTGGCAGCCACCGCCAGGAGTAGCGCAGGCGCGGCACCCGGCTGCTGCGGCGTACTCGAGCGTGATCTGCTGATGCGCAAAGCGCGCTCCGATCGTCTGTACCTTACCAGCATCTTCGCCGTCTTCCGGAAGTAATGTGACGCCGCCCGGCACCAAAATAGCCGGCAACACCCCGGACGAAGCAAGCGCCATCATCATCGCCGGCAGTCCTTTGTCGCACGTTGCAACGCCGATGACACCTTTGCGTCTCGGAAGTGAGCGCATCAACCTGCGCAGCACGATGGCGGCGTCATTGCGGTAGGGGAGTGAGTCGAGCATTCCCTCGGTGCCCTGAGTACGACCGTCGCAAGGATCGGTGCAGGCGCCGGCAAACGGAATGGCGCCGTGGTTGCGGAGTTCGCGCGCGGCCTCGGCCACCAGCAGCCCAACTTCCCAGTGCCCGGTATGAAATCCCAACGCGATCGGAGCGCCGTCGCTCGCCCGGACACCGCCGTGCGTGCTCAGAATGAGAAATTCAGGATCGAGAACGCGCGCGGGTTCCCATCCCATGCCTGCGTTTTGCGTGAATCCGAACAGGTTGCCGGACGGTTCTGTTAATAACATCTCCGCGGTGATCGGTAGCGCTCCCGCTGGCCCGCGAGCGTGGGTCTTGGTCTCGCGAAAGATCGCGGCTTCGCTCTCGAATACCTGAGCACGAGCGATAGGACTTGCATGCGGCATTTTGGCCTCACTTCCGACACAGAAATCGATAGCTCACACCGACTACTTCGAAGGATCGACCAATGCTTGATAGACCGTGGCGTGGCTCCGATAGAGCAGACTGTGATTGTCGTGACCGAGCATGCGCTGAATCATGCCAACGAAGACGATGTCGTTGGTCGGATCAACCCAGAACCAAGTTCCCGCGGCGCCATCCCAGAAAAATGTCCCTTTGCCGTCGGGCAAGCCTGCTTCCGGTGGGTCGAAGACTACGGCGCAATTGAAACCGTATCCGAAACCCGGGCGCATGATGTGCTGGCCGATGCCGAACTCTCCGGTCAGAATCTCGGGTCGCAGATGATTCGAGGTCATGAGCCTGACGGTGGCTGGGGCAAGAATGCGTTCATCTCCGAGTTTGCCGCCATTGCCCAGCATTTGCGCGAATCGATAGTAGTCTTCGGCCGTTGAAACCATCCCGCCGCCTCCCGACGCCATAGTGGGCTGCGCCGCATAATCACCGTGTGCGTCGTTTTCCGTGGAGACTGGAACGAGCTGTCCCCGCCCGTCATCGCGATAATTCGTCGCGAAACGCGAGCGTTTCCCCGAGGGAACAAAGAAGCCTGCGTCCTTCATGTCGAGAGGTTCGAAGACGTGGTCACGCATGAAATCTGGCAGCTTTTGCCCCGAGAGTTTTTCGATGATGTATCCCTCAATATCCATGGAGAGGCTGTAGGTCCAACCTTTGCCGGGTTCGTAGTTCAACGGAATGGTTGCCAGCTTGTCGATCATCTCCTGCAGATTTGCCGATTGCATCGGTTTTTTGTCGTGGTACATCGCGTCGACCATCGAGTGGCCGGAGCCGTAGGAAAATCTGGCGGAGTGCGACATCAACTCCAACATCGTGGGAGGATGCTCGGGTGCGGCCAGGATCATTTTGCCTTCGGCATCGACTCCTTTGAAGACCTTGAGCCCGCCAAACTCGGGGACGTATTTCGAGATCGGATCGGTCGGGAGCCATTTGCCCTCTTCGTACAGAATCATCATGGCCACACCCGTAACGGGCTTGGTCATCGAATAGTCGCGGAAGATAACGTCTTTCGTCATGGGCGCGCCGCTTGCGAGATCGCGCTGGCCGTAGGTGCGATACTCCACCACTTTGCCGTGCCGCGCCAGGATGGTGACAGCGCCCGCCAACTTTTTCTGGTCTACCTCATCCTGAATGAGTTTGTGCAAACGCTCGAGACGCTCGCTGGAAAATCCAACTGACTCGGGCGTCACCGGATTCATGTCGAGCGCGGCATGCAACCTGGACTGAGCCATCACGGGCATTCCGACAGTGAGTACCAGCAGCAAAAGAATCGCTATCGTGGTACGCGAGAATTGAATGGCTTTCATTGTTGTTCCCGGGATTGAGATCGGCGAGGAACTTCGTTGCCTCTGGCAACGGCATTTCCTCTTGCCGCTGCAAGTCTATATCAGCCGCATAACCACCGATCCGCGGCGTAGGAGTGTCTGTGAAATGTGCAGTCGATCAAGGATTGCAGTGCGCTGAACAGGATCCGGGATGCTGGCAGGGGCTTCGACGGAATTCACATTTTTCTCATACCGCGGGATATGTGAACCGATCTTGGCCATGGTTGCTGTGGTTTGCGCCCGCCGCGAGCGTCGATCGGAATTGGTTGGGTGACTAGAACACGAGGCGATTTCATGGTGAGAGTTTGTTTTTCCGCGGCACGACTCCAGAGATACATCGCGGCATAAGCTCTCCATGGCCGCCACACTTCCGCACGGCGCTCCATTTCACGCTCGCTCGCCAAATTGAGCTTCTTCAGCAGACCCAGGTCTCCGGAGGGAAAAGCGTCGGGATCTCCAAGAGTTCTCATCGCAATATATTGCGCGGTCCATTTTCCGATGCCACGAATGCTGCACAATCGGTCGAGAAACGAGCGCGAATCAATGATGCCGTAGAAGCGAATGTTGTCCGTATGCACCTCACGGGCAAACTCCTGGATCGTGCGGGCTCGGGCTCGCGGCAGACCGATGCCGGCGACATCGGCATCGGCCAGAGCCGCCGGTTCGGGGAACAGGTGCGTGAGACCGTTCCCTGTGCCAAACCTGCGGCCGAACTTCTCCACCAGCCGCCCGGCTAGAGTGGTTGCGCCGGCAACTGAAATCTGCTGGCCTAGAATTGCCCGCACAGCCATCTCGAAACCATCCCAACTCCCCGGTACGCGCAATCCGTGATGGGCTTTGATGAACGGCACCAAGACCGGATCGGCACCCAGAATTTTCGCGATGACCGTCCAATCTGCGTTGAGGTCGAACATCGCGCGGATGCGCTCAATGATGAAAAACAGAGCTTTGGGTTCACCGAACTGTACCCTGACGTTTAGCGAATGATTCACGTCGTCATGTGAGATCTCAAAATAACCCGAAGTACCGCGCAACGAGATCGACCGCCGATAAATGCCATTCTCCACTTCTTCAATGCCCGGCGTGGCACGGGGTTTCAGGAATGCCAGCATTCCGCTCCAATCGTAAGGAGGGCGGTAACGCAGGCGAAAGAAATAATGGTCCTCGGGCAAGGATTCGGTCTGCCGCGAAAGCCGCCGGATTTGTGTGGGCGTGCGTTTATAGGTCCTGCGAATAGCGGCATTGAATCTGCGGACTGAGCCAAAACCGGATGCCATCGCGATTTCGTGCATCGAGAGCTTGGTTTCGTCGATAAGTTTCTTGGCGAAGTGCAGGCGGCGGGTTTGAGCGACGGCCAGCGGAGTCGCGCCCAGATGCCGAATGAAAAGCCGCCGCAGATGACGCGAGCCGACTCCCAGCTGTCGCGCCAAATTCTCGACTCCCCCGTCCAATCCGTTTTCGTCGATCAGCCGCAGCGCCCGCGAGACCGTGTTCGGCGTTCCAATCCACGCGGGACTGCCGGGTGAGCACTCGGGCCGACAGCGAAGGCACGGACGAAAACCGGCCTCCGCAGCAGCGGCCGCCGTCGGAAAATATCGGCAGTTTTTCTCCTTTGCATGAGGAGCCGGACAAACCGGCCGGCAATAAACACCGCTGCCGCGCACGCCGATAAAAAACTTCCCATCAAAGCGCGGATCACGGGAAATGCGGGCGCGCGAGCAAATTCTCCAATCCAGTTCCAGGCTCACGGAACGATCATAAAGCCCAGACAGGTGAAATGTAGACGTTTTCGGACCGCGCTCTATTTCCTGTGATTTCGATCCCAATCGGAATTTCCGGCAGCCCGGAATCGCAGCCGAAAACGTCCAGAAATGTCGGGAGCGGAGTCCGGAAACGTCCGACTTCGGGACGCGATCCGAACTATGTTCATCTTCACCGAGCGCCGCAGAGGGTTTTACGAACGTTCCACCGGCGAGAGATTCAGGCCACACGCGACCCCGGCTGTGGCGCTCAGCTAGAAGGAGAGTCCCATGAATTTGCAAAAGAAATATGGAGTATGCATGACGGCTCTTGCGCTCGCTTGTGCGCTGAATGCGCAAACCGCTAATCAGAACCAGCCCTCGAAGTACTACGTGTTTAATCTCGGCGCACCACTGGGTGGGAATCCCGAGCCAGTGGGCATCAACAACCTGGGCTGGATCTCGGGCGGAGCGAATCTCGCCGGCAACAACGTCGTGAACGCTGAACTTTGGATGGGCGCTCCCGTAGATCTGGGTACGCTGGGAGGTCCGAACGGCAATATTTCGTGGCCGAACCACAGTACGCAGGGCGAGATTGTGGGCATTGCCGAAACCGCCGAAGCAAACCCGTATAAAGAGCCCTGGAGTTGTTTTGCCTTCTTCCCGTCGGCCACGCCGACCGGCGATGTCTGTCTGGGATTCGCCTGGCGGAATGGCGTGATGAGCCCTCTTCCGGCGTTGCCCGGCGGATATGACAGCTACGCGGCCGGCGTGAACAATCGCGGCGAGGTTGTGGGATGGGCGGAAGATGGCGTTCACGACGCCACCTGCAATAAGCCAACCCAGATCCTGCAGTTCGAGGCGGTGATTTGGGGACCGAATCTGGCCGAGATGACCCAACTATCACCCTATCCCGGGGATTCGGATTCGGCAGCCACGGCGATCAACGATTCCGGCGAGGTCGTCGGCATCTCCGGTCTTTGCTCGAATGCGGTGGGTGGCGCGAGCGCGATCCATGCCTTGCTTTGGGAGAATGGCAAGCCGGTGGATCTGGGCAACGTTGGAGGAAAGGCATGGAATACTCCCACCGCGCTCAACAATCGCGGAGAAATCGTCGGCTTCGCCAATACCAGCGGAGATCAGAACGCCGGGCTCAGTCCGGTTGCGTTTCTCTGGACGAAGGAAACGGGAAAAATGGAGAAGCTTCCCCGTCTGGATGATGACCAGACCAGCGCCGCTTATGACGTGAACGAAAGAAGCCAGATCGTCGGCGTATCGAACGGGGGTCCAATCGGGTCGAGAGCCTTCCTCTATGAGGATGGCAGGATTGTCGATCTCAATTCTCTGATCGTCGGAGATTCGTCGCTGTATCTGCTGATCGCACAAGGCATCAACGATCGCGGAGAGATTGTGGGAACCGCGCTGGACTCAGCCGGGAACCAAGTCGGGTTTCTGGCGGTTCCAGCCTACGGAAACGAGGGCGAAGCAGGATCAATGAAAACCAGCAACAGAACGGAAAGCGAAGTGGTTGTTCCCGCAAACTTCCGTCCGCAACTGACCGGCTTCAGCCGACTGGTGTTTGAAGCGATGCAAAAGTAGTTCCAGTACCGGGCAGAGTACCCGCGTTCAGCAGAGGGTGCCCGGGTGGGCGAGCCCAACAGGGTGTTCTGATCCCGGCAGTCGAAGCGCACAGAATTTCGGCGCATCAACGTTTAGCGCATGGTTCGCGCGAATCGACCGTCAGATGGGAGTAGCACATTATGACTCGCCGCTTCCGCCATTGCATTGAATGCCCCCAATGCCACACGCGATACGTGCTGGGTTTCAGCCCGCACAGTAACGGCTCATACCTGGCAGCATCGCAGCCGGGATTCGCTGAGGAGTGGGTGCTTTACTGCTCCTGTGCCGCGCCACCGGTTTCCAGTCGCTGGAGATACGATGAGCTGAAGTTCTATGCTGTGTCGAATCCAGCGTACCGTCGCGGCTATGGCTCGGTGAGCGAGATCGTGATGGCCGGGGCGAACCACCGCATCACAAAGGCCATGGGAGGAGACTCCGTGAGTGCCGGGGCTTTCTCGCGGCGCATGTGGGCTGGAGAAAAGGGAAAATGACTGCCACGGGTGCGCGATGGAAGGTTGGAGTTGGCGTGCTTGCCCTCATCGTGGGCGGCGGAAGCGCGATCCTCTGGTCGCAGCAACAATCGAAATCGCCGCCGTGCTCTGGGCTTGAATACCATCAATTCGATTTCTGGGTCGGGGATTGGGATGCCTTCTCCACCGACAAGCCCGCCACGCCGGAAGCACGCCTACGAGTCGATCGCATCCTCGGGGGCTGCGTAGTGCGAGAAGACTATCGGGATGTGTATGGGCACGAAGGCCAGAGCTTCAGTATCTACGACGCGTCGAGAAAAGTTTGGCACCAGACCTGGGTGACCAATCGTGGAGAACTTCTCCTCCTCGATGGCGGCTGGCGGAATGGCGGGATGATCTTGAGCGGCCACGATCTTCATAACGGCAAGCCCCGGCAGGTTCGCGGTATTTGGAAGGCGGAGAAACTTGGCGTCCGCGAAAGCGCGTTTACCTCGTTCGATGGCGGCAAGACCTGGACACCGTGGTTCGATCTGATCTTTAGACCCCACAGCCGGTGACAAGTTGTCTGCTGATTCGCGGACCGGATAGGCCGCAGGCCTTCATCTTTCTGGTTTCCCTGCGTAAAACAGAGCTGGCGATTCTTTCCCGTCGCCCAATTGTTTATTTTGGATGTTTGATCCGCTGGTTCCTTGTTTCAGATCAGCGTAGCAAATGGACAGGGTTTGCCGTTGTGCCCCGATGCGTTGTGCTCTTTCAGTAGAGCAATTGCAAACTGCTCTGCGCGAGCAGCCGCTTTCCGTTCTTCCGAACTCAGATCAGCGCGGGCAGCAAGAATGCGGATGTCAGAGAGGTGCTGCTCGAGTTCGTCTTTATCTTTGCATTCCATCGTCGTCATTTTAATTCTTAAATGGCTTCAGCAGTGCTTTGCATTTCTGGCACTGGCATTGAAAATTGGGTTTCTCCTGCGTAGCGGTGTGACCAAAGGCCCCACAGAAGAACCACTCCCCGTCCGACCGTGGTTCCATCGGTTTGGAGTTGTCATTCTGAACACAATATGGACGACGCATGAGGCCCGCCATTGAGAGGGCCCGTGGCCTGTTGGTAACAAAAAAGGGCCGGCGAAGCGTCGAGTCCTCACAAGCCCAAAGAGTGAGATTGTGGTTAACAGCGCGTCATTATACCGACTCGAACTCCTGCTTCAAAACAGGTAAGAATATGGCATGCAAACGCGAATGAAGTTCGGTGGTGAAGGAATCGTTACGAAATCCGAAAAAAGGCAGCTGCTGGCCTTCGCGGTACACCTGGACCATAAAGCAGATGCGCTGGAGAGATTTTCTTTAACGCAGGTAGGCTTCTGAAAGACCGCCATCCACGGGAATAACATGCCCCGTTGTTTTTCCACTCTGTTCGCCGGCCAGCCAAACGATGGCGTTGGCGCAGTCTTGCGGCAGGATGGGCCGTTTCGTGAGCGTGCGCTGCGCATAAAAATCCGCCAATTTGCCGCGAAGTTCCTCCGTCGTCTCACTCCCGGAGAACTCGATCTTGTACTTCTGCAGCGATTCCATGACGCGATCGCGTGGAAACATGGTGGAACCCGCGACAACGGTTGCGGGCGCAATCCCATTCACCCGAACTTGCGGACTTAACTTGATCGCGAGTTCGCGAATCAGATGATTCAGCGCCGCCTTGCTTGTGTCATAAGCCTCGCTGCCTTTTTTGGGAACGACCGCGTTAGCGGAACTCGTCAACACGATCGTGCTCGGCAGGTTCTGTTCTTTGAAAACCCACTCTGTTTCGCGTGCCAGAAGATAGTTACCTGTCACGTTCACCGAGAAAACTCTGGACCATCGGTCGTCGGACAGTTCTCCGTGAGCACCGGTAACTGGATAGATTGCGGCGGTGTTCACAACGATATCGATGCCGCCGAATTGGGAAACCGAAAAATTGACGGCTTCTGCCAAAGAAGCGGAACAGCCGAGATCAACCGTAGTATTTGCGACAGCCTCCGAAGAAGAAAGCGCCCCGACTTCTTCGGCTACTTTCCTGGCACCCGATTGGTCGAAGTCCGCAACGACAACATGCGCTCCTTTGCGGCCCAACAACAAGGCGACCTCGCGACCGATTCCACTCGCTCCCCCAATGACGAGTGCTATCTTGCGGCTAAACTCTGCCTCAGCCGGCATTCGCTGCAGTTTGGCTTCTTCTAGAGCCCAATACTCGATCCGGAATGCCTCCGATCGAGGAAGAGCCACATAGTTGTGAAATTGTGTGAACTGCTTCGACTGCTCTGGTCTTCTCGCCTGAGGCAAAGGGTGTGGGATTTCTATTGTTTCATCTTCCAGGGCGTTGGCTCCCGCCATCACATGGATAGCATTGATGAAAAACTCAGTCGCAATTCTGGCTTCCTTCTTGTTCCTGCCAAAGCCAAAGAGTCCCAAGCCTGGAATAACGACAACGGAAGGGTTCGAGTCGCGAAGCTTGGGAGAATCGGTTTCGGCCCATTCTTCGTAATATTTCTTGTACGATGCGCGATAGCCAGCTACCTCAACTTGAATGCGGTTTTTCAGGATGTTAATGTCTTCTCTCTCCGGATCCCAGTCTACAAACCACGGGCAGACTCGTGTCCGCAGAAAGTGATCGGGGCAACTTGTGCCGAGAGAACTCAATTGCTTCGCCCACTTCGAGCCAGCGAACGTCAGAGCGACCGCATCTTCGGCGTAGTGTGCGATGACTCGATGGTTGGATGAGACCACACCCCGCAAAGCTGGCGAAATCTGAATGGCGATGCTCTTTCGATTTTGTAGCGCCGGATGCGCCATTCCGCCAAAAAGCGACCCTTTTTTTTGCTGGTGCCGCAAGATAAACGCGCCCATCTCATCGATTGTGCGGATACTGTTCAGATAGCACTCTCGCTGGGTCATTCCCCAGGTGAAAAGGCCATGTCCGCCCAGAATCAGCCCTTCGGCGCCCGGATTCTCTCGCACAGCACGCTCAATCAGCAGGGCCAGTTCAAATCCCGGGCGTTGCCAGGGCACCCACACGATCTTGCGATCGAATTCTCTATTGAACTGATCGAGCTTTCGTGTTCCATTGGCGCTCGCGGCCAGTGCGATGGCCCAGTCCGGATGCAAATGATCGACGTGCGGGAACGGTAGGAACGCATGCAACGGCGTATCGATCGAGGCCGAGACCCGGTTCTCGCCAAATGCCGAGAGTGGGTAAAAGCGGACCATCTCGTCTTCGAACTTCTCTCCGCGATAATGTTGTTTCAGGCTCTCCAGGCGATCGAGATAAAGAAGAGCGAATCCCGATTCAGTGATCGAACCAATGTCTCCTCCACTGCCTTTGACCGCCAGCACCCGGACGGGTTGGCTGGTGAACGGATCGGGTAGCTGGATCTTGGAACTCGTGTTGCCGCCGCCGAAATTGGTGATGCGCAAATCAGCACCGAGCAAGTTCGATCGGTAGCGTAGTAATGCGAGTTGGTTCTCCCCAAGCTGCCGGGCGTGATCTTCGTTCCACAGATCTTTTAGATAAGTCGTTTCCCCTATCTCAGGCATAAATCATCTCGCAGTATTGTTCAAAGCGTTCGACTTGTTGCTCCCATTTGTCTGTTTCCACCGGCTCAAAGATCTCCGTGGGGAAAGATCGATCGATGATCGCGCGTACTTCTCGAAGCGACGAAGCCTCGCCAGTCGCCAATATCTGCACTGCGATATTTCCAAGCGCTGTTGCTTCCGTCGGTCCAGCGAGAACGCGGCGTCCAGTTGCGTCGGCAGTGAATCGGTTGAGCAGGCGGTTTCTCGATCCTCCTCCGATGACTCGAATTTGTTGGATTCGCGTTCCGCAAAGCTGCTCCAGTTGCCGCAAAACCAGCCGGTACTTCAAGGCCAGACTCTCGAGAACACAGCGCACGTAGTTGGCAGGAGAAGCGGGCACGGGCTGGTGCGTTTTGCGGCAAAAATCGTCAATTGCCGCAGGCATATTCGACGCACGCAGAAAGGACTCGTCATCCGGATCGACAAACTGTCGGAACGCGGGCTCTCGATTGGCCATTTCGACGAGTTCACGATAATCGGCGTTATGGCCTCGCGCATTCCAGTAATTCCTGCAGCCTTGCAACACCCAGAGTCCCATCACGTTTTTCAGCAGACGAGTCGTACCATTGACTCCTCCCTCGTTGGTGAAGTTCAGCTTCAGTGCTTGCGGAGTCACGACCGGTGCGTCAACCTCCGTCCCAATCAACGACCACGTACCAGAACTAAGGAATGCTGTACCGTCGCGTGCGGTGACGGCTGTGACAGCCGCCCCTGTGTCATGGCAGGCTGGCGCTATGACCGGAGTTCCTGCTAATGCTAATGGTTGCGCCACCGATGACAGCAATGTTCCGACTATCGTTCCAGGCTCAACGATGGGTGCGGGCAAGTCGGAACGCAAGCCCAGTTTCCGCATTAAATCCGCCGCCCAGTTGCGCTGAAAAGGATTTACGAGCTGAGTCGTGCTCGCGTTCGTGAACTCACAAACCGCATTTCCAGTCAGCCAGTGGTTAAACAGATCAGGAATAGTAACCAGCTGCCTTGCAGCAGCAAGGATAGACGGCGTATGCAACTGAGCGGCGTATAGCTGATAAAGGGTATTGATCGGCATGAACTGAATGCCGGTAGCGCAGTAGATCTCCTCCTTGGGAATGTGGCGAAACACTTCTTCCATCACACCTTCAGTACGACGATCGCGATAGTGATACGGATTCTGCAATAATTCGCCCTGTTCCCCCAGCAGTGCATAATCCACACCCCACGCGTCGACTCCGATACCCGCCAGTTTTCTTTGCTGCACCTGGCTAAGCGCTCTGCATGCTTCGAACCACAACCTCGGCATGTCCCAATGAAGCGAACTGCTGTACTCCACCGGTTCATTGGGGAAGCGATGAACTTCCTCGGTCGTGAGAATGTCGCCCTGAACATGGCCGAGGACAGCGCGGCCGCTCTCGGCGCCGAAATCGAAGGCCAGATACGTTTTCGAATGAGGTGGATTAGGCATAAGAAGAAACGTTGTGGGCGTTCTTCGCGGCCCGTTCCTTGGTGATGCGTTCTAAATAACCACTTTGCCGAAATGCATCCATCGGGTCCTGAGGCAACCCTTTGGAGTTTCGCCACTCCTGGATGGCGGGGCGAACGTCCGTCGCAAAGGCATCTTGCAGCGCCGACTCGGCCTCAACCAGATTGCAGTTTTCTTGCTCCGTCGCCAGTTTCTTCAGGTCCACCAATGCCGCCTTTGCAAAAAGCTGCTGCGCTATATTGACTGTTTGAATCATCGACTCGATCTTGCCCTTCAAGTTATGGCTTTGATCGACCATGTATGCAATGTCGGCCCGCTCTCCGGTTTCCCATTCAAAAAATCGTATCTCATGGAAGATGCGGAACACCTGATAGGGATCGATCGAGCCCATCACGAGATCATCGTCGGCATAGCGCCGATCGTTGAAATGGAAGCCTCCCAGCATGTTCTCCGAAAGGAGCCAAGCCACGATTTGCTCGATGTTTTGTCCGGCATAGTGATGTCCGGTGTCGACCAGAACTCTTGCCTGCGGACCCGCCGCGCGTGAGAGAAGAAGTGACATTCCCCAATCGGCGATATCCGTGTGATAGAACGCGGGTTCGAAAGGTTTGTACTCGATCAGCATTCGTTGATCTGGCGACAGGTCACGGTGCCCTTGCTTCAGCGCTTCCGCAAACCATTTCTTGCGCTGGCGAATATTTGCCGTGCCCGGATAATTCGATCCGTCAGCAAACCAGAACGAAATGTCTCTGCTGTTCAGACGCCGTGCGATTTCGATGCTGTCTTTTGTGTGCCGCAGGGCCCGCTGCCGAACCGAAGGATCGGGATTGCCAAACGATCCGTATTTGTATTCCTGGTCCTGGAAGAGATTCGGATTGATGGAGCCCGGCGCTACACCGTATCGACTGGCAAGGTGTTTGATTGTATCGGTGCTTTGGACACCCTCGGGGCAGTCCCACAACACGTGCAAGGCGAGGGTCGGACAAACACCCGTTAGAAGGTGCACCTGCCCAGCGTCGCTGAATTTTTCTTCGGTAGTGGTCGCCGCAGCCGCCTGGATAAATTTCCCGAAGCGAGTTCCAGTGTTGGCGAAGCCCCACGAAGGAAGCTCAATACGAAATGTCTCGAGCGCGGCAAAAACCTTGTCACTCGTGGACGAGTCCATGCGAACCTCTCGTGCGTCGAAGAGATTACAACCCTTTTACTATATTGGTCACGGCTTTTTCTGGAAATTATCGTAATTTTGGGCACGAGCGCCTCTCTCGGCTGGGAAGGCATCAGTGATTTCTGAATGATGGCGCGCAATGCGTCGGTCGGATCAGCGTTGCCGCGCCCGCCAGTGGACAGGAAGCATCTACTGGCGAGGTCGGGCATAGGACCGTGGTGGTTCAATGCTTGTTGTTGCGGATTTCCTCTGCACTCCGTCGCGACCCGACAGAACAGGAGTTGGTGCGTCAAGTCGGTACTCCGAGCTTCGGTAACAGCCACTGCGTCAAGCTCGGGTAAGCCACGACGAAAGCAATTATCCAGACCCAGTCGTACATTTATCTCACTCCTTGCGCGCGAGCGAACTTTCGGGCTCGAGTGCTCACTCGCATGCTGCTGGGTGCAACTGCGTACTTCCTAAGATAAGAGGCTTAACGCGCGGTTCTCCGACACGCCAACGCGCAGAGCTGGAATACCAGCGGGTCAGCGATGCGGTAAAACACACTGTTGGCGGAACGCTTTCGGCCCACTAGGCCAGCGTCAAACAGGATCTGAAGGGTGTTTCGATATGTTGGGCTGACTTCCGCCGAGTGCCTCCACGATCTCGTTGACCGTCAAGGGCCGCTTTTGGAGAAGCTGCAGGAAACGCAGGCGGCAGGGCTCTCCCAGGATCTGGAATCGTCGGGCTACAACTTCGATCATTTTGCCGTGAATCATGGTCGATGGCCGCTTAGATTAAAGCGTAAGAATCGATGAAACTATATACAGGAATATTGAAAGGGCGCGAGGTCAATGTCGAGGCCCCGCACGAAATGATGAATTCAGATCGCTATGAACACCTGCGGCGGTGGGGGCGATGGCGCAGAAAACTGCGACGCTCCACCGCGGCGAGCCAAATAAAAAACAACTGGGAAAGGTTGTCACGGGCGTGTTCACGCCGGCGATTTCGAAACTGGCGATGACCCTGCAACTTGCAGCCTTAAATGCAGGAGCACGATTCTTTTCGCTGTCGGATTCATGAAACCGTTTGGCAGGAACTGGAAGAACGGTTGGAAGGCATTGTGATAAAATCACATTGCGGGGTGGAGCAGTCTGGTAGCTCGTTGGGCTCATAACCCAAAGGTCGGTGGTTCAAATCCACCCCCCGCAACCATCCGAATTTTGACCGGGGCCGTATTATGAGACGGCCCCGTTTCTTTCCCGAGCAAATCCCAAGTGCCTTCAGCGAGGTAGTGTGGTCTTCCTTCTCCATACTGAGGAACCATACG
>Ga0335072_10008585_pt1 | contig 14804 bp, 9 predicted proteins | sample Lox_Sample_21_FD_206725 | JGI IMG/M metagenome (GOLD analysis project Ga0335072, IMG submission 206725) | Soil microbial communities from Loxahatchee National Wildlife Refuge, Florida, United States - Lox_Sample_2.1 | ecosystem: Environmental > Terrestrial > Soil > Wetlands | place: USA: Florida... | reverse complement strand
ACAGCGGGCTGGTCGCATACGTGGCGGTGTCCTTGTTCTGCGAGTTCAAGAACGTGTACACGGCCTTGCACTTGGCCCAGCCGTCCGCCGCGCTGTCGGTAGCGCACCCGCCGCTGCCCGCAGCGCCAGTCAGGCTCGTGACATCCCAGGCCAGCGGCATCGGGGTGAGGATCGCGAGCTGGTTGTAGGTGAACCAGGTGCTGCCGTAAGCCGTCTTCAGGTTCAGTGTCACCTGGTCAGGGCCGGTCGCCGAGTACGACGACATATTGTCGGGCAGCAGCCCCGGCGAGTAGCCCGCGAACGCGGTCTTCTCCGCCTCCAGCATGTTCAGGAAGAAGATGACGTCCTTGGCGTCGACCGTCTGCCCGTCGGACCACTTCCAGCCCTTGAGGTTGATGACAACGGTCTTGCCGCCGTTCTTGTAGACCGGCTGGTCGGCCGGCGACAGGGCGTAGTTCACCGTGACGTTGGTCTCGCTGTCACCGCCGAAGGCATACAGCGGGAGCACCATCTGGTACTCGAAGTCTTCGTAGTTGGCCACGCTGTAGCACTGGGTTCCCTCGAACGGGAAGATGCAGTTCGCCCCGGTGCCAGTCACGATCGGCAAAGTCGCCACCGCGTCCTTCACCGAGCCGCTGCTCGCACCAGTACCCGAGCTGCTGCTGGAGCCGCACCCCGCGGCCAGCAAAGCGGTCGCCGCCACAGCAGCGATCCCCGCGACGCTTATTTTGCGTCTGCGCTGAAACATATACACACTCCTCCGGGTTGACCGACGCCCCAAGAACCAGCTGCGAATTCCGGCGCCGGGTTGCAGAACTGCCCGCGCGATCCGCGCGGAGTCAGAGTGCTTCTGCATGAAAATCCGAGGTCTTGCTGATATTTTCGATATGAGATCGATCACGTCCGAGAGCTGGCCGTGCCGCTCGCCATTTCAGCCAGTCCTGGCGGCGCTGGCTCCGCGTGGCGAGCGGAGCAGTCACCGGGCAGGCCGAGGAAGGAAGCCCGTCGAAGGGTGCCCTAGGTGTATAGCTGCCCTTCGGCTCCGCGCATAAGGCCAGAACGCGCAGCAGCAATCCGATGGCCGGGACCTCGGGCAGTACGCGAGCGCGGCGGAATGCAGTCGTCGGCGCGCTTCATAACCCTTCGCGCGGTATTGTCCGGCTCGCCGGGGTCAGTTGAGATCGGGCGACGAGAGCCCGCAACGGCTGCTAGGGCTGTGGCCTGGCACGAAGACGGCCGTGCAACAGGCGCTGGTACGCCGCTAGTCACATCCGGACGCGAACGACTTTTCCCCATGAAATGCGATCATGACAAGGCGCAGTCCCAACCTCCTGTCCCTCTATATCTTGATTTGTCTTAGCAGACCACACTCTACCACCTCGCCATGCAGGTCAGATCTCCGGGTCCCCTCGCCTGCCGCCAGCGACCGTGGGCTACTCGGTGCCAACCGACTCAGCCAGGGCGCCCGCGTAGAAGTGCCTGACCGCGTCGAGCAGCTCATCAAGGGGCGGCCACCACGGGCCATGCTCAAGCGATCTCATCGTGTCTAGCAAGAGCGCGGCCTGGGCTGCCGCGTCCGCCGGGGCGACGGCCGCGACGGCGACCCGGCGCGGGCGCACCGCGCGCAGCGGACCTAGGTAGAAGTCCGGCGCGGCACCGTCACGCTGCGCCGGCGCCGCCATGAGGTAGTAGTCGGGTAGCTCGAATTGCTCGTCACGCCAGGCCGCCAGCGTCTCAGCAGCGCGCGCCTCGAATGCTTGCGGCGCTCCCGGCCCGGCAGCCGGCTCCCACATCGCGCTCCAGGCCGCAGCCACCCCGGCCAGCGGATCGTCGGGCACGATCACGAACATCGACCGGCGCCGCGCTGCCTCTCGCATGGCCCGCGCTCCCCGCTCCCACCCGCTCAGCGTCCGGTCGCCGGCTTCCACTTGCTCGTCGGGGGCGGCCCTGGCGACGAAGACGTTGCCGGAGCGGCCAAGCGCGGCCAGGAGGCTGGCTGTTGTCTCGCCGGTCAGGCTCACTACCGTGGCGGACTCGCGTCGCATTGGCTGATCCTAAATCCGGCCAGCGGTCAGCCGGGTGCCTGCCTGGCGGCATCTCGCTGGGCGGCTAGCAGGGGTATTGCAGCGATCTTCTCGTCGGTCAGGTCTTGCCAGACGATGCCCGCTTGCGGCCGTGGCCCGCGTCCGCTGCGGCAGTCCAGCACCCGATCGGGGGTGACGATGAAGTCCACTGGCACATCGTGGCTGGTCTGCGGAATCTCACCGGCAGCACGCACCTGAAGTTCGTGCACGGTCGTCACGCACACTGTGTGCGGGCCGATGAGGCCTGCCGCGGTGGCCAGCGCGAATTCAAGATCAGCAAAACCGCCGCCCTTACCTAGCCGGGTGCCGTCCTCGCCTGCCGCGACGCTTCCCATCACGACGAGATCAACTGGGGTAAGCCCGGCCAGCCCGACCCGCCGCGCGGACCTGGACGCACCGCTGATCGAGGCCGCCTTGCGCGGCGGGTCAGACAAGCGGGCCGGGTCCAGCGCGAAGAATGGTTCCTCGTCCGCCAGCCGCGGAACCGCCATATAGACAATTTTGCCGTCCTCGAGGGCGCGCTGGCGCACCGGCATTTGCGCGGAATCCGGATTGGCCTTCAGCGTCCCTGACGCCTGCCATGCCTGCAGATTCGAAAGCCGGCTTGCCGCTGCTTCGGCGCCGGTGAAGTTCGGGATCCGGCCTTCAGCGCCCGGGAAGCGGGCTACCTTTGCCGCGCGCAGCGCGCTCCATACCTCCTCGCGAAGCGCCGCCTTCGCTGCCAGGATGGCGCTGGGGCCGCCGGCATCACGATCGTGACGTGGCGCCGCTCGCTTCATGTTCCCGTCCCGCCGGAGTAGTCAGAGGTACGGGCCCGCGCCCGCGTACGGGACGCTGGCCAGGTGCGCGTGCTCCACCAAGACGCTCTCGACCGCGGGCACGTCCACCGGAGTGATGAACGGCCGGACCGGCGTCCCGACGTCCAGTATCAGCGCGGCTGACTTACCCGGCCGGCTGGGGTCGAGGCTTGCCCAGTAGCGAGGGTTGGCGGTTCCCCAGATCCGCAGGCTGCCGCGGAAGGTGCCGAGGTCGACGCGCTTGGCCGAGCGGATGGCGGCGTACGGGATCCGCTTAGCTCCCCAGAGGTAATACCAGCGGATGACAATGGCGTCATCGGTGCAGGTGATCCACGTGTCGTGGTAGAGATCGGCCATCTGGTCATTATCCCCGAGACTGGTTGTCCCGGCTCGTAAGCCATGCTGTGACGGAAGCGAAGCACTGTCGATAACGGGCATTGACGGACCAATAAGGCCGGCTCATACTCGTCAGTAACCTCGAGGTGCAGCACGGCGGCGCGCGCACCCTCGCGCTGCCCTGACGCGCTTTTCATGTTGCCGCAACGAAGCGGCACCAGATCCATTCCTGCATGGCCTGCGTCAAGCACCGGCTCAGGCTTATCGAGTCATGAATGCGAGAGGGATAATGAGGCTTCGTCGACGCGGCGGGTTCGCTGGCTTAGCCACGGTCATCGCCGCAACCGCATTAGCACTAGTAGCGGGCAGCATGCCAGCCCAGGCCTCGACCCTGCCGATGCAGGGAGAGGCCCAGGCGTTTTTCAACTCGACCTTTGTCTGGAATTACAATTCCGCGCCAGCCGGCGCCAACCAGCCCTGCACGCCGTCGGCTGCGCACCCTTATCCGGTCATCCTGGCCGAGGGCACATTCGCCAGCATGTATAACAGCTTCGGCGCGATATCGCCTGACCTGGTAGACAATGGCTACTGCGTGTATGCTTTCAATTACGGCCAGACAATTCCGTTCACCGGATTTTACGCGATGGGCAACATCGCCTCGTCGGCTGCCGAGCTATCGACCGAAGTGAACTCTGTGCTCAGCGAAACGGGTGCGAGCAAGGTCGATATCGTCGGGTGGTCACAGGGCGGGATGATGCCCAGGTACTACATCAACAACCTGGGTGGCGCATCGAAAGTCAACATGCTCGTCGGGTTCGCCCCGTCGAATTACGGCACGAACCTCGACGGCGTCGTCAATCTCGTGGCCGACATAGGAGCGCTGGGCGTGACCACCGGCCTGCTCTCGGTCACGTGCGAGGCCTGCGTCCAGCAGATCCAGGGCTCGTCATTCCTTACCAGCCTCAACCAGGCGCCCACGGTGCCTAGCGTTAAGTACGTCGTCATCGAGACTGCCGACGACGACGTCGTGACGCCGTACACCAACGCGTTCCTGCCAGCCGCGGCCAACGTGCAGAACATCACGCTGCAATCCCAGTGCCCGCAGGACGCCAGTGATCACATCTCTATCCCGTACGACTCCAACGCGCTGCAGGACATGATCAACGCGCTGGGACCGGACAGCGCGAGCTTCCAGCCCTCATGCGCGGCCGTCGGTCCGATCATCGGCAACGTCTAGTCGTTCATACCGGGAACGTGGCACGCCTGGGCCGGCCGTTGGCCTGTCCGGGCGCGCCACACCGCCGCGCGGGTATCGTCGGGCGCTAGGCCGCGGCTGACATGGCGCACGCGCGGCAGTGCTGGGCGGGCGGTGAGGCAATGACGGGTCGGCCCGATCAGTCGCGGCCGCGTCCTCGGCAACTTGCGATGTTCGCTACCTGCGCGCCGGGGATCGGCCGGCTTTTGCGACGCCAGCTTGCTGCACTTGACGGCATCGATGTCACCGGCAGCGGGTTCGACGGTCAGTCCGACATCGTTTTCTTTGATACCGACCGAGCGGGCCGCGCGCACGCGCTGCGATCACGGCTCGCTGAGGATGTGTTCGCCGAGATCGGCCGGGCGAGCCGTGGCCGAGGGGTGAGCCGGGCATCGGCAGGCGCGATCGCGAGCAAGGCCTGGCGGCAGGAAGCGGTCGAGCGTGCGCTGTCGGTGTTCGCCGAAGAGGTCCGCCAGCTGTCGGGGTCGATGACGTATCGCGTGACCACACGGGTGCGCACGCAGGCACCCCTCGGGCGGCCGGACTTGCGGCGTGCCATGGCCGCGGTCATTGAGGCAGATAAACCGCGCTGGAAGTTCGCCGATCCGGCGCAGCTGGAGTTCCGGCTGATCGAGTGGCACGACGGCCAGTACGTGGCAGGACTGCAGATCAGCGGCGTCACCGCGCCGCCGACAGAGCGACCGGCTGAGCAGTCAGGCCTGCTGCCCGCGACGGTCGCTGCCGCGATGGTGCAACTGGCTGGCGATGAAGTGGCCGCACCCACTGGCGCCCGCGGCCGGGTGCTGCTTGACCCGTGCTGCGGTGCTGGCGCGATCCTGGCCGAGGCTGCGGCCGCTGGCTTTGCAGCGCAGGGCAGTGACATAGACCCGGTAGCCGTCGAGATGGCGAGCCAAGTCGCCACTGGCCTGTCGGTGCAGCTCGGCGACGCTCGAGAGCTCCTGATGGCTGATGACGACGTGGACGCCTGTGTCTCCTGGCTGCCCGGCCGGGGGCCGGACAGCTGGCCGTTCTTTGCCGGGGAAGTGCTCGCCGAAATGAGCCGCGTGACGCATAGCGGCGGCCGCGTGGTGGTGCTGTCGCCTGAGCTGCCACGGGCCGTGATTCCGGGAGCGCTACGGCTGCGCAAGCAGATCCCGGTGCAGTTGCCCGGCGCCAGCTTGGCAATCTGGGTCTTTCACCGCGCTTGAGCCGGTTTCACCCGCCCCGTTAACTACGATCGCTTGCGGCCGACCGTGAAGTAGGACACCGGGCCCAGCAGGTTGACGACCATCGCCGCACGCCACAGCGCTTTCGGGCCCCGAATCCGGTCTGCGGGCCTGCGCTTGATGTCAATCAGCGCGGCGATCTTCAGTGACAATTCGGCCGCTGCCGCAGCGAGGAGCAATGTTCGCTGGCGCTCGCTGAGCTCAGCCCACTTCTTCCCGGCGTCCGCGAAGGTCGCGCCGTTCCTGGCCATCGTCCTGCCTCTTTCCAGTCGGGCTTGGTTGTGCCGGCGATTCTGCCGTAGCCGCGAAGGGCACGCCAGCGAGCGTCTCCTGGCGGACATCTGCTAGTGCGGCGCGTCGGCCGCGGGCCTGCCATCCGCGGCCCGGCTGGCTGGCTGCGGGTGGCCGGGTGCGCGTTCCCGTCTGGATAGATTTTCGTGATAGTCAGCACTCTTGTGACGGGTGGCATGCCTGTTTCCCTCCCGGCCCGGCCGCGCGCCACCGGGCTGCTGATTACTGTCCGTGATATTGCGATATCCGGCTATTTTATGGCCAGCTAATCGCCCGGCCTCGGCCTAAACGCGTGTTGTACCTGTGAAGACATAGCACTAGATAGGCGATTGAACCGATGCGGGCGAGGCGCGGTTTTTGCCCCGCGCGCCGGTCAGCTATGGGCGGGACCTGCAGGAATGACTCATAGTAATGACCATGATTGCTCTTGTAGTATCTCGCGAGTGGAGTCGATGTTGTGTCAGGTCCTCATCGACCGGGGTGCTGAGCTAGGTGCACTGAGTGGCGCGCTGGCCGCGGCAAGCGCTGGCCGCGGCGGGATGGTATTCATCACCGGAGACGCCGGGGTGGGAAAGTCCAGGCTTGTCCGCGAGACTGTCAGCCAGGCCTTCGAGCGCCGTATGCGAGTGCTAAGCGGGCGGGCGGCTGAATCGGCGGTGCCCGTGCCCTACCGCCCGGTTACTGAAGCTCTGATGGGTGCGGCCCGGGCCGGTGTCGTCCCCGAAGCGCAAGGCATAGCTGACTATCGCGCTGCCCTTGGCACCCTCGTGCCGGAGTGGAGCCGGCCGGGAGACGGCGATGCCGAGGTGTCGCCAGTCATCTTCGGCGAGGCGCTGCTGCGCATGCTGGCGGTGCCTGGCGGTCCCGGCGGACTTCTCACGCTCGAGGACCTGCACTGGGCCGACCCCGAGACGCTTGCCATCGTGGAGTACCTGGCTGACAACGTCGCCACGGCGCGCGTTCTCTGCCTCATCACGCTCAGGGAGACGGAGCCATCGGCATGCCTTGACCTGATGCGTTCCGTTTGCGCCCGCCGGGTAGCGACCAAGATCGAAGTTCCCAGGCTGCCGCGCCGGGCAGTGGCGGAAATGGCCGCGGCGTGCCTGCACATTCCCGAAGTGCCACCGGCGATCAGCCAGCTACTTGCCGACTGTGACGGCCTCCCGTTCGCGGTCGAGGAACTCCTCGCCGCGGCCGTCTCGTCCGGGGAACTTGTGCGTGGCGAGGCTGGCTGGGAGGTCAACGACAGGGTCGTGACAGGCGTGCCCGCCTCCATCATCGGTTCCGTACGCAACCGGCTCGCCGCTCTCGGCGGAAGCGCCAGGACCGTGATCGTCGACGCTGCCGTTCTCGGCCGCCAGTTCGACTGGATGGTGCTGCCCAGCGTGGCTGATCTGAGCGAGGCCGAGGTCCTGGACGCGCTGGACGAGGCGCACAAGGTGCAGCTGATCGAGCCCGTCAGTGGCGGCACGTTCCGCTTCCGGCACAGCCTGACCCGCGACGCGATCGTGTCGGATCTGCTGCCGCCGGAGCGGGCCAGCCGGTCGGAGCGCGCTGCGGCCGCGATCGAGGAAGCTCATCCTGACTTGCCCGGGTCGTCGTGCGAGCTAGTTGCCGAACTCCGAGCCGCAGCCGGCCAGCCGGTGGAGGCCGCGCGCTTGCTGCTGACAGCGGGGTGCCGCGCGATCGCACAGGGGGCGCTCACCAGCGCAATCGCCTGCCTGGAGGATGCGCAGAAGCTGCTTGCCGGAACGGCTGCCGCCGACAGCATGCTGGACATCAAGATTGCCGAAGCGCTCGTCGAGGCACTGGCGCTCTCCGACGACGTCGAGCAGGTCGGGCTGCTGGCCGAGGACCTGATCGGGCGGCTCGAGACGGCAGGCGCTGAGCCGCGCCGCCAGGCCCTCATCCGGATCAGGGTCGCGAGCACGAGGCCGGAGGACAATCAGGCCGCCGCTGCAGAGCAACTGGCCCAGGCGAGCGATATCGCGGTGCAGCTGCGCGACGCCGAGCTGGCAAGCCGGATCGATGCGGTCGCGGCGCGCTACGCGCTCGCAACAGGTGAGCTCGATCAGGCCTACGAGCTTGCAATCAGGTCAATGGCCGCGGCGCAGGACGCTTGCCCGGCCAGCTGGGGAGCGGAGGTCGCGATCGCCTCACTGGACGTGATCGGGCGAAGGGAACGCGCGCGGGATCTTGATGCTGCCCGCTCGGCGTTCGAGCGTGGTTATCAGGTCGCCGACGAGAGCGCGCTCGGCGTGTGGCGGATCCGGATGCAGCACGAGCTTGCCACCGTCGACTTGCTGGCCGACCTGTCTACTGACAGGCTGCGCGCAGTACGGGAGACCGCACTCGCAGCTGGCATCATGTCGATCGCGACTATTGTCGACCTGCAGCTGGCCAACCTCGCGAGCCTCGGAACGGACCTGGACCAGGCGCTCGCCGCGGCACGGCAGTGCGAGCGGAGTGCGAGCCAGATCAGCTCGCGCCGCACCGAGGCGATGGCAATCTGCTTGCAGGCACTCGTGTTCGCCATCAGGATCGACCTGCCGGCCACGGAGCAAGCCCTCGCGCGGGCCGAGGCCATCCTGCCCGGCCACCCCGAAGTCCTGATGCACAGCAGGGGCCAGGTCGGGGTGCTCGCCGCGCTGTTCCGCGATGACGTGCCGCGCGCGGCTAAGGAGAGCGCCGCCGCGGTGGCCTACGTCCTGCGGACACTTGGGTCACCTGAGCGCGCGAGTGGCTTCTACTCGCCCGTGCAGGCGCCCCTGGTGGCCCGCGGCAGATCGTGGGGCCTCGCCGCGCTGCTTGAGGCTGTCACCGACGGCGACGGCAGGGGCGCCATCGAGCGAGCCATAGCCGCAGAGGCATCAGGTACCTGGAACCGGGGCTGCCTGGCTTACGCAGAGGCGGTGCTCGAAGGCAGGGCCGGCCACCGGAAGCGCGCCACGGTGCTCGCGCAGGAAGGCAGCGCGGACTTCGCGCAGTTCGCGCCCTGGTGGAATCACCTGGCCCAGCGCCTGGCAGCGCCGTCCGCCCTCCGGGATGACTGGGGACAGCCGGTCGCCTGGATGCGGGAAGCCGCAGTCGGCTTCGAGGCCAGCGGGCACGACCGGCTTGCGACTGCGTGCCGCGGCATCCTGCGCAAGGCAGGTGCACGGGTGCCCCGGTCAGGGAGGGGTATCGCCCAGGTGCCGCCGCAGATGCGCAGGCTGGGCGTGACTAGCCGGGAGATGGACGTCTTCCTGCTGGTTGCCAAAGGCTTCTCGAACGCCGATATTGCCGCCAGGCTGTTCATCTCGCCAAAGACCGTCGAGACACACGTTGCAAGCCTTGTCGCCAAGACCGGGCAGTCCGGCCGTCGCGAGCTCGTCGCGCATGCCGCGCGCTTCGCTCCGTTATAGGGCATTCAGCAGCGAGCCTGCGGTTACGGGCCCTTTCTGATGGTCCGCTCCGGCCGCGCTGCTTAACTCAGGATCCCCGGCGCGCTAGCTCAGGGTGGGCCCGATGCGCACACGTGTCCGCAGAGAGCATGCTCTTACTTGTAGCTCAACGGCTAGTACCTGCAGCACCGGCTCCCCCCGGCCGTTCCTGCCGCCTAGAGGCCTTGTCCAACGCTTGGCAGCAGTTTCTTTGTCGGTGCCAGGTGAAGGAGGAAGGCACTCGTGACGGTACACGCTGACCCCACCAGCGATCACCGGACTCGATTCGAAGCAGACGCGATCCCCTACATGCGGCAGCTGTTCCCTGCGGCACTGCGGCTGACGCAGGAAAGGTGCGACGCGGAGGACCTGATCCAGGAGACCTTTGCCCGTGCATACCAGAAGTTCGACCAGTTCACCCCCGGTACCAACCTGAGGGCGTGGCTGTACTGCATCATGGTGCGCACGTTCTACGGCATGTGCCGGACAAGGAGCCGCAGGCCTGCCGAGGTGCTCGCAGCGGACCTGTACGAGTCAGCCGACGGCCATGACAGCCTTGCAGTGCCGTCACGCTCGGCAGAAGCTGAGGCCCTCGCTGGCGGCATCAGCGACTCTGCGATCTTGGCTGCCCTGAGCGAATTGCCTTCGTGCTTCAAGACCGTCATCTACCTGGCGGACATCGAGGGTTACCAGATTGGCGACATAGCAAAGATGATGGGCACGCCTCTCGGGACGGTAATGTCCAGAATTCACCGAGGCCGCCAGATGCTGCGCGCGCGGCTGCTAACGCCGCCGTCCGGTACTGCCACCGTGCCAGCCCAGCCGACGCGTCGGGCAAACAGCGGTGCGGCAAACAGCGGTGCGGCAAACAGCGGTGCAGCAAACAGCGGTGCAGCAAACAGCGGTGCAGCGAAGCACGGCGCCGCCAACAGCAGTCCGGCGAAGAGCAGTCCGGCGAAGCCAGGGGTTTCGCCGCCGCGCATCACAGCGCCCCCCGACCCGGGGGCCGTGCCGCTCGCGGCGTGACGGTCGCTTGCGGCGTGACGGACAGAGCTCGCACGGGCCCCGGGGACTGCCCCGCGCTCACCCCGTGGGCGCGGGGCAGTCGTCTCCTGCCGGCAGCTGTCAGGACGGAGGTACGCCCAGGGCGGAGCAGCCTTGCACATATCGCTCCCCTGAACGCGTAAGAATGTTTCATGAGCAAAACTCCGGCGGCTCCCCCGCCCGGCGATAAGCCCGTGCGCACCGCGCCGCCACCACCCCCAGCTTGGCGGCACTGGCTGTGGATCGGCTGGCTAGTGGTCATCCTGCTGTACGTCGTCACCGCCTTCGTGCACACTACGGCGCCTCAGCAGCTTACTTATTCGCAGTTCATCAGCGACGTGGGTGCGCACAAGATCAAGACCGTTGACATCCCGAGCCCGTCGTCGGCCGGCGCCAACGTGACCTTGAGCGGAACCCTGTCCGACGGCAAGCAGTTCCAGGCAGTCACGCCGCCGGTGACACCGGGAACCACGGTCGCGAACGCGCTGCAGGCCAGCCACGTGGCTATCAGCTACGAGGCCGGCGGCAGCTCGATCTGGGGCGAGTTGCTCTATTTCTTGCTTATTGTGGTGCTTCCGCTCGCCGTGATCTTCTGGCTGTTCCGCCGGATGGCAAGGACCGCAGGCAGTTCGCTGCAGGGCGTCATGGGCGTCGGCAGGTCCCGTGCCAAGGTCTTCGATGCTGAGCGGCCGACGACCAGGTTCTCCGACGTGGCCGGCTATGACGGGGCTAAGGAGGAGATCACCGAGGTCGTCGACTTCCTCCGCAACCCGGGCCGGTACCGGGCGGCAGGAGCCATGGCGCCGCGCGGAGTGCTGATGGTCGGGCCGCCGGGAACCGGTAAGACGCTGCTCGCCCGGGCTGTCGCGGGCGAGGCGTCGGTGCCGTTCTTCTCGGTGACTGGCTCCAGCTTCGTCGAGATGTTCGTGGGCGTCGGGGCGGCGCGAGTCCGTGACTTGTTCAGCGAGGCGCGCAAGGCGGCCCCGGCCATCATCTTCGTGGACGAGATCGACGCCATCGGGCAGCGCAGGGCGGGAAGCGGCGCCGTGGTCTCCAACGACGAGCGCGAGCAGACCCTCAATCAGCTGCTGTCCGAAATGGACGGCTTTGACACCTCAATGGGCATTGTCGTGCTCGGCGCGACGAACCGCCCGGAGGTCCTCGACCCGGCCCTGCTACGGCCGGGCCGGTTCGACCGGCAGGTGGTCATCCCGCTGCCCACGCTTGAAGAGCGCGCCGCGATCCTAGCTGTGCACTGCCGGGACAAACGACTCGGTCCGGACGTCGACCTGACGGTAGTAGCGCGGGGAACCCCCGGTTTCTCCGGCGCGGACCTGGCAAACCTTGCAAACGAGGCGGCGATCTTCGCGGTACGCGGGGGCCGCGAGGTCCTGACGGCCGAGGACTTCGACAACGCCAGAGACCGAATACTGCTCGGCCGCAGGGAAGGCTCGAACGTGCTGCTGCCCGAGGAGAAGCACGCGGTGGCGATTCACGAGGCCGGGCACGCGATCGTGGCAGCAGTCTCTGAGCATGCCGACCCGGTCGCGAAGGTCACCATCCTGCCCGCTGGACAGGCCCTTGGCGTCACTCAGCAGCTGCCGCTGTTCGAGCGGCACCTGTACGGCGAGGACTACCTGAGGGAATCGCTGGCAGTACGGCTCGGCGGGCGGGCAGCAGAGCTGGTCGAACTTGGCCAGGGCTCGACCGGGGCGGCCAACGACCTGGCGTCAGCAACCGAACTGGCAACCAAGATGGTCAGGGAGTTCGGCCTGTCGGCCACGCTGGGCCCGGTCGGCTACCCCGAAGGCGGCTCGGTCTTCCTCGGCGGGGGCGGCGGGCCCGGATTGTCCAGCCGCCCGTTTGCCGAGGCGACGCAGGCCACCATCGACGCAGAAGTCAGCAGGCTGCTGCGCGAGGCCGAGGAAACGGCCACGTCACTGATTCGCAGCCATCATTACGAACTCGGCCAGCTCGCCGAGCTGCTGCTGGAAAAGGAGACGGTCGACGGCGCCGAGGTGTACCGGATCGTCGGGCGGCCGGTGCCGGAGCGAAGGCTCGAAGAGCTGACTGTCGCGCCGCACAGTGCCACTGCTACCGCGACGCCGCCGGCTGGCAAGGAGACCGGTCTGCAGGACTGACCGGCCGGGCCGGTTAACTGCCTGGTGGCATTAACCGGCCCGGTGCTCACTGCTATCCGGCTCAGCGCCACCATGGCTTGCGGCGCAGCTGAGCAAGGCGCTGCGCCGGGCCGGTCAGGTTGGGCACATGCGCCTCCAGGTGGTCGAGGTGCAGACCGACCCACATCGCGTCCGGGCGGTAGGCGAGGCCTGCGCCGCAGGGCGACCGGGTGGTGCTGGCAAGCCCGCTAACCGGCAACGCGATGCTGCCCGGCGGCATGGCGTCGTCATGCGCGGGCTTGGCAACTTGCGTCGCTAGCTGGTGGAAGATGTCAGATATGCCAGTTACCTGGCGGGCGAGCGCCGCGTGCAGTCCCCCGTCGTCACCGTGTGCCTCAGGCTTGCCCGGCAGGCCAGCCATCGAGTGCGCGGTGAGCCGCAACCGCATTGCCGCCATGATCAGGGCCCACAGGTCAGCTTTGCTCAGCCGCTTCGAGCCCTGTTCGGTCAGGTAGCCGCGGACGGCCTCATCGAGCCGGTCGCCGGCCGCGAGGGCTGCCTCAGCCTGCTCCGGCCGCCCGGCACTGTCACCGAGCGCCCGGCTCGCCGCGTCAGCGAGATAGTCCGAGCCGCTACGGAAGCACTCGGCGAGGTTGTCGCCAACGACCGAGGAGACGCCCCGCGGCCAGAACAAGTAACCGACGATGAGGCTGACGGCGCAGCCGATGGCCACGTCTTCGACACGCAGGAGCCCGACGCGCCACCCGGCCGGGGCGAGGACGTTGTACAGCACCACGATCGTCACTGTGAACGCCGCCTGCCCGGCAGCGAATGGCGCAGTGCCCGGCGTGTATGCCGCGACGAGCACAGCGAGGGGAAACGCGATCCACAGCGCTGCCGGGGACGTGCCGATGCCTACCAGCAAGGCCGCGCCGATGGCGAAACCGGCAATCTGCCCGAGAAGCGCCCGCAGGGCGGTAGCACCGGTAGCGGCTGCGCTGGTCCGCAGTACCGACAGCGTGCCGAGCACTACCCAGAACCCGTGCTGGACATCGAGGACCTTCGCTACCGCGACGGCTGCCGCCAGCGCGACGGCGCCGCGCGCGCTGTTGCGGAACCAGACCGATCGGAGCCTGGCGTGCGTGCTGACGGTGCCGAGAGTGCGGGTGGCTATCCCCGTCCAGGCTGCCTGGGCCGCGGAAAGCCGGCCGCCTGGCCGCGCGGACTCGCTCTCCTCAGGGAGGTCGGTGGACACCCACCGGCGACGCTGCGCGGCTATCTGCGCCGGAGTAGCCAGGCGGGCGGCGACCCGCGCCTCGCCCATAGCCGCCGCGGTGGCCATGCCGATGGCTTGCGCGTGATATCCGTAGTGTGCTCGCCGGATGGCAGATTCCGGGTCGCCGGCCGGCGCCTTCAGGCTCTGCGCGCTGGCCAGGCGCCCGCGCCACACGCTCTCGGCATCTAGGCTGGCCTGCTGGCCGGACATCACCGCGGCAACCTGGCGCAGCCCGTGGCCGGACAGAATCAGGAGCTCACGATCGGGGGCAGGCGCGGCCGCCAGCTCCAGATGGCCGTCCGAGGCGTCCAAGACCAGACTGTTGCACCAGTCCAGCATGTGGGTGAGATTCGCCAGGCCCTGATCTGCAGCCGCGAGTCCGGTCGGCCGGTACGGCGTGGCCACGAAGGCGTTCATCAGTTCGTGCCCAGCCACGTGCGTTGCGGCAGCACTCGCGTCGGTGGCGGTGCCCTGAACCGCGGCGTCGACCCGATCGCCGAGCAAGCCCGCAAGTTTCGCCGCCTGCGCGCGCAGCCGGTCGCCCGGCGGCCGCGGCGACAGCAGCAGCACGGCAAGCGTGCCGGCTGCCGATGCCAGCCACCAGCCCTCGAGCCGAGGCAGCAGTACGGCGGTGCCGCCGACAGACGCGATCGGCAGGACCCAGGCGAACAGGCACCCGGTCACTCCCGCCGCCGCATTCGGCCCGGCTGACCCGGCGAAGTAGATCGCGAACGCGACCGGGAGGGTAGCGACGGCGGCAAGCCACGCGGAACCGCTGGCCAGCGTTCCGATCGTGATAGCTGCGCTCCCGGCCAGCGCGAGCCCCAGGTGGGCTATCCCCTTGTCCCGCTTCGACCCGCCGAACGTGGTGACGACGATCGTGGCGAAACTTCCGAACACGGCAAACAGGGTCATCTGCGAGTTGTCGATGACCTTGAACGTCAGCAAGAACA
>Ga0335072_10008583_pt1 | contig 14808 bp, 10 predicted proteins | sample Lox_Sample_21_FD_206725 | JGI IMG/M metagenome (GOLD analysis project Ga0335072, IMG submission 206725) | Soil microbial communities from Loxahatchee National Wildlife Refuge, Florida, United States - Lox_Sample_2.1 | ecosystem: Environmental > Terrestrial > Soil > Wetlands | place: USA... | reverse complement strand
AATCGTGCCGATCAATCCCGCGGCCAGCCCGAGTGCTGCGTAGGCGGCGAAGTCGGAAAATGCCGGCGTAGGAATCTGCGGCAGATGAAACAGCGGTGCGAACCCGACGAACACTCCGTTCACCGTGTACGCCACCGCAGACGCAAGCATGGTGTAGAGCAGTGCTCCCACTTCGAATTCCATCGTGCCGTACAGAACCTCGATAGCGAACACGCCGGTTCCCATCGGAGTGCGGAAGATCGCCGACAGGCCAGCAGCCATTCCAGCCAGCAACAATATTTGCCGTGCCCGTTCCGGACGGTGCATCAGTTGCGCATAAAACGAGCCCACGGCGGCCGCGATGAGGGCAATCGGACCTTCTCGTCCGGCCGATCCACCCGAACCGATCGTGATCGCCGAGGCCACCATTTTGATCGGACCAACCCGCGCGCGAATCACCCCTTCCTTACGATGGAAGGCATCCGCAGCCGTGTCGGTTCCATGGCCCTCCGCTTCCGGCGCGAACCGGTAAACCAGCCATCCGGAAATCAATCCGCCGAGCGTGGTGACCAATGGGATGAGCCACAGTCCGTGCCGCCCGATGATTTGCCTCGGCACGCCGCCTTCGATCACGGGGACCCAATAGCCTGCCAGACGATGAAGGAATAGAGCATTGCAGACGTGCAACATCCACATAAACAAGCGTGCGGCGGCCGCCCCGACCACCCCTAGGAAAGCCGATTCGAGCAGCAATCGCGGCTCACCTTCCCCGGTCGCGCTCTGTAGTCTTGCCGCCAAATCGATTACTCACGGTTAGCGAAGTGATTCATCTGTGGCCAACGTTTCTAGGATGAGCAGCCTGCCGAAAAGGTTAGGGACGCTCTGATGAACCCCGCTCTGTCATCCCGATTAACCCACTGTCATCCCGATTAACCCACTGTCATCCGGATTAACCCACTGTCATCCGGATTAACCCACCCTGTCATCCCGAGCGGAGCAGAATTGCCGTCTTTTCGGCAATTCTGCGTAGTCGAGGGACCTGCTTTTCGTCGCCATGACCCTAGATCAGACCCTCCTTCGCCGCTGTCCTGCTCCACATACTCCGTTACAGGAGCAGGCGCGTCCGGTAAACTATCAATCAAGCCATGAGCCCGGAATCCACTATCTCCACCCCGCGTCTGCTCACCGATCAAGACCTCTACTTGTATAACGAGGGCAGCAACTACCGCATTTACGACAAGATGGGCGCGCACCTCGCCTCGCTCAACGGACAATCCGGCGCAATCTTCAGCGTTTGGGCGCCGAACGCGCATTCGGTTGCAGTCGTGGGCAGCTTCAACGGATGGGATCCGCGCACGCATTACCTCGAACCACGCGCATCTTCCGGCATCTGGGAGGGTTTCATCGCCGGCGCGAATCAAGGCGCGCTGTACAAATATCATATCGAGTCGCAGCATCACGGTTACCGCATCGACAAAACCGATCCTCTCGGATTCTGGAACGAAAAGCCTCCCCGCACCGCGAGCATCGTCTGGGACCTCAATTATGAATGGAATGATCACGAGTGGATGCAGACGCGAGCCGGCCGAAATTCCCTGCGCGCTCCACAATCGATTTACGAAGTCCACATCGGCTCATGGATGCGCGTGCCTGAAGAGCACAATCGTCCGCTGACCTATCGCGAAATGGCCCCGCGCCTGGCCGAATACGTTGGCCAGCTCGGTTTCACCCACGTCGAATTTCTCCCGGTAATGGAGCATCCCTTCTACGGTTCCTGGGGATATCAGACCACCGGCTACTTCGCTCCTACATCGCGCTACGGCACGCCCCAGGATTTCATGTATCTGGTCGATTATCTGCACCAGCACGGCATTGGCGTAATTCTCGACTGGGTGCCCTCGCATTTCCCCTCCGACGGACACGGCCTCGCTTATTTCGATGGCACGCACCTCTACGAGCATGCCGACTCACGCCAGGGATTTCATCCCGACTGGAAAACACACATTTTCAATTATGGACGCCCAGAGGTGCGCACCTTCCTGATGTCGAGCGCAATGTTCTGGCTCGACAAATATCACGCCGACGGCCTGCGCGTGGATGCGGTCGCATCCATGCTCTATCTAGACTATTCCCGCAATCCGGGCGAGTGGATTCCCAATAAATACGGCGGCCGCGAGAATCTCGACGCTATTGATTTTCTCCGCCGATTCAATCAGGAAGCGTACAAGGAGCATCCCGAAATTCAGACGGTTGCCGAGGAATCGACGGCTTGGCCCATGGTTTCCAAGCCGGTGTACGTCGGCGGCCTCGGCTTTGGCGAAAAATGGGACATGGGCTGGATGCACGACACGCTCAAGTATTTTCAAAACGATCCCATTCACCGCAAGTTTCACCATAATCTGCTTACCTTCCGCATGCTCTATTCCTGGCACGAGAATTTCGTGCTGCCGCTCTCGCACGATGAAGTCGTGCACGGCAAAGGCTCATTGATCGGCAAAATGCCCGGCGACGAATGGCAGCGCTTCGCCAACCTGCGCCTGCTTTACGCCTACATGTACGCGCAGCCGGGCAAGAAACTGCTATTTATGGGCGACGAATTCGGCCAGGTTCGCGAGTGGGGGCACGATCAGAGCCTCGAGTGGCACGTCCTGCAATTCCAGTATCATCGCGGCATGAAAACGTGGATGGAGCAGTTGAACCGCTTCTATCGCGCTGAAACCGCCATGCACACATTCGACAACGATCCCGCAGGATTTGAGTGGGTCGATGTCAACGACAACGCCGCCAGCACGATTTCTCTTCTGCGCAAATCCGAAAAGCCGCAAGACACGATTCTGGTTGTGTGCAATTTCACCCCGGTACCCCGCACGGGATATCTGGTCGGCGTTCCTCATGGCGGCTATTGGCGCGAACTTCTCAACAGCGATGCCCGCGAATATGGCGGCAGCGGCATCGGCAATCTGGGCGGAGTGAATGCCGAGATGCTTTCAGCGCACGGCCGGCCATATTCGCTGAAGCTGACCCTGCCGCCGCTCGCTGGATTGTTTCTGAAAGCCGGCTAGATCCTCAGGTCGGTGCCAAAGTCTTCGGTCTGACGCCAATCCTGGCGTGTTTTCGTCTTCCTTTTCCTTAACGCTGCCGTCAACGCCCATCCGAACCGACCGGTCGTTTTGAGCTCTCGGCCATACCTTGCTACTTCCTGTCTCGCTTCCCTATCATCAAAATAGAACGCTGGGGAGCGCATGGAACAGCCGCCCAAGACGCCCGCAAACATTGCCGAAAATCCGACCGCGGATGTTTTCGAGAACCGTCATCCCTCTGAAGCGGAGACGAAGTGGGCTGAGAAGACGCTCGCACCAACGCTCGAAAAATCTCCCGAGCGCCCGATTGGCGCGCCCAGCGGCGTCAATCTCGATGAGCGCGGCCTCGCCCGTTTTACGACGATTTCCGGCGTTCCTATCCGCCGTCTATACACCCAAGCCGATCTGCCAGAAAACTGGAGCGAAGAAGAATATCTGGGCTATCCCGGTCAGCCGCCCTTCACGCGCGGCATTCACGCCACCGGATATCGCGGCAAGCTGTTCACCATGCGCCAATTCTCCGGCTTCGCGTCGCCGGAAGAAACCAACCAGCGCTACAAATATCTGCTCGAACACGGTGGCAGCGGGCTGTCGGTCGCTTTCGACTTGCCGACGCTGATGGGCTACGACTCCGACCATCCGGCCAGCGAAGGTGAAGTGGGCAAATGCGGAGTCGCGATCGATTCGCTCGAAGACATGGAGATTCTTTTCGGCGGCATCGATTTGGAGAAGACGACCGTCTCGATGACGATCAACTCGCCCGCGTCGGTGCTCTGGGCCATGTATCTGGTCGTCGCGGAAAAGCAAGGCGCGGATTGGGAGAAGATTTCCGGCACAATTCAGAACGATATCCTCAAGGAATACATCGCGCAGAAGGAATACATCTATCCACCCGCGCCCTCAATGCGCTTGGTGATCGATACTTTTGAGTTCGGATCGAAATTCACACCGCGCTTCAATACGATTTCGATCAGCGGATACCACATTCGCGAAGCCGGCTCGACAGCCTTGCAGGAACTTGCGTTCACTTTGTACGACGGAGTTGAGTACGTCGAATGGGCGCGGCGGCGCGGACTTGATGTCGATGAATTTGGCCCTCGCCTCAGTTTCTTTTTCAACGCGCATAACGACTTCTTCGAGGAAATCGCGAAGTACCGGGCGGCGCGCAAGATCTGGTATCGCGTAATGAAAGACCGCTTCGGCGCGAAGAACCCGCGCACTTGGCTGATGCGCTTCCACACCCAAACCGCGGGCGTTTCGCTCCCGGCGCAGCAACCGATGAACAATATCGGCCGCGTGGCAATTCAGGCGCTCGCCGCAGTCCTTGGAGGAACGCAGTCGCTGCACACCGATTCCTACGACGAAGCACTCGCGCTCCCCACTGAGGACGCCGCGCGCATTGCGCTGCGCACGCAGCAGATCATCGCCTACGAATCCGGAGTCACGCAGGCTGTCGATCCGCTCGGCGGATCGTACTACCTGGAAAATCTCACCCTGCAAATGGAAACCGGGGCCTTCGATTATTTCGGCAAGCTCGATGCCATGGGCGGCATGGTGAAGGCCATCGAGCGCGGATATCCGCAAAAAGAAATCGCCGAATCGGCCTATCAATATCAGCGCGCGGTCGAGGCGAAGGAGAAAATCATTGTAGGCGTGAACGAGTTCACTATCGAAGAACAGCCGCCGCACATCCTCTATATCGACGAAACCGTCGCCCGTCAGCAGAGCGGTAAATTGAAGGCGCTGCGCGCCCGCCGCTCGAATGAGGAAGTGCGCCGCGCTCTCGATGCCCTCAAGAGGGCCGCGGCCGCGGATCCGAAGGCTGACTCCAACGGCAGCATTTCTTCCGCAAATACCATGCCGCATATCATCGCTGCGGTTCGCGCCTACGCGACGGTCGGCGAGATTTGCGACGCCCTACGCCAGGTCTTCGGAACCTACACCGAAGCCAACGTCACGTAAGCTCGAGATTACAGCGGGTTCATTTCAATTCAGTCGCGAGTCTTCACGCAGCCGTGCAACCCACGCTCCATCCACAATCAATCTAAGCGGCAAGCAATGACCACCGTACTCACACCCGCCCTAAAGTTCGTTATAGAAGGCCGATGTAACCGGTATGGCCAGAACTCTACTTTCCCGACGCCCGTGGCCGCTGCTCTCGGTCCTTCTGCTTGGCGCCGGAATATCCCCAGGCGTGGAAGCGGATCAACCCGCATTTACCTTCCGCGCCAACACGGATGAGGTCCGTCTAACCTTTGCCGCCACCGACCAGAACGATCACGGCTTCGCCACTTTGCAAGCCAATGACTTCGTGGTGGTTGACCAAGATATCATCGTCCGTCAATTTCAAAGCTTTACTCGCTGCGACTGGACGCGGCTGGAAATCGCCATTCTGGCCGACAACAGCGAGTCGGTAACTCCGCAATTTCGCCAGGAACTCGCAAACATTGTCGACCTTATTTCCCAAACCGGGGGAGTTCCGGAAGAAAATCTTTCTCTCTTTGGTTTTCACGATGCGCATCCTGCACTCGTCTGCGCTGGCAATTGCCGCAGTACGCACTCCGCCGACCGATTGCCGGCTGCGCGCGCCGGACAACTCACGCCGCTATTCGACAGCGTGGTTTTCGCGGCTGATTTCCTTTCCCAGCACGGCGACGCCAAAACCGAAAAAGCACTGATCGTTTTCTCCGATGGAATCGACACCATCAGCATCAACTCACTAGCCGGCGCGATCGAAAGTTCACTCAAAGATGGCGTGGAGATTTATGCTGTCGATCTTCATGATGCCTCACCTTCGGTGAGAGCGTCGGTCCTCTGCCGGCTGGCCACTGCCACCGGTGGCCGCTATTTTCCCGCGCCCTTCGAGACCACGCACATTTTGAATGTAATACTTGATGGTTTCCGCGCAACCTATCAAGTGGATTACCGGCTTCCCAGTCACAAATCCGGATTCCATAGCCTCCGGGTTCTTCCCACCCACAACCTAAACCTCGAATTCCGCAGCCGAAGCGGATATTACTACCCAAACCAAATTCGGTAACTTGGGGGATTATGAACAGATTTTTCTTCTGCTGTGTTTTAGTTCTTTGCCCGTTTTTTGTTTTTGCACAACCCCGCACTCATCAGGAAGGAACCATCGTCCGCATGCGCATGACCGACTGCATGGAACCTCAGCATGGATTCATGGCGGCTATGTCGGGCGGTCCGAAAATCGACACCGGTCTGCAGTGTCCAGAGTACGTTCTGGTAACCGACAAGGTGGTTTACGTCATTATCGGCAAGACATCCGATCAGCTGATACCCCTGGCAGAAAGCACTCGATTCCATTTTCAGAAAAATGAAATGCTGATTCGGGTCGATGACGCACCGAAAGAGTGCCATTTCCATATCAAGGCCATGATGATGCGCCCGGACTGGGATCGCGCGCAGATGCTCGAAGAAGCCGAAGCGAATGCCATGATCGACCACCAGCTAAATTCAAATCCAACAATGGCAGTCGGTGAGCGGTGAGCCTAAGGACTCGGCGCTTCTCATAACGTGGCACGATGATCTGAAGACAGAAATTGAACGGAATCGCAGCAATTCCGTGGCCAAACTCAGGTAATCCCTCTGTGAGGGGAGTCACTGCAGATTCCTCGCCGATCCGCTGAAATAATCTGCGTAGGTGTCGTCTATGCGGTGCGAGCAGATCGCTTGGCTGGCCGTCGCGATTCTTTGTTCGCAGCACGTCGCCGCCCAATTTGTACTCTTTCCAAAAGCCGGCGCACTTGCTTCGCCCGATGGCCGATTCACCATTCGCAACGCCGAGCGCGAGGCCCCGGCGGCCCAATTTTCTGGAAGCTTTCATTCTTTGTGGCTCGCCGAACCTGCAACCGGCCGATCCCAGAAACTCGTCGATTATTTCGGTCTCGCCGCGGTCGCATGGTCAGGAAACGACTTCATTCTGGTAACCGAATACCTCAGCAAGAAAACTTCCCGCGCAATGCTCTTTTCCACGGCTCACCCGGACAATGCAATAGTGATTGATAAACCGACACTCACGCAAGCTGTTCCTCCGGACCTTCGCCCTTCTCTCAGGGACAACGATCATGTCTTCATCGAAGCTTCGCGCGTTGACAACGGCGTCCTGCAGTTGAGTGTTTGGGGATATGGCCAGCACGACAGCGATGGCTTCCGCTGGCATTGTGAGTATTCGCTTTCCGAACGCACTCTCCAGTGCGCTGCCCGCTCGGGGACCTCCGCCGACCGTGAGGGCCCACCCATAAGAAATCCTCTTACCCCCTGAGCGGCTCCAAAAATCCAGCCCCTTACTCTGCGACGCCAGCGCGGCGTGAAAAAGCGCAGAACGGTGCGAGGAAAAACGCGACCGCCCGAGGCCCGGCATTCATGGGCTAGTGCGTATATCTCGCAAGTTACTGAAAACTAAAGACCAAAATGCCCCGTCATATTGGCATTCGGCTTGCCCTTGTGATCATTACTGGTGAGCCGGGTTCCTGAGGCGTCGTGGGACGCCGCTCTCATAATGAAGGATGGAAGGAACGAACCGATGAGCGTGAACGAAGGCCGGACCGCGACATCGCGAGGTTGGAAGCCCACGCAAGTCTACGCGATGGCCGGCATCTGTCTGGCGATCGGGCTTGTTCTTGGGTATCTGTTCCGCGGCTCGGCTTCTGACGCGACCTCAACCGCCGCCACGGCGCGGGCCTCCAGCCAAGGCCAGACGGCAGCGCCAACTCAAATGCCCAGCCTCGATGACATGAAAAAAATGGCTGATAAAAAGGCCGAACCACTGCTGGCCAAGTTGCAAAACGATCCCAACAACTCGGATCTGCTGAATCAGATCGGCACGATCTACAAGGCGACTCATCAGTTCAAGGACGCCATTGGCTACTACCAGAAAGCCGTGCAGGCCAATCCCGGCAACAACCCGGCCCGCACCGATTTGGCTTCTTGCTTCTACTACGAAGGCGACGTCGACGGCGCTCTGACGCAACTGCAGCAGGCCCTTACCTACAACCCGAAAGACGCCAATGCTTTGTTCAACCTGGGCATGATTCGCTGGAAGGGGAAGGGCGACACCAAAGGAGCGGTCGAAGCGTGGAATCGATTGTTGAAGTCCAACCCTCAGCTCGATCAGCACAAGAAAGCTGAAATCGAGCAGTTATTGACCGAAGCTCAAAGCTTGAAAGTTACCAATTAGTTGCTCCAGTTGCGCGAGGAACACGACAATGTCAGGAAACAAAGAGAACGCTTCGAATACGAACTGGACCGACGTGCAGGCCTACACGTTGGCCGTGGTCTGTCTGCTGTTAGGCGTAGTGGCGGGGTGGCTGCTACGCGGTTCGCAATCTCCAATGGCAGCACCGGTGGCGGCGGCGAGCACGCCAATGCCCAGCACGGGCGCGATGAACAGCCAACCTTCTCCCGAGCAACTCAGGCAAATGGCGGACGCACAGGCAGCTCCAATGCTCGAGCAGCTGAAATCGGATCCGAAAAATTTTGACCTGCTCAGCAAAATCGGAAACTCTTATTACGATGCGCAACAGTATCCCGTCGCCGTCGACTACTACGGACGCGCGCTTGCACTGAAGCCGTCCGACGCCCCGGTGCGTACGGACATGGCGACCGCCTACTGGTATATGGGCGACTCCGACCGCGCCATCGCAGAATTCGATAAGGCTCTTGCTTACGACCCGAATAATGCAAATACCCTCTTCAATCTTGGCGTGGTCAAGTGGCAAGGAAAAATGGATGTCAACGGAGCGGTCGCAGATTGGGAAAAGCTGCTGGCCACGAACCCCAACTACGAGGGCAAAGACAAAGTCGAGCAGCTGATCGCTCAGGCAAAGAAGCACTCAGGGATCAAGCCTGGAACAAAAGCCCAGCCTCTGGCCCAATAAGCTCGCGGTGCATGCCGATTGTCCGGACCTTCGGCGTCGAGTTCATTCACAGGCTATGTCCGTCGAGACCCTGAGCGCGGGGCAACGTAAGTAGAGAGGTGAGGTGCACATGAGAAACATTCTTCGTTTCTGGATGACGTGCCTCGTGATCACGGCACTTCTTGCTGTCGCCGCCCGGTTGGCATCGGCTGCAAGCGCTCCCCTGCTTTCCGGTACATACTCTGTCGTCGAAAACAAGCCTCTCGGTATGCAGGTGCAGATTCGCCTGCGCATCCATCTGACCAACCGCGGATCTTCTGACCTTTCCATTCAGAGAATGACTCTCTGGGATTCCTCCCACCCTCAGAAGGGAGCTTCGCAGGCTTGCGCGCTCAAGCTCCGCGCCCACACTTCGGCGGACACAACTCAAGAATTCACCCTTTCCCGTTCCGACTACCAGCAGTGGCACAAAGGATTCCGGCCGCGATTCGTGCTTGAAATTGCCGTGCCCGCAAGCCTTGGCAGGGCAGCCATGAGAAACACCGCCGTCGTGCGCCTCGATCGCAGTGTTGGTCAGGAGGGCAAGTAACATGCGCTCCCCACAATCTGCGCCGGCTCGCACAGCTCTGGCACTCACCTTCTTAGCGCTTGTAGTTTTTGCACCTCAGGTTCTGCTCGCACAATACGCGATCAGTACGGTTGCCGGTGGCGGCCCGAACAATCTGAGCGCCCTCAATGCGAGCATCGGGAGCCCAGTCAGCATCGCATTCGACACACTGGGCAATACTTATATTGCAAATGCGACGGCAAATCGCATCTTGAAGGTCGATACGACCGGCAATGTCACGGTGTTTGCTGGCACTGGCGCTGCCGGCTACTCCGGCGACGGAGGCCCCGCAACCAACGCTACGCTCAACAATCCCGAAGGCGTGTTTGTGGACGGGTCGGGCAACGTCTTCGTCGCCGATACCGACAATTGCGTGATACGTGAGATCAGCAGCGGCAACATATCCACCGTGGCAGGCACTCCCGGCTCGTGTGGTTACTCGGGAGATGGCGGGCCTGCCACCAGCGCTCAGCTGGACGATCCTTTCGGCCTGTTCGTAGACGGCTCGGGAAATCTATATATCGCCGATACCGACAACTGCCTGATCCGCGAAGTCAGCGCCGGCAACATCGCAACGATTGCGGGCACCCCGGGCTCGTGCGGTTATTCGGGTGACGGCGCAGTTGCCACCAGCGCGCAGCTCGACCTGCCGGAAGGCGTATTCGTCGCCTCAGGCGCTACCTTCATCGCTGATAGCGACAACAATCTGATCCGCGTCGTAAATCCGGGGAATGCGCAGATTACGATCGCGGGAGTGAATATCCCCGCGACCGATATTCAAACCGTAGCGGGAGCTTACTACGACTCACAGGGCGGCACAGCCTGCGGATTTGCCAATGATGGCCAGGCCGCAACCTCCGCACAACTCTGCGCTCCGGTCGGAGTGTTCGTCGACGGAACTGGAAACATCTTTATCGCCGATACGAACAATTTCGCAATCCGCGAAGTCGCGGCCTCAACCACGAACATTCTTACAACCGTCGCGGGAACCCTTGGCACGGCAGGCTACTCGGCCAGTGGTACGGCAGCCACAAGTTCGCAGCTGAACTATCCCGGCAACATATTGATCGATAGTTCGGGAGACATCTTTATCGCCGATACCGATAATTTTGTGATCGAAGAAGTCCCCGCTTCAAATAGCGAGATCCAAACGACCATCGGAAACAACAAGCTGGCCTATGCGGGAGATGGCGCGTTGGCGACAGATGCGGAGTTGTACTCTCCCGCAGCCGTCGCTCTTGATAACGCAGGAAACATTTACATCGCAGACTCGTCCAACTCGGTCATTCGCGTTGTGAATACCGGGACGGCGGCGATTACGATCGCCGGCGTTTCTATCCAACCGGGCGACATTCAAACAATTGCGGGATCGTATTACGTGCCTTCGGGGGTTACTCTGTGCGACTACTCCGGGGATGGGGCGATTGCCACCAGCGCGCAACTTTGCACCCCAGGCGGCGTCTTCGTCGATGGCTCGGGCAACATCTACATCGCAGATAGCGGGAACAATGCGATTCGCGTGGTGAACCCGAGCGCCACGCAGTCGGTCACGATCGCGGGCGTTACCATTTCGCCTGGAGACATAGCGACTGTGGCCGGCAACGGCACAGTTTGTTCGGACTCCGCATCAGCCTGTGGCGATGGCGGACCAGCCATTAATGCAGAGCTGGCAGCTCCAAACGGTGTCTTCGTAGACAGCGGTGGCAACATCTTTATCGCCGACACCGATGACCACGTGATCCGCGAAGTGAACACGGCCGGTACCATCAGCACAGTAGCCGGCAATTATGCGGAGTGCACGCAAACCCAAACGGCTTGTGGTGATGGAGCCGCCGCGACCAGCGCTCAACTGAACATTCCCTACGGCGTTTTCGTCGATCCTTCAGAGAACATCTGCATAGCCGACACTTTCGACAATCGCATTCGCGTCGTTGCCAATCCAAACGCATCGCAGCCCCTTACCATCGCCGGAGTCTCAATTCCAGCCGGAGACATTGCGACCGTCGCCGGAACCGGCGCGCGTGGCTACGCCGGCGACAATGGATCGCCTACTTCAGCTCAACTCGATACTCCTGCCGCAGTGTTTGTCGATTCCGCCGGAGATGTATTTATCGCGGATACAGACAATGCAGCGATTCGCGAAGTTGTAGCCGCTTCTGGAGTCATTCAAACCGTAGCCGGGACTCCCTTAACGTCCGGTTTCTCCGGCGACGGCGGTCAGTCCACCAGCGCAGAACTTAATGCCCCTCTGGGTTTATTTGGCAATTCTGCGGGCAACCTGTTTGTAGCTGACACCGACAATGCGCGCATTCGCCAACTGGTTCCCTCGATCTTCGTTGCGGTCACACCCAGTCCGATCAACGTAGCAGTCAGCTCGCAGGAGCAGTTCACGGCGACGGTCACCGGTACGAGCAACACCGCTGTAACCTGGGAGGTGAATGGAGTCACAGGCGGAAACTCGACCGTCGGAACGATAACGACCTCTGGCGTTTATACCGCGCCAGCAACGATTCCCACGCCGGCCACTGTGACTGTAACCGCCGTGTCCGCCGCCGATAACTCAAGCTCTGGGTCGGCTCAAGCGACCATTGTCGCTTCCGGCGACGCGGTGAACGTCGCGGTCACCACAAACCCTCCCGTCACCCAGGTTTACACCACTACGACGCAGACCTTCATCGCCACTGTGACCGCCACATCCAACACAGCGGTCACTTGGCAGGTGAATGGAGTGACTGGCGGCAATGCAACCGTGGGAACGATCGACAGTTCTGGAAATTACGCCGCGCCTTCCGCCGTACCTTCGCCGGCTACTGTCACGATCGAAGCCGTGTCGCAAGCTCTCTCCAGCGCGATTGGCACGGAATCGATTCTCATCGTTACGAATCCTTCGGCCGCCGAACCTGCCCCTCAAACCGTTTCTCCAGGAGCGTCCGCCACATATTCCCTTCTGTTGAATGCAAACACCGGGGCCCCCGGACAACCAATCAGGCTCTCCTGTTCGCAGGCCACACTACCTCCGGGCGGTGCCTGCTCGTTCGCTTCCACGTCAGGCGCTCCCATCACGACCATTACGCCAGGAGCGCAAGCTGTGCCGTTCTCGCTCACGGTCAGCGTGCCGTCCGGCTCCGTAGCCTTGGCGATACCGACCACGACGCGCCCTCTGGTTTACTTTGCCTCCGCAGTTTTCGCGCCTTTGTTTGGAATTCTGTTGATCGGCGCGGGATGCGGAAGGAAGCGGCGCGAGCGACCACGGGTCTGGGTATGGCTGACCGCGCTGTGTGTTTTTCTGGTTTTGCTGAATGCCTGCGGAGGAAGCAACTCGACTTCCACCAGTAAGAATCCAGAACTGGGAAGCTACAACATTAAAATTCAAGGAACCACGACAGCTCAGCCCAACCCGGTCACCATCACTATCGTGGGATTGAATGTATCGCAGTAAGTTCGCCGGGGTGGAGCTTATGTCTGACCCTTGCCCTGACGGCTGCCAACGTTATTTCAGTGGCTTGCCCACACGCTGCGCCGTCGCGAACATGATGTTCACGGTTTCCAGATCCTTCGGTTGCACTTTCCCTGGTGGAATGCGGGTATGAGTCAGATCTTCCAGCTTCGCCAATATGTCAGCGAGCGCCAGAGAGTCGACCAGACCGGAAGAAAACAGTGGCGTGCTTTCGTCAATCTTCAGGCCCGGTTTGCGGATTCGTCGACGAATGTAGTCGATCATCTCTGTCTGTTCTACGGTCATGCAGATATTCCTTTCGCGACGTAATTCTTAGGACGCGCTATCGAATTCCGGATGCTCCCTCAGCAGCTTCTCAAATGTAGCCGAGCGCGCAGGCTTTCCCGCGGTACTCTTCACAATCCATTTGGGCGGCTTGAGCAGGATCGCTGTCACTGCGACTCCTGTCCCTGCGATCACTCTTCTTCTTAACTCTTGCTCGAGCGTTGCTGGATCGGCAAGCAGTGATTCGTCCTCCACTTCCGCCACCACGATAACGTCTTCTGTACCCGTATCGGGGTTGTAGGCGCCCAACGCGACCACGCGCCCGTCGTGGATCGCCGAATGTTCTGCTACGATTTCTTCGATATCTTGCGGATAAATGTTTTCGCCGCCGACAATGATCAGGTCCTTCTTTCGACCGATGACATAGAGTTCATCTTCGAGCAGGAAACCAAGATCACCGGTGTGATACCACCCATCGAGGATTGCCTGTCGCGTAAGATCGGGGCGATTGTAGTACTCCTCGAAAAGGCAATCACTCTTGATCAGAATCTCCCCGACTTGCACCGCGCCCCTTCGATTCTCCTGATGCCCAAGAGATCCCTCGGCCCCTTCCCGCACAGTGCGGATTTCAGTTCCCGGAAGGACTCGCCCCGACGATAGGAAGCACACAGACCCTGCGGTTTTCTCGGGAACTGGGACGATGCGATGCGATTGGCGAAACTCTACCCCATCCGCCCAGACGTGTACGGGGCCACCAGCCCTGTGAATGTTCGACTGTGTCACTGCGAAAACGGTCTCGGCCATCGCATAAGATGTGTGCAACACGCCGCTCTTCAAACCAACTTCGGTGAATGCCCGCTCGAACTCCTGCATGCTGCTGGTCCGGACGGGCTCGGAACAATTGATCAGCGCGCGAATGGAAGACAGATCGTACTGCTGCTTCAGTTCTTGACGTGTGCGCCGGGATACGAACTGAAAGGCAAAATTCGGCAACCATGCCAGAGTACATTTGTGCCGGCTGATCGCCTGCAACATGCTTGCCGGATGCATGACCCAATCCAGCGGCGACTGCATAACCACTTCCACGTGACAAACCGAGGGCAGAATGAAGCAGGCGATCAGTCCCATGTCATGGTAAAGAGGTAACCAGCTATAAATCCGATCCTTGTCTCTCTCGATTTTTAGAGCCGCGCGAAGATGTTCAATTTGACGAAGAACCGCAGCATGCGTGAGCGCGACGCCTTTCTGAAGTCCGCTAGTGCCAGCAGAGTGCTGGATAAACGCGATGTTCTCGCTGCGAATTCCGACATCACGGGTTAGGTCTTCATCTTCTTGATCCGCGATTCCAACCCGCTCTTCGCATTCCCTCAGGCGAACTGGCTTTGCTCCTTGAACCTGTGATATGTGCTCCAACGCCTCCTCAGGAAAGTTTTCGTCGATGACGACCAGCTTGGCCTTAAGGTTCGCCGTCACTCCCTCCAACCCGGAGCGATACTTCGAAGGCTCTACTTTGATATTGGGATACGCAAGAAACGCAGGTAC
>Ga0335072_10008582_pt1 | contig 14808 bp, 10 predicted proteins | sample Lox_Sample_21_FD_206725 | JGI IMG/M metagenome (GOLD analysis project Ga0335072, IMG submission 206725) | Soil microbial communities from Loxahatchee National Wildlife Refuge, Florida, United States - Lox_Sample_2.1 | ecosystem: Environmental > Terrestrial > Soil > Wetlands | place: USA... | reverse complement strand
GCACCACAGCCGGCACGCCCCTAACTGGGCGCAAAAGCCCAGTCGCATTTGTAATAACACAAGGGCCGACGTACGGAAGTGCCCACGCCGAACGCATCGTACGGACCATCCGGACCGAGTGCACCGACCGAATCCCCAATCATCGGGCACCGGCACCTCCGGCGCGTACTCGCCGAGCACATTGAGCACTACAACACTGGCAGAGCCGACCGCGCCTCGAACCTGCGCGCCCCGGCTGATGACCCGGGCATCCTCCCGTTCCCGCGCACCGGATCAGGAGCACACTAGTGCTCGGAGGCCCTGATCAACGAGTACGAGGCGGTGCCTTGACGGCGGCGAGAAGCCTTATTGATAGCCGGTTGCACTGTTTTCGAACCCGGCAAGTGCAGGCCTAGCGGCTGGCGGGGCTGGTTCTGGCGGGGGCGAGCAGGCCAAGCGCGCGGGCGAGGTCGACGGCCTCGGCGCGGTGGTGCGTGCCGAACTTGGCGTACAGGTGCCGCATGTGGCTCTTGACGGTGTTAGTGGAGACCGACAGCTCGCGGGCGATTTCCGGTGCGCTCAGGTTGGTGGGCAGGTAGCGCAGCACGCGGACCTCGCTGCCGCTCAGCGGCTCCAGCAGCGGCTCGGGCCGGGAGGGCGGCCGCGTCCCGTACAGCGGCCCCGCCTGGGTTCCGGCGAGCATGCCGCGGATCTCGGCGACCAGGGCGGCGTGGGCGGTGCGGTGCCGGGCATGACGCTCCAGCAGGCCCGCAGCGGGATAAAACAGGAACGGGGTCAGGTCGCCGCTGCGCTCGGACAGGTCCAGTGCGCGCTCGAGGGCGGCGTCGGCAGCATCCGGGTCGCCGAGCCCGTCCCGTGCGATCGCCTCCAGCATGTGAGCCCGGGCCCGCCAGAATCCCCAGTAGTCCTCAGAAACGTGGCCCTCTACGGGGGCCAGCGCGGCGAGCGCGGCCTGCGGGTCGTCTTGGGCGAGCCGCAGTTCCGCGGCGGCGACGCGGATCGGGTCGCGCTCGCGGTCCTGCTCGCCGAGCCCGGCCAGGAACTGCCCGGCCCGCTCGGCCTGGCCGAGGCGTACCAGGGCGTGCACCAGCAGGGCCCGTATCCGGTCGACGAAGTAATTCGGCCCGGCGAGCCGCCGGGCCAGCGGATCGCCGGCCTCCAGGGCGGCCAGCGCCGCGGCGTCACGGCCTCGCTCCAGCTCAAGCATCCCGCGGAGGTACCGGATCGCCAGCACTGCCGCGGGCTGGGTGTCGGCGGTGAGGGTGCGCTCGGCGCGCTGGACCCACGGCTCGGCCGCATCCGGCTGTCCCTGCCACACCAGCGCGGCTGCGACTGCCATGCAGGCCATGCCGGCCGCCGGGTCGCCGGCCCAGCCGTGCCGCTCGGCCAGGTCCACCGCCCGCCGGCCGCGCTCGGCCGCCCGCCCGAGCGAGTGGTAGAACTCGTGCGCCGCCTGGTAGGCCAGGCCGGTGAACTCCAGGTAGGGCCGTCCGCCCTGGCGGGCCAGCGCGATGCCGCGCTCCAGGTAGCGCTCGGCATCCTCGGACGCGGTCGCCCAGTACTCGGTGCTGCCCAGGCTGATCAGCGCCAGCGCGCTCAGGTCCTCGCCCAGGCCCGGCTGCACCGCATCCGCGACTGAGGCCATGGCCTGCACTTCCCGCGCGTCCGCGGCCACCGCCGGCAGGTTCCCCCGCTGGCGGTCCAGCAGCAGCCGGACCACCCCAAGCAGAAGCCGCCCGTATTCTCCACGGCCGACCGGCACCGATGCCGAATGCCGACCGGCCAGGGTCAGGTACCGCTCCGCGGCCTCCAGCGATCCCTGCGCCAGCTCATCCGCCGCGGCCACCACCGCCAGCCCGGCATCAGCCTCGGGCATGCCGGGCGGGAACCCGGCCAGCAGCTCATGCACGGCCCCGGCCTGCCCGCCCAGATGCAGGGCCGGCCAGTGAACCGCCAGTAGCCGAGCAGCCAGCTCCCAGTCGCCCGCGGCCTGCGCGTGCCGGACCGCCTCCGCCCCCGATCCCTGGGCGGCGAACCAGCTGGCGGCGGCGGCGTGCAGCCCGGTGACCTCACCCGGCGCCGTGCGGCGCAATTCCAGCCGCAACAGGCCGGCAAACATCTGGTGGTAGCGGAACCACGACCGTGCCGCGTCCAGCGACACCACGAACGCGCCGGCCGCCTCCAGGTCCTGCAGCACCCGCTCCCCGCCCTCGTCCCCGGTCAGCAGCCCGGCCAGCTCCCCGTTCACCCGCTCCAGCACGCTGGTTCGCAGCAGCAGCCGCCGCACCCGCTCGCTCTGCCGGTCCAGCACCTCGGCCACCAGGTACTCCGCCACCGTCCGCTCGCTGCCGGAGAACTCCGCGGCGAACCGCTCCGGATCCGGGTGCCCGGCCAGCGACAGAGCCGCCAGCCGCAGCCCCGCCGCCCACCCCTCCGTCCGCTCGTGCAACACCGCCACGGCCGGCTCGTCCAGCGCCACCCCCGCCACGGTGAACAGCTCCCCCGCCTCGGCCAGCGTGAACTTCAAGTCCCCGGCCCGGAGCTCGGCCAGCCCGCCCTCCAGCCGCAACCGGTGCAGCCCCAGCCGCACGTCATGCCGGGCCGCCAGCACGAACCGCAGCCCCGGCGGGGCCCGCATCACCAGCAGCCCCAGCTGCCGCAACGCGTCCGGGCCCAGCTCGTGCACGTCATCGATCACCAGCCAGACTGGATCTTCGAGCGGCGCCAGGTCGCCCAGCAGCCCCTCCACCAGAGCCCAGCCGTCCAGGTCCGGCGCCCCGGTCACCGCCCGCACCAGACCGGCCCCCGGGCCCGTCTGGCGCAGCGCCCCGGCCACCGACAGCCAGAACCGCTGCGGGTCGCGCTCCTCCCGCCCCGCCGCCACCCACCCCGCCCGGCCCGCCAGCCCAGCCTCGGCGATCCACGACCGCAGCAGAACCGTCTTGCCGCTGCCCGCAGGCGCCGACACCACCGTCACCCGGGCCGGCCCCCCGAGCCGCGCGAACAGCCCCGGGCGGACAACCACCCCGCCCGAGACGCCACCTGCGGCCGCGGAGCGCGGTGCCGCGAGAGATCCCACGCTCTAATCATCCCACCACCCCGCTCTCAGCTCCGAATTCGCGGGTGACTCGCATAGCCGAGCGGGGGCCCCGCTGATGGCCGGGTTCGACGCCGGACCATATGGGGTGCCAAGCCTGCCCGTGAGCTGCGGCGATGGCCAGGGTCAGCCATACGGCATCATGATCATCCGTGTCGCTGCGCCCGCTCTATCTCATCTTCGTCCGGCTCGGCGGCTGGCGGGCCTTGGTTGATCGGCCTGCAGCTTCCAAGCGCGCCGGACTGCTTGTGCCCGCGGCACGAGGTCGCGATGCTACGCCGCGCCAATGCGCTGGTGGCCACGCAGATGCTCACGTTCTTGTTCGTCGGCACCGAGGGTTCAACCGCGATGTCGCAGCGGCTGGGAGCTGCGTACCCGGGGGTGCTGGCCGGTTACCGGCGACTGATCCGGGCGAGTGACGACGCAGATCGTCCGCCGCCCTGGAAGCGCCGCGTCACGGAGGACCTCGACGGCGGCTTCGGCATTCAGATGTTCGGCCACGTCGCCAGCAGGCACGCCGTGCACGGCGGCGAGCACGACCGTCGACTACGTGCGGGAAGGCCGCAAGAACAACGTCGACGCCCCGGTGAAGCACTGTGAGTGGCGTACCGGTAGCCGACAGGAACTGTACAACCGGGCGGTGCTGAACCCAGGGTTCTACTGTCCGTTGTTGTCGCCCGGATCGACGTCCCGGAACCTGGTGAGGTACTGGTGGACGGACTGGATGACCGACGAGCCCTCGCCGACGGCGGCGGCGACCCGCTTCATCGATCCGGCCCGGACGTCGCCCGCGGCGAACAGTCCGTCCACGGTGGTCTCGTAGGGCAGGCGGGCGCGCGCGGTCGCCGGGCTGGCCGGCACCGCGACGTCGGTCAGCACGAATCCCTCCTCGTCGCGCGCGACCTCGGCCGGCAGCCAGCCGCTGGCGGGCCGGGCGCCGATGAAGAAGTAGAGCCCGCTGGCCGCCATCTGCGTGACCGCGCCGGTGGCCATGTTCCGCACGGCGATGGACTCCAGGTGTTCGCCGCCCTCGACCGCCACGACCTCGCTCGAGGCGCTGACGTCGATCCGGTCGCTGGCCAGCACCCGGTTGATGAGGTACTGCGACATGGACGCGGTCAGCGAGTCCTGGTTGACCACGATGGTGACGCGCGGGCAGCGGCGGGCCAGGTACAGCGCGGCCTGCCCGGCCGAGTTCCCGCCGCCGAGCACGAACACGTGGCTGGGTGACGATCCCGCCTCCAGCTCGGTGGCGGCGTAATAGATTCCGGCCCCCTCCAGCCGCCCCCAGTTGGGCAGCGGCAGGCGGCGGACCAGCGCCCCCGTCGCGGCTACCACCGTCCGGGCGGCGACCGGGGTCCCGTCGGCCAGGCCTACGGAGAAGTTGCCGTCTGCCGCCCGGGCGACAGTGGCCACGCGGCACGGGCTGGCCAGCGACGCGCCGAAGCGCTGCGCCTGGATGGTGGCGCGGGTGGTCAGCTCGGTCCCGGATATCCCGTCGGTGAACCCGAGGTAGTTCTCGATCCGCGTGCTCGAGCCGGCCTGCCCGCCGGGCGCGAAGGCGTCCAGGACGGCGACGTCGAGGCCCTCCGATGCCCCGTACACCGCCGCCGCCAGCCCGGCGGGCCCGGCGCCGACGATCACGACGTCATAGCGGTCCGGATGGTCCGGGTAGCGGCCAAGGCCGAGCACCGCCGCCAGGGCGGCCGGGTCCGCGTTCATCAGCACGCGGGTGGGCGTGATCACCACCGGCAGGTCGTCAGTGGTCGCGCCGACGCCGCCGAGGATGGCGGCCGCCTGTTCGGTCTGGTCGGCGTCGACCCACTCGTAGGCGATCGTGTTGCGGTTCAGGAACCGGCGCAGCAGCAGCGCCGCCCGGGAATGACTGGTGCCGATGACCTCGACGGCGGCCCCGGGGGTGGCACCGGAGACGTGCCGGCGCCGCCGGGCGATCAGGGCCCGCAGGAGGATGTCGGCGATGTCGGTCTCGCGGGCGAGGACCTCGCGGACCTGGGCCGGCGTCAGGGCAAGGACCCGGCCGTCGGTCGCGGCCCGCGCGGTGAGGAACGGGCGCTGTCCGGTCAGCATATTCAGCTCGCCGGCGAAGTGGCCTGGCCCGTGGCGGGCGAGTTCCACGCTCGGAACCAGGGCGTCGTTGCTCACCACGACCTCGCCGCTCAGCACCGCCAGCAGGTCGTTGCTGTCGCTGGCGGGCGAGTACAAGATCTCGCCGGCCGCGACCCGGCGCGTGGTGCCGTACCGCCGCAGCCGCTCCAGCTGACCGTCGTCCAGCACGGGGTAGGCGACGGCCTCGCCGGCCGGGCCCGGCAGCGCTGTCATTGGGCCGGGCGGGAGCCGGCCGCCCGTTCGATCTCGCGCAACTGCGTCGCCAGGGCCCCGTGGGCAGCCAGCCGGGCCATCCCGAGCCGCCCGATCGGCAGCACCTCACGGCCGCGGGAGTCCTCTCCAGACCCGGAAAGCCGCAGCGGAAACGGAGTGCTCATCTCGTGCGCCTCCTGTCAGGCAGGGAGATCGTCCCCTGTCCACGATGAAGCAAACGGCCGCTCGTCTCGCCGCACTGGTAACTGAACTGACTGCCCGCCGGGCAGAGGAACGAGCGGAAGGTCAAAGTCAACCTCCCCGATATCCCGAACGGACCCTGGCCCCTGCGTTGTCCGCTCCGGCTGACCCCAGCCCAGCGACGGGGAACTCCTCATCACCTCCAGGACGCCAGGCAACGGCAACCTCCAGGCGATCGAACTCGGGCTCAGCGTCGGCGAATCCGGCCAACCGGAGCTCACCGAGGTGCCGGCCGGAGCGACGCCATCCGCGGTTGAGGCGCTCCCGGCGCCGGCCGGCAACGTGGCGCGCCTGTACGCCGCATTCGCCGAGGACCTGCGAACCGGGTCCAGCTCGGTACCCGACTTCAACCACGCCCTGCGCCAGCACCGCCTCGTCGAGGCCATCCTCGAAACAGACCATAGCGGCCGCCGGCAGTACCCGGAATGAGATGGCAGTCTGGGGTCAGCCGACCGCGGCAGTTCGTCACGTACTCGCCCCGTGAGCGGGGTCATCGACCGGAAAGACCGACTGCGCATCCGCGATCTGAGGCACCCCTCCTCATTAAGAATCAAGAACCGCTCATCTCGAACGGTCGCGGGCGGCTCCGGACGGTCAGCCAACCCCGCGGAGCCGCTGGCGGGCCACAACGAGGGTGGTGACGTCGCGTCAGCTTGCCGCCTGCCTCGCCTCGGGCTGTCAGCCGGGTGGGATGTTCGTGTTGAGGTGGAACACGTTGCCTGGGTCGTATTCGGCTTTGATCGAGGCAAGCCGCTGGTACTTGGCGGCGCCTTAGCTGCTGCGGACCCATCTTCATCTCCTCTTTCTGTTCCGTAACCGCGGGTGAGCCCTTACAGCGCCGGGTGGGCGGCGCGGCTGGGGGCGAAGTGGGCGAGGCCGGAGCGGATGGCTCGGGCGACGCGGACGGTCCGGGAAGGGTGGAAGGTCCGGACGGGGCGAGAGGCGCGGGTGGTCATGGCCTCGCGGACCAGGGCGCGGTGCCGGATGCTGGCGTTGATAGCGGCCTGGCGGTCGGCGATCAGACGGTGGGCTAGGTAGTCGTTCATCGGTTTCCCCGATTCCCTTGCGGCCGGTCGCTCCGGCCTCGTGATGCCAGAATGCGTCCTGGGCCGGTTCGCGGGGCAGGGGCCGTAATGCCCATTCACCTGCGGGAACACCCCGACCCGGGCGATGGGTAAGCGGTGAGGTAGTAATGCCTACACTGCGGAAGAGCGGCAACAGATTGCCCACGCAGATGAGAAAGCGACCGGTATGTCCTGCGGAGCTATAGTCATCACGTGGCGCGAGGAGCGGAACCGGCAGCGTCAGGGCGGCGGCTGTTCCTCAGCCATGCACAGTCCCGGTTCGTCGGAAGGGCCGCTGCCCTGGGCCGGGTTTCCGCCCTCCTGGAGCGATACCGCCTGGTGACGGTCACCGGGGCAGGCGGGGTGGGGAAGACCCGGCTGGCGGCCGAGGTACTCGGCCGTGTGGCGGACCGGTTCGCCGACGGGGTCTGCGCGGTGGAACTGACGGCCGTGCAAGATGCCGCGCTTGTGCCGACGGCGGTGGCGGGCACGCTGGGCGTGCAGGCGGCTCCTGGCGCGTCAGTCACCGACGCCCTTGGCGCGCACCTGTCCCGGCTGCAGATGCTGCTCGTGCTAGACAACTGCGAGCACGTCCTGGACGCTGTCGCGGATCTGTGCGCGAGCCTCCTGCTCGCCGCTGACGACATCAAGATCCTGGCCACCAGCAGGGAACAGCTGGGGCTGTCCGGCGAGGCCCGCTACCGGCTGCCGCCGCTGTCGCTTCCGGAGGACGGCCGCCCAGCGGATCGCAACGCCGAGGCAGTGGAACTGCTCATCGACCGCGTGCAGCAGTTCGCCCCTGAGTTCGACCTGGGGGGCGAGACCGCCCGTCCGCTGGTGGAGCGCCTCGTCCGGCGGCTGGACGGGATGCCGCTCGCGATCGAGCTGGCCGCCGCCCGGCTGGAGGCGCTCGGTCTCACCAAGCTCGTGGAGCGGCTCGACGACAGGTTCCGGCTGCTGGTGAGCGCGGACCGGTCCGCGTCGGCGAGGCAGCGCTCGCTGGAGGCGACGGTGGACTGGAGCTACCGGCTGCTGGCCGAGGCTGAGCAGCGGGCGTTCCGCTTTCTGTCGGTGTTCCCTGGGCCATTCACCCTGGAGGCCGCGGAAGCCGTCGCCGGGCCGGATGCCGGGCTTGGCGTGCTGCGGCTGGTCGACTGCTCGCTCCTCGTCCCGCCGGCGACTGGCCCCGATGGGAAGACCCGCTACCTGATGCTGGAGACGCTTCGCGAGTACGGCCGCGGCCGGCTCGCTGCGGAGGGTGAGCAGGACGACGCCAGCAAGGCGCTCGCCTCGTACGCCCTTGAGGTGACCGAGCAGGCCGGCTCGCAGCTAGAGGTGGCCGAGCGGGAGTATTCAGCCGCGGTGTGGCTGGACGCCGAGGACGCCGCCGTCCACCAGGGCCTGGCCTGGGCACTCGACCACGACGGCGAGATGGCGTTCCGCATGGCCGTGGCACTCGCGCCGTGGTGGAACCTGCGCGGCCGGTGGATTCAGGGCTACTCGCTGCTGCGGAAGGCGGTTGACCAGGCCGACCAGGGGACCGCCTCCTGGTACTTGGGCAATCTCTGGCTGGGCCGGCTCGCCATCATGAAGATGAGCGACGTCGTCCTCGGCCATGTCGCCGTGGTCACGGAGGCGCTGCGCGGCGGGCCGCCGGCGCCCCTGCTGGTCGAGGCACTGGTCTGGCAGTCGGTCGTGCTCCGCAACACGGGACAGCCAGCCCAGGCCGACATCGACGCCCGGGAGGCCCTGGACCTGGCCCGACGGATCGGCTACGCGCTCGGAGAGGCCAACGCGCTCGCCGAGCTCAGCCTGGCCGCCCAGTACGAGAACCGGGGCGAGGAGGCCATCAGCTGGGGCAGGCAGGCCCGGCTCGTCGACCTAGGTCATGCCGGCGGCAGCCAGGCGCGCCGGGCGAAGTTCGCGCTGCCCTGGGTGCTGGTCAGCACGGGGCACCACGAGGGCGCTCAGGAGCTGTGCGAGGAGGAGCTCTTCCGCTGCCGGGCAGCCGGCGACCGCGGCGGCGAGGCGGACATGCTGTGGCTGATGGCGCAGCTTGCGCGGGAGACCGGCCATCTCGCTCAGGCCGGCGCGTACCTGGCCGCGTCGGCGAAGATCGCGCTCGACGGCGGCTACCTGATGCGGCTGACCGACATCCTCGACGAGGGCGGGCTGGAGTGCGCTGCCCTGGGACGGCACGGCGAGGCGATCACCCTCTGGGCGGCCTACCACGCGCAGACCGCGGCCATCGGCCTCGTCGATCCCGATGATCAGGCGGCCCGCCGTGCACCATCGATCGAGATGGCCCACCGGGCGCTCGACGCGCAGCGGATTCGGGCGGCCCGGGAGCGGGGCGCGGCGATGACGCTGCCCGCGGCGGTCGAGTTCACGGTAATGATGACCGGCCCGGACGCCCCCGCCGCGAAGGCGCCGGGCGAGGTGGCGACCTCGGTGGCACCATCGCAGCCGGGCCTGCTGAGCGGGCGCGAGCGCGAACTGGTCGCCCTGGTCGCCCAGGGCAAGACGGATGCGCAGATAGCCGAGAAGCTGTTCATCAGCATCTCAACAGTCCGCACCCACTTGGACCGCATCCGCGATAAGTCCGGCTACCGCCGCCGCGCCGACCTTACCCGGCTGGCCCTGCGCGAAGGCATCGTCTAGCCAGAGTGCAGCCCGCAGACGCCGCCTAACATCCTCAAGATGGATGATCCGAGCGGGACGGAGACCGTACCTAGAGACACGCGACACTAGCGACCGCGCGGCTGGCGGGTCACAATGTTCGCATGGCCACGATGGAGCGGTCCGGGACGCCCGCGGACATCGCCGCCGAGCGGGCGGCGATCGAGGCGGAGATCGAGGGCAGCACCCTGCTCACCGCTTACGCCCGGACGGTGGCGGCTGCCGGCGACACGTTGGCGCACCGCTGGCTGGAGGGCGGGCAGTGGCGGTCACTGACCTACCGGCAGGTGTATGGCCAGGTCCGTGACGTCGCGTTGGGGCTTGGCGCGCTCAGCTTGCGGCCCGGCGAGTTCGCGGTGATCTGGTCCAGGAACCGGTCGGAGGCGACAGTCGCGGACTACGCGGTGATGCACGCGGGCGGCGTTCCGGTGTTCATCTACACCACGGTGTCCGCCGAGCAGGCCGCCTATATCACGGGGCACTGCCAAGCGACCGTTGCGATCGTTGAACGGGAGTTCCTGCCCAAGCTGCGCTCGGTCTGGAAACAGCTGCCGAAGCTGCGCCAGCTCATCGTCATCGACGGAGAGGCGGACAATGCGACCGGCTGGCCGCAGCTGCTCGGCCTCGGCCATGCTCAGGCCGAGCGCGCGCCTGACCTGTTCGAGCAGACCTGGCGCCGGGTCACCCCCACTGACCTGGCCACTCTGATCTACACCTCCGGCACGACCGGCCAGCCGAAGGCCGTCATGCTCACCCACCGCAACGCTTGCTTCTACCAGCGTGCCCTAGCCCGAGTGCTCCCATTCGAGGAGCAGGCAGACGCTGACGGCACCGCCCGCGTCATTTCCTATCTGCCGATGGCCCACGCTACTGGCCGGACCATGGACCACTGGGCGGCGATGGCCGACCCGTTCTCTCTCGCTTACTGCCCGGACGCGCCGAGGCTTTTCGAGATCGCGGCGCAGGTCCACCCGACTGGGCTGTTGGGCGTCCCCCGGGTCTGGGAGAAGCTGCACGCCGCGCTGAGCACGGCACTGCCTGACGCTTCCCCCGAGGCGGTGCGGGCCATGCCGGAGCCTGCCAGGCAGGCGGTCCTCGCTCGGATCGGGCTGGAACAGTGCCGCATCGCGACGACCGGCGCGGCGCCGATCGACCCGACGGTCATCGAGTTCTTCCAGGCGCTGGGGCTGCCGATCGGCGAGGGTTGGGGGATGACCGAGCTGACCTGCGCCGCGACGTTCGCCGCGCCGGGCGAGTCCCGCAACGGCGCTGTCGGAAAGGCGTTCCCTGGCATGGAGGTGCGGATCGCCGACGACGGCGAGGTGCTGGTCCGCGGGCCGCTGGTGATGCGCGGCTACTACAAGGACCCAGAGCGGACGGCGGAGGCACTGGACGGCAGCGGGTGGATGCACACCGGCGACATCGGCGAGCTCGACGCCGACGGCTTCCTGAGGATCACTGACCGGAAGAAGGAGCTCATCATCACCTCCGGCGGGAAGAACATTTCCCCGACCCTCATCGAGTACCAGCTGCAGCGGCACCCGCTGATCGGCCAGACCTGCGCGTTCGGCGACCGGCGCAACTACGTGACCGCGCTGATCGTGCTCGACCCGGAGGTCGCCCCCGCCTGGGCACGGGCGCACGGCGTCCCTGCGGCTTCGCTGGCCGAGCTCTCCTCAGACCCGGATGTGCTGGCAGAGGTGGAACGCGGCGTCGCCGAGGCGAACTCGCATCTGGCCCGGGTCGAGCAGGTCCGCCGGTTCCTGGTGCTGCCCAGCGAGTGGACGGCGGAGAGCGGCGAGCTCACCCCGACTCTGAAGCGCCGCCGCCGGGTGATCGCCGACCGTTACGCGGCCGACATCGAGCAGCTCTACCAGTGACGGTCCACACTGTGTGGATATCTCAAGGACCGAGTGAATCCGCCGGGTCAGAGTTACCGTCGCCTGGAGTCTGCAGCCGTTGGCTCCCAGTCTGGCTGTGTGCGTCGAGACGAGGAGGTTGCCTTGTAGATAGGTGATCTTCTTGTCGTGCTGTGCGGATGATGAGGGTTTTGTGGCCCCTCGGGATCGCCCTTCGGGGGGGAGAGCCAAGTCCCCGGGATGAGCCTGGCGGTTGCCCGGATCGCTGGCCAGGTGGTGCCCCGCGTAGAGGTCGCGCGAGCCCAGTCTGCGATGCCCGCGCGGAACGGCGGAGGGCCAGCCCGGACATGGCCGCCTCTGGTGGGGCGGCGAGAGGGATGCCCGCGAGCGCAGGATGCGCGAGGGGTGAAACTGTTGCCGGGCTGGCAGTCGGACCGGCTCGTAGTAGCGCTGATCCTCCTGCCTGGCGCGGTGGGGCGGGGAGAGAAGGGCCGGCTTGCGCGTGGCTTTATTCGTCTCGTCAACCAGCGTGGCTGGGAGGAGCGTCATGGATGAGCTGAGGCCTGACGGCGGGCGCAAAGACGGCCGCTGTCAAGTACGGGCAGACGAAAGAGGCGAAAATACCGGCCGGGTCATACGTCAACGAGCGGGCCGGGCAAATCACGCTGACGGAGTGGGTGAATCGGTGGTTCCCCAGACAAGACCTCGAGCTGAACACCCTCGACACCTACAAGGGCATGATTGAGCTGATGATCCTGCCCAGGTTCGGGCACCTGCCGCTCAGCGGGATCGAGGCGCACGACGTGGCCACATGGGAAATTAGCCGATCGCAAAGGGGTACAAGCCGCGGACGGCCAGGGAAGCGCGGAAACCGCTCAGCACGATCATGGGCGACGCCATACCGCGATACATCCAGATCAACACGGCCGCCCGGAGGCGCGGGAAAGGAAAGAAGGGCAACGCCGCATCGAGGAAGCGGAGAAGGCCGAGAAGGTGTGGCCGACGCCGCTGCTAGCGCTTCTGTTTGCCGAGCGGTGCACGCTGGTGACCGGTGACGACTCAGATTTCGTGCTCAACATCACGACCTTCTACACCGGGCAGCGGTGGAGCGAAGTTATGGGGCTAGGGCCGAAATGCCTAAGCCGCTCGCTCGTGAACATCAACTGGAAGCTGTACGAGCTGAACGGCCGGTTCTACCGCGGGCGGCCGAAAGACGGGTCAATCCGGGACGCCGACATACCTCCGTTTCTCGGTGACCTGCTCGAATGGCAGCTTGACACTCACCCTGACCGCAAATGCTCGTGCCGCAACGTGGACGCGCCGTGGTGCCCCGGCATGGAATACGTCTTCCTTACGCCCGACAGTGCCCACCACCGCCGATCGAACTACTCCTCCCGCGTCGTGCGGCCCGCCGCCGACGCCTGGTACCCCGGCCGGGAGGGACGCTACGGCCGCCCGTCCATGCCGGTGCTCGTCGACATGAGGGCGCCGTGGCCCGGTGTGGTGATGCCCCCCTGGCTGTCCGCGGTGCCGGGGGAGTCCTACGCCCCGCCCACGGGGCGGTGTGACCCGGCTCGTCGGCCGAGACGGGTTCGCTCGGTGCCAGGTCTGCGCACGGAGCACGCAACTGCGCCTGGACGGCACGCTCATCAAGCACCCGGCCGGGGCCGACCAGTGCGCCGGTTCGCTGCTGCCCGCGGCCGAACTGCCCGCGCTCGCCAGCTGGCTGCCCCTGCTGCCCGGTCTGACCGAGCACGGGCAGCGGCACGCTCACCAGGTTCTGATGGAAGGCCGAGCGGATGGGCCACGAAGTGCCGCGCATGCGCGGAATCTCCAAGTACATCGTGCCCGAATGGCGAACCGACCTCGTAAGCGGGCTGCAACGGACTTGGGAGGAGTCGCTACCACGCGGGCGAGCATCTCGTCGCGATCTTCTATTCGCATATTGGATTGCCTGCTAGCAAGTGCAGCAAGAGACCGTTGACGCCGCGCCACGCTTCAGCGCGTCGCCGATCTCGTGGTAGAGGGCGAGTCGTTCATGCGTTGTCGCCCAAAGGGCGGCCAAGGCTAGTTGGTCATTACGTGTCTGCAGGGCTGGCTCGGCTGGAGATGACTCCGCATCGGCCGGTTTCTCGCCGTTGGGAGACGAGACCACCTTATCCGTGGCGAGGGCGACGGCGAGCGCCTCTAGTTCTTCCCTTTTCTGCCTAGAGAGAGGCGAAGCAGCTTGCGACCACAGAATTTGCCTACCTCTGTTAGAGGCGAAAAAGGCGGCAAGGCCGCCCGTTATTCCTGGATTCGTCGTGTGCAATAGCAGCTGAAAGGGATCTATTGGCTCCGCTCCAAGTGCAGTGGCTAGTTGGTCTTCGGCTATCCGCAGCCGAGCGCGGGCCGTTTCTTCCTTAGCTCGATCAGAGCGTGTAGTACGGATAACAGATGACGAAACCAAAAATGTGACTGTGACAGCCAGCAGGCCGCTGACCGTTGCCGCGACTGTTTCCGCGTCCAAGTCGCCAGAGCGGGAAAAGAGGACGAGGGCGCTCGCAGTTAGGGCAGCCGCCAGGGCGACTAGGGCAAGGTTGCCGATCAGCAAGCGCGCGCGTGCGGACTTACTGTAACCCGTTTCACCGCGTCGGCAAGGTCGGGCGGCACACTTGGGGTTCGGGGCGCTGACTGCTCCCCATCGTCTGCCATGCGCGCTCCCATCTGGCTCCCAGAATCGGACATCACACACAGAGCAACCCTGGCCCGTTTCCGGACCAGGGCTACTAACCTGGCAAAACTCTGGGGTGAGTGACGGGACTTGAACCCGCGGCATCCAGGACCACAACCTGGCGCTCTACCAGCTGAGCTACACCCACCATGCGCCTTCGTCAGAAGGCTGTCACGAGTATAGCGGTCTCCCGCGGTACCGGTGAACGCGTTACGCGCCGGCCGGCTTGACGTTCTCGAACCGGGCGGCGATCACCCGTGCGGTCGCCGAGTCGGGCCCCGGCTGGGGCACGAACACCGCCTCACGGTAGTACCGGAGCTCCTGCACCGACTCGATGATGTCGGCCAGCGCCCGGTGCCCGCCGTGCTTGCTCGGGGAGGCGAAGTACGCCCGCGGGTACCAGCGCCGTGCGAGCTCCTTGACCGAGGAGACGTCGATCATCCGGTAGTGCAGCCAGTTGTCGAGCACCGGCATGTCGCGGGCGATGAACCAGCGGTCGGTGGCGATCGAGTTCCCGCACAGCGGCGCCTTTTTGGGCTCGGGCACGTGGTGCTTCACGTACGCGAGCACGGCGTCGGCGGCCTCGTCGAGCGCCATCCCGCCGGACAGGTCGGCCAGTAGCCCCGACTTGGTGTGCATCTCCCGCACCACGTCGCTCATCTGGTCAATCGCCTCGGCCGGCGGCTTGATGATCAGGTCGATCCCGCCGTCGAGCAGCGTCAGCTCGCCGTCGGTCACCACGCACGCGATCTCGATCAGCGCGTCCCGCTCGATATCGAGCCCGGTCATCTCACAGTCGATCCATACCAGCCGGTC
>Ga0335072_10008581_pt1 | contig 14809 bp, 11 predicted proteins | sample Lox_Sample_21_FD_206725 | JGI IMG/M metagenome (GOLD analysis project Ga0335072, IMG submission 206725) | Soil microbial communities from Loxahatchee National Wildlife Refuge, Florida, United States - Lox_Sample_2.1 | ecosystem: Environmental > Terrestrial > Soil > Wetlands | place: USA... | reverse complement strand
GCGGAGCGGAGCGCAGGCGACGCCAGCCCCTCCGGCTACTGGTAGACGGTGAACTGCGCGGAGGGGTAGCCGGTCGCGCCGTTGGGCGCCACGTCCGCCTGGAGCGCGGTCTGCGTGTAACCGGTCTTGTCGGTGGCCCGCGCCTGAACGGTGTGCTGGCCGACCCCGGCGTCTTCCCACTCCCAGACCCACTGCCGCCAGGTGTCGATGTTCGGCACCGCGGCGAGCGTGGCCTCGTGCCACGGCCCGCCGTCCACCTGGACCTCGACCGCCTCGATGCCCTTGTGCTGCGCCCACGCCACGCCGGCCACCGCCACCCGGCCGGCCTTGACCCGCGAGCCCGACAGCGGCACGTCGATCCGCGACTCCGTCTTGATCGGCGCCTGCTGCGACCAGCCGCGCTGCGCCCAGTAGGCCACCGCCTGCTGGAACGTGGTGACCTCGATGTCCACGACCCACTTGCAGGCCGACACGTACCCGTACAGGCCGGGCACCACGAGCCGGGCAGGGAACCCGTGCTCCACGGGCAGCGCCGCCCCGTTCATCGCCACCGCGACCAGCGCGTCGCGCCCGTCCAGGACCACCGACAGCGGCGTGCCGGACGTGAACCCGTCGGTCGACGTGCACAGCAGCTGCGACGCCCCGGCGTGCGGCCGGGCCTCGCGCAGCAGCGACGCCAGCGACGCGCCGAGCCACTTGGCGTTCCCGATGTACGGCCCGGCGACCGGGTTCGACACGCAGCACAGGGTCATGTAGTTCTCGATCAGCGGCCGCCGCAGCAGTTCGCCGTACGTCACCGTGATCTCGCGGTCGACCATCCCGTGGATACGCAGCTGCCAGTTCGCCGGGTCCACCTCGGGCACGATCAGGGCGGTGTCGACGCGGTAGAACTGGCCGTTCGGCGTGATGAACGGGCTGATGCCGGGCACCGGCAGGTTGACCCCGGCGGGCAGCGGCGGCGCCGGGTCGGCCGCCCGCGGGAACCGGACAGCCGAACGGGCCGCGCTCACGTTGTGCCGGGTCGAGAGCTGCCTGCCCGCGACCTCGCCGATGGCGGCGACCGCGACAGAAGCCCCGGCGGTCAGCAGGAACGCCCGCCGGGCCGGCATGCCCGCCGGCCGCGCGGGGACGCGCAACGGGGGAACGTTGGCACCCGGCGGCTCCGGCGCGGACACCTCACCGGGCTGCCGCGCCGCACCGGGATCGTCCGGCAGGTCCGGCGCGCGCAGCTCCCCGCCCGCGGAGTCACCCGCGCCCGCGGAGTCACCCTCCCGCCCGCCGAACACGATCGGCGGCAGCCCACCGGCAGCCCACGAGGTCCCCGGCCGTCCCGCGACCCCGGCAGCGCTCCCCAGGAAGGCCCGCCGGGCCGCGATCACCAGCCGGTACAGCACGAACGCCCCGACCAGCGCGCCGCCCACCGTCGGGAACGCCCAGCCTGCCGTCGCGTGCGGCCTGGTCAGCGCCGCCGCCAAGCCGATCACCGCGAAGATCGCCAGCCCGGCGAACCCGTACCCCAGCCGTCGCATCGCGACCACGCCAACCGCGATGGCGTACAGGAACACCACCACGACGACGCCGGTCAGCAGCACGTTCTTGTCGTTGTTGCCGAACGTCGACGTCGCCCAGTCCTTGACCGGCAGCGGCGTCAGGTTGATCGCCACCTGTCCCACGGCGATCACTGGCGACGCGTTCGGGATCGACAGCCCGGCGAGCAGCTGCGCTATTCCTATCGCGACGGCCGCGGTCAGCACCCCGCAGACGGCGCCCCAGGCAGCGCCAACACGCCCAGCTCTAGCAGTCATGCAGGTTACGTCCGATGAGTTCCGCCTCGCGTTACGCGAGGGCCCACAGCCACGCTACCTGCCGCAGTCAGCCGAGGACGTTTCGAAATATTACTGTTCGTCATCGAATACCCAGCGAGTCGGTGAGCCGGTGAAGTCCCCGTGCAGCATGCTGAACACGCGCCGCGGCCGGACCCCGATCGTGGCGTTCTGCGCCGGGTCGAGGAAGTCGGCGGTCAGCTCGGTCCGGTACTTGGCGTTCATCAGGTCGATGACGCGCTGCAAGACCACGGGATCGGTCACGAAACGCGCCGTGCCCTCGATGATCACGGGGTCGGAGGCGTCTTCCGTGGAGACGCAGCACCGCGGGTCGCCGCGGAGGTTCCGCGCCTTCCGCGACTGTGCCGCGGTCGTGAACCACAGCACGGCGTCGTCCCACATGCCCCAGACCGGCATGGTGTGCGGGCGGCCGTCCGGCCAGACGGAAACCACCCAGTAGTTCCTGGCCGCGGTGAGCCGTTCCGCCGCCCAGGACCAGTGCAGGAGCCCGCTCCCTTGTTCTGGCCCGGCGATGCCGTATCCCGGCATGTAGGGCCTGCTTACCCGAGGGATCCCCATGGCCAAAGTGTCTACCATGCGACAACGCTCGCCGGTGCGACTAACGTAGCCCTTCGTGAAGGCATCACCCGAGGCGCAGCAGCGGCTGCTTGAACTAGCCGACCTGGACACCGAGCTCGGCAGGCTCGCCCACCGGCGCAGGACCCTCCCGGAAATCGCGGAACTCGACCGGCTCGCCGCCCGCGGCGCCCAGGTCAGGGACGAGATGACCATCGCGGATACCGAGCTGTCCGACCTGGACCGCGAGCAGGCCCGCGCTGAACGCGACGTCGAGCAGGTCCGGGTCCGCATCGACAAGGACCAGCAGCGGCTCGACGCGGGGAAGGTGTCCAACGCCAGGGAGCTCGAGTCGCTGCAGTCCGAGATCGTGTCGCTGCGGCGCCGCCAGGGCGACCTCGAGGAGGTCGTGCTCGACCTGATGGAGCGGCGCGAGGCGGCCCAGTCGCGGCGGGACGAGGCCACGGCGGCCGCCGAGACGGTGGCGGCCGAGGAAGGCGAGGTGACGGCGCGCCGGGACGCCGCCCTGGCCGACATCGCGGAGCACGAGTCCAAGGCCGGCGATGCCCGCACCTCGGTCGCGTCCGGTGTCCCCGACGAGCTGCTGGCGCTGTACGACAGGGTGCGCGCGCAGGTCGGCGGCCGCGGCGCGGCGATGCTGCGGCGCGGCAAGTGCGAGGGCTGCAACGTGTCGCTGTCCACGGTCGAGCTGAACGAGATCAGGGCCGCCGCTCCCGACGAGGTCATGCGCCACGAGGAGTGCCGCAGGATCCTGATCCGTACCGCGGAGTCCGGTCTTTAAATCGTTATTCGGAACGGGCCCGTCGTGACCGTCAGCGCCTCGGCTTGATGCGCGGTTTCGGCCGGACGTCCAATAGACTTCCCGACCGTGGAGAACAGCGGGCGACGCGGGCAGCTCAGCGCACCTGGACGACTTGAGTCCGGTGCGGTCGTCGTGCCCGAGGCGCCGCGGATCCCTGACCAGCCGCTGGGGGAACTCGCGGCGCAGCACGGCCTGAAGCTCTCCGGGGCCCGCCCGTCGCTGGGCCAGTACCTGGCGATGCTGTGGCAGCGCCGGCACTTCATCATCGGCTACGCCACCGCGCGGAACGTCTCGATGTACACCGAGGCGAAGCTCGGCCAGCTCTGGCAGGTGCTCACCCCGCTGCTGAACGCGGGCGTGTACTACCTGATCTTCGGCGTCCTCTTCGAGGCCTCGCGCGGCGTCCAGCACTACCCGGCGTTCCTGCTCGCCGGCGTGTTCGTGTTCGCGTTCACCGAGCGGTCGATCGTCACCGGCTCGAACGTGATGCGCGCCAACCTCCAGCTGATCCGCGCCCTGTACTTCCCGCGCGCCTCGCTGCCGCTGGCCTACGTGATCGTGGAACTGGAGCAGATGCTGGTCGGGTTTGTGGTGCTGATCCCGGTCATGCTGGTCAGCGGGGAACCGCTGACCGTGTACTGGTTCCTGCTGATCCCCGCCGTGCTGCTGCAGACGGCGTTCAACATCGGGGCGGCGCTGATCGTCGCCCGGCTGGGCGGCAGCCTGGCGGACGTCAGCGAGCTGATCCCGTTCATCTTGCGGATCACCCGGTACTTCTGCGGCGTCATGTACATGGTCACGACGCTGCCGGCGCAGGTGCCCACCTGGGGCATCAAGCTGCTGTCGCTGAACCCGCCGGCGGTGTACATCTCGCTCGTCCGGATAGCGCTGATGACGACCTACCGGCAGAACTCACCCGGATACCAGCCGTACAACGCGGCCTACTGCTCGGCCTTCAAGACCAACGACGGCGGCTACAGCCTGGTGGCCGGGAGCAAGTACGTGCCGCTCCCGAGCGGCACCAAGGTGGCGCACGGCCACACGGTGATCGGCCACCACCCGGTGGTGCCGAACGCGGTGCTGCAGGCCTACTGCCACCCCGTGGTCACCAACAACGACCTCTGGATCGCCGGGGTTGGCTGGGGCATCGGCTTCCTCGTCCTCGGCATCATCTTCTTCTGGCAAGCCGAATCCAAATACGGCCGCGGCTGAGTCCCAGCCCCGTCAACGCTGAAGATCCGACCCCTATACGGGGTCAAATCACCAGCACTAACTCAAATTGGCGCTTTCAGGGCTTCATGCATCACTATTAGTACATGAGTGATCGCTCATTGCTACTACTTGCTGACGTTCTGGACCGGCAAGGAGGTGTGCTGAGACGTGAGCAGGCTCTGCATGCGGGACTGTCTAGGCGCCTCGTCGAAGGACGCCTGGGTTCGGGACGATGGCAGCGACTCCATAAAGGCGTGTTCGCGACGTTCAGCGGTCCCGTGCCACGCACTGCCCAACTTTGGGGCGCAGTGCTGCGGGCCGGTGACGACGCGGTTCTTAGTCATCACACCGCCGCCGAGGTATGGAACGTCACTGATCAATCCTCGTCCTCGATCCACGTGAGCGTCCCGAGGCAAGCCGGGTCGCTGATCATCCCTGGCCTGGTGCTGCACTACTCGTCGCGGCTGCCGGGAGCGCGGCATCCGGTGCGGCTGCCGCCGCAGACCACGCTTGAGGAAACGGTCCTTGACCTGGCGGATGTGTCGTCGACCGCCGAGGATGCGGTTGCCTGGGCAATCAAGGCGTGCCAGCGTCGGCTGACCACACCGGACCGGATCGCCTCCGCGCTGGAAACCCGGAATCGGGCGCGCTGGCGCCGCGACCTTAGCGATGCCGTCGCCGAGGTGAGGACAGGCGTCCACTCCCCACTTGAGCTGCGATACCTGCGAGACGTGGAACGCAAGCACGGCCTGCCACGGGGAGATCGGCAAGCGGTGACCATCCGGCGCGGCGCCCGGCAGTACGCCGACGTGCGGTACACGCCGTACGGCGTTGTGGTGGAGCTCGATGGCCTTATGGCGCATCCTGCCGAAGCGCGGAAGTACGACTCGCGGCGCGACAACGCGAACACGCTCGACGGCTTCCAGACGCTCCGCTACGGCTGGGTTCCCGTGGCCTACCACGCGTGCGCGGTCGCCCGCGAAGTCGCGGACCTGCTGCGTCACCGGGGCTGGCAAGGAAACCCGCGCCCCTGCGCAAAGGGCTGCTCTGCCACAACGCTGAAGATCCGACCCCTATACGGGGTCAAATCCCCAGCGCTATCGAGAACCTCCTAGGCCACGGGGAGGGGCTGGGCGGGGTCGCGGGCGTGGCGGTAGTCGCCGGACAGGAGGCACGCGAGGGTGGCGAGGGCCCAGACTGTGGCGCGGTCCTGGTGCGGCGGGGCGAGCGCCTTCTCGGCCGCGGCGCGGTTCACCACGTCGTAGAGGCCGCCGGAGGCGCCCTGGTCGAGGGTGTAGTCACGGAGGAACGTCGCGATCTCGCCGCCGTACTGGCGGCGCCAGTCGAAGGAGGCACGGTCCTGGCCGGAGCGCGCCGGCGCCTTGCCGGCGAGCGGGACGCCCGCCAGGGGCGGGCACAGCTCGGCGAGGACGGCGCGGGACAGCTCGCCGCTGGTCCTGGTCGCGAGGGGGACGGCGCGGGCCGCGAGCACCACGCGCTCGTCGAACAGCGGCTGCACCAGGCACTCCCTGATCAGGTACGCCTGCCGGGCGGCGGCCGACCAGCGGCCTGCCCGGTTCACCAGGTAAAAGTCGTCGAGCGCGCGCAGCGGGTCGCGGGCCAGCGCGCCGGTCCACGGGGCGAGGCTGGCCACGTACCCGGCGGCGGCACCGCGCCGCAGCAGGCCCAGGCGGCGGGTGGTGAGGCGGCGCAGCAGCTCGGCGGCGCGCAGGCCGGCGGCGCGACGGCCCGCCGCGGCCTCGGCGTAGCCACCGCGCAGCAGCTCTCCGCCGTGGCCGCCGGCGGTGACGGCCATGGCGACGTCCGGGTCAGGGCGGCCCACGTTCTCGAAGGCGGACAGCATCCCGTCGGCGACCAGCACGGTGGCCCTGATCCTGCCGATGACGTCGACCCGCTGCCCTGGCGCGGCGGGCACCCGCACGTCGTGGTGGATGCCCAGCACGCGCGCGACCTCGGCGGCGATCACCACGTCCGGATGATCGGCGAACCCGTGCGTCTGCGCCCGCACCGGAACCCCTGCCTTGACCAGCGCGGCTGCGACCAGGCGGCTGTCCTTGCCGCCGGTCAGGCTCAGCTCGACGGGCTTGCCGCCCTCCCGTAGCGGCGCGACCGCGTCGACCAGCACGGCGGCCACGTCACCGGCGGATCCGGCAGAGGCGGCAGGGGCAGCAGCGGGCTCGGCGGCGGTGCGGCTGGCGGCGCCGCTGAGCACCTGGATGACCGTGGACGGCGGAAGGGCCGAGACGCCGCGGAACGGGGTCGCCGAGCCGAGGGGGAAGCCCGGGTTGAGCAGGGCGCAGGCCAGCAGGGGGTCGTGGTCGTCGAGGCGTTCCGCGGTCCACGCGGCCCACATCGCGCGGTCGGAGAGGATGACCGCGCCCGCGACCTCGGCGACATAGACGGGATCGACGCGGGTCGCGGTCGTCCGCGCGTGCACCGCGGCGCGGTCGCTGCCCGAGGCCGGCGTGCCCGGCCAGATCGTTCCCGCGTGCGAGGCGACCGGCAAGCCGGCCGCCAGGGCGGCGCCGGTGCCCCAGCGGAGCAGGGCGGCGCGGCCGTCGGGGGACTGCCAGGCCACTTCCGGCGGGCCGGGCACCGGCAGCACCGCGGGGTCGGCGCTCCGTGCCCGGCCGGTCAGCGCCGCGCACCGCTCCGGCGACGCGGCGCTGACCGCGAGCGTGAAGTACATCCCCGGTCAGCCAGGAACCTGGGCACCAGACAGCTCGTAGGCCGGTCCCGCGCCCGGTGCCAGGTCGGTGGTGAGCAGCCGCTGCCAGCTGCGGCATACCGAGCCGAGCTCGAATCCCCGCGCCTGCTCGTGCGCCAGCCGCCCGGCCGCGCGCCAGTCGTCAGGCGAAGCGAGCGAGGCGATGAACGCGGCCATCTCGCCCGGCGTCTCGCGAATCCACCGCGGGTCGTAGATCGTCTCGGCGCCCGGCCAGTGCCTGATCACCGGCACCGCGCCGGAGGCCATGCCCTCCGCGGGCGCGACGTGGAACGACTCGTCGTCGCTGGTGGACAGCACGAACCCGGTCCGGCGCAGCCACGCGGCCACGTCCGGTCCCGCGTCGTCGAACACCACCGCGTCGCGCAGCAGCGGCGACCGCTGGACCCGGCGCAGCACGGCCGAGTAGTGCTCACGCTCGGCCGGGAGCTGCCACACCCACCAGTGCTCCCACGGCATCCGCGACTTGACGTACAGCAGGTACCTGTCGTCGTCCCTGCGCAGCTCCTCGAGCACGTCCAGTGCCAGGTCCAGCCGCTTGCGCGACGGCACGATGCCGATGATTCCGAGGTGCCACTGGGCGCCGTCCAGCTTCGCCCGGTCCAGCTGGGACACGTCGACGAAGTTCGGCACCGACACCACCTTGGCGGCCGGCCAGCCGGTGTGCTCCCTGGTCAGCTGAGCGTAGTGCTCGCTGACGCAGATCACCTGGTCGACGTTGCCGATCTTCACCTGGCCCGGGTAGTGCGAGTACAGCTCGAACCGGTGCAGGTGGACGATCAGCCGGGTGTCGCGGCGCTTGTGGCGGCTGTACCAGACGGCGTTCGGACCGCACCACTCGCAGATGACCACGTCGGCCCATTCGGCCAGCTCTTTGGAGACGTGCTCGTCGTGCTCGCCGAGCGACGCCCACTGGTCGACCCGGATCTCGAGGCCAGGCTGGAGCTTGAAGTACGCGATCAGCGGGGTGAAGAACTTCAGGTCGTGGCCAGCGATGACCACCCGCAGCGGCGGACTCGCGAGGGCCGCGTCCGAGCCGCCACCGCCGGTGCCCACCGCCCGCGCCAGATAGCCGCGCAGCCGGTCCGCGGCCTTGTCCAGGGTGAACTCCCGGGCCGCGGCGGACGTCCTGGCCGCCGCGAGGGCGAACACGGCGGGGTCGGCGGCGCACGCCGCCGCCGCGTCCGCGACGTCGTCCAGGCTGGCGGCGAACAGCGGGTAGTCGGCGCCGAGCAGCGCCTCATGCATCGGCGTCCTGTTCAGGATCACCGGCAGCCCCAGCTGACCGAACTCCAGCACCTTGGTCGACAGCTCCAGCGACGCGTCGAGGTCCGGGTGCCGCCAGGACAGCCCGATGTCACAGCCAGCGGCCACCCGCATCGCCTCGGCGCGCGGCTGCCCGCCATGCCAGATCACGCCGGGCACGGCAGGCGTCCCCACCTCGCCGAGGGCCGCGCGCATCCGCCGTTTGTAGCCCGCGTCCCGCGGGTCGTCGTGCACCTTGTCGCCGACCATGTGCATTTCGGCGGGGACCCCGCGGCTGGCCAGCAAAGAAGGCAGCCGGGTCATCTCCAGCGTGTTCCATCGCGGCGCGAACTTGCCCGTGTAGACGAGCTTCAGGGGGACGCGAGGCGAAACAGCCGTACGTTCCGGAGAATCGAGAGCAGGGAGCACGGGCGGGAACAGGACCGACTTACCGCAAGCGGCCGCGACGCTGCCTTCAAGGAAGCAGCGCAGTTCCTCGGTCTGGCAGAGCAGGTAGCGGGAGGCCTTCGCGATCGCGGTGAGGTCCTCGGCGGCCTTCGGGGTCACCGCTGGGATGGCCTGCGGGACGTCGGTCAGATACGACCACAGCCGCCCGTCGAAGGCGCCGTCGCGGGCGGCGGCCGAGACCAGTGCCCGGCCGCGGAGCACCACCAGGTCGTGGCGGCGGCCGGCGTCGACGGCGGCCAGCACGGCGACGGCCTGGGCGACGGTGAGGCTGGCGTCGGTGAGTTCTGGCAGCAGCTGGTCGGCGTGCGGGCTGCGGATGGTGACCGCCTCGACGTCGCGCAGCGGCGCGATGAGCCGGTCGGTGCGGACCTGGGCCTTCAGCACCAGCGTGATCGCGCACCCGGCGGCGGCGAGGGCCTGGGTCATCGACTGCAGCCAGATGGCCGAGCCGTCGAGCAGGTTCATGTCGACGTCGGCGTAGACCAGGGCGCTGGGTCGGGTTCCGGACACTGTAGGTGTCGCTCCTTGTCCGTGCATCGCGTTACCTGGGGATCGTGAACAGCCGCAGCCCGTGGCTGCCCCAGTCGTCCAGCGGCGGGCCTTCCGGCGCGAGCAGGTCGCGCCGGACGAGGCAGGGGGTCTTGTCGAGCCACGAGGCGAACTCATACTCGCCGGTGCCGAACCCGATCGCGTCCGCCTGGGAGCATTCCCGCGCGCAGGCCAGGTCGAGCAGGTAGCTGTCCGCCAGGATCGCGGCGCTCACCGGGTCCCACGGGGCCAGCCACGGAGCGCTGGCCAGCCGCGCCAGCGGCCGCGCCCAGTCAGGGCCGGCCGTGATCGCCTCATCGGTCGTCACGACGCGGATGCCGTGGTCGGTGAGCGGGCCGAGCGCGTCCCGGACGCTCGCGGCCTCGGCGGCGTGGACAGTGCCGGCGGCGGCGACCAGCTCGGCGGGGCGCAGCCGCTGGGCGAGCAGCGCCGCCGCCAGCTCGCGGGCGTGTTCGGCGCTGGTCACGACGTCGAGCACCGCGATCTGCCGGCCGCCGACCAGGCCGGCGGGGACGCCCGCCGTACGGGCGATCGCGGTCAGCCGGGCGGGGGTCGCGTGGCTGATGAAGACGTCCCGCAGCTCACGGCGGATCTCGGTCAGCGACAGGGGAGTGGCGGTGCGGGCCTTGTCGAGCTCGGCGCGCACCGCGTCGGCGTCGAGCCCGGAGCCGAGCGGGCCGATCACCCGCGCGCCGCAGGCGAGCTGCTCGCGCGCCTGGTCGGCGGAGGCGGTAACGAACACCGCGTGCTCCCGGTAAAGCGCCGGCCGGCCGCGCCAGGACCCGGCGGCCGCCGTCAGCCGCACCGGCGCGTCGCGTCCGCCGGTCAGCGAGTCGAGCAGGGCGCGGACGGCGGGCGCCTCCCGTGGGTCCCTGACCCCGGCGTACAGCGGGTCTGACGGCCGGGCGGCGGACACCCCGACCGGGTTGAACCGCGCCAGCTGCACACCGAGGCCGCCGTCCACCACCGCGTCGCAGCTGGGCGCCAGCCAGCCGAGACCGGGCATGAGGGAGGGCGGGACGTTCCGCAGCAGCACGACGGGCTTGCCGAGGGACCGGGCCATGACGACCATCCGGGCCAGCCGCCGGCCCCGGTCGGCGGCCGCCGGGTCGGTGGCGTACGCCCACGGCTGGCCGGGGAGCAGCGCCGCCGCCTCGATCAGCACGAGGTCGGCGCCGGTCCCTTCGAGCACCACGTCGGCGTCGTGCGGCAGCAGCGGGTGCACCACCGCGTCGGGCGCGAGCGTGGCGCAACCGAGCGCGCTGAGCGCGCCGGTGACCACGAGCCCGCCGGCGGCGCCGCTGACGCCGCCCGGGCCGGTGACGCCGGACAGTGTGAGCGCCGGGTCGTGAATCGACAGCACGCCCGGAGCGGTCAGCGCGGACAGGAACCGCTCCCCGGTCCCGGCGAGGTCGGTGAGCTGCGCGGAGGCCAGCGCGGTCGCGGCGTTGGCGGCGCCGCTCTTCGGGATGCCGCGCTCACGCCACAGCTTGTACAGGTTCACCGGCAGCTGCGCGCCGCGCGGCCAGGGGTGGTGCGCGGCGTTCGCGATCAGGCGGCCGAAGCGCATCGCGCCCGACTCTTCGAGCGCCGACAGCCGGGCCTGGGTCATGGCCAGCTGCATCCGGGTGTCACGGAGCTGGCGGGCGAGTCGCTCGCGTTCCGCGGCCATCCCGGCGTCGGCGGTGAGGCCCGCGTCCGCCGTCGTGTCCGGGCCAGCGTCCGGGAACCCCGCCGGCGTCACGTCAGTCATGCTGCCTTCAGCCACGTCGTGATGACCCGGGCGATCCGCGGCCCGGCGTGGCCGTCCCACAGCGGCGGGAGCTCGCCGGTGTACGGGCCGTCGTCGCACGCCTTGAGCACCGCGGCGGCCAGCTCGTCCCTGGTGATGAGGCGGTTGCTGCCGCTGGTGACGGTGATCGGGCGCTCGGTGTTGGGGCGCAATGTGAGGCAGGGCACGCGAAGCAGCGTAGTCTCCTCTTGCACGCCGCCCGAATCGGTCACGACAGCCGACGCGCCGCGCACCAGCGACATGAACTCGAGGTAGCCCAGCGGGTCGATCACGCGGACCCGCGGCGAGTCGAGAAGGCCCGCCGCCGACAGCGTGGCGCGGCCGCGCGGATGCAGCGGGATGATCACGTCGAGCTCGGCCGCGACCTCGTGCAAGGCGCTGACGAGTTGCCTGGCCCGATCGGGCGAGTCGACATTCGCCGGCCGGTGCAGGGTGGCGACCACGTACCGCCGGTCCCCGAGCCCGTGCGAAGAACGCGCGGCCGCCGCGTCGAACTTGGTCAGGTTCGCGAGCAGCGTGTCGATCATCGGGTTGCCGACGAAGTGCACGGCGCCGGCGGGCCGGCCCTCGCGTGCCAGGTACCCGATCGCCTCGGGGGACGTCACGAACAGCAGCGAGCACAGCTGGTCGGTGAGCCGCCTGTTGATCTCCTCGGGCATGGTGTCGTCGAAGCTGCGCAGCCCCGCCTCGACGTGCGCGAGCGGGACGCCGAGCTTGGCCCCGGCGAGCGACGCCCCGATCGTCGAGTTCACGTCGCCGTACACGACCGCGAGCGCGGGCGGCGTCCGCGTGAATTCTTCCTCCATGCCGACCATGACCTCGGCGGTCTGCCTGGCCTGCGTGCCCGACCCGACGCCGAGGTTGACGTCCGGCCGGGGCAGGCCGAGCTGCACGAAGAAAATCTCCGACATGCGCTCGTCGTAATGCTGCCCGGTGTGCACCACACGCTGCGCATGACCGAGCGCGGCCAGCGCCCGGATCACCGGCGCGGCCTTGACGAAATTCGGCCTGGCGCCGAGCACGTGCGTGATCGTGCCGCCCAAGTTACCTCCCTGCGGTCGCACCACGGCTAATATCTCCCCGCGTGACTGTACAGCCGACGCCGCGCGCGGTAGTGCTTGCCGTGTCCGTGACACTGCGGCACGTGGCAGATGACCCGGTCCGGGCCCTGACGCTGGCCTGGCGGGCGCTGCCTGCCCCGATGCGCCGCTGGATCAGGCTCGCGGGCCCCTACGGCCGGGCGGCGGCGCTGTGGGGCGCCGGGGACCGGCGCGCGGCGCTGACCGCGCTCGAAGGCCGCCCGGCCCGGCTGGCCGCGTTCAGCCTGGCCGTGGACCAGCCGCAGGTCGCCCGCTCCGCCGTGGCCCGGTTGTCGGAACGCAGCGGTGCCCGGCCCAGGCTCGCCGCCCGGCTGGCCTACCGGGAGGGCCGGCTCACCGACGCGATTCGCGCGCTCGACGGCGCGCGCGGCTGGCGGGCAGCCCGGCTGCGACGCTGGCTCCAGGCCGAGACCGACATGCTCGAGCCAGACCGCCTGCACATCCCGGAGCTGACCGCCGCCGGAAACCGCCGTCCCGGCACCATCCTGCACATCGTCACCGACGCGCTGCCGTCGACCAGCGCCGGCTACACCATCCGCACCCAGGAGATCGCCGTCGCGCAGCGCGCCGACGGCGGTGCCCCCCGGCTCGACCCGCACGTCGTCACCAGGATCGGCTTCCCGGTCACGGCCGGCACGATCGACGGCCGCCGCCTGGTGACCGTCGACGGCATCCCGTACCACCGGCTGCTGCCGTGGGTCATGCCCGGCCGCGCGGACACGATCGCGGCCGACGGCCTCAAGCACGCGGCCCGCCTGGTCACACAGGTCAGGCCCAGCGTCCTGCACGCGGCCAGCAACTACTCCAACGCGCTGATCGCGCTCGCGCTGCGCGACGCCACGCAGCTGCCGGTGGTGTACGAGGTGCGCGGCTTCTGGGAGGACACCTGGCTGTCCAGGCACGGCGCCGGCGCCGCCAGCGACCTGTGGCACAGCGACCGCTACGTGCGCAGCCGCGCCCTCGAAACGCACTGCATGCGGGCCGCCGACCTGGTGGTGACGCTGGGCGAGGCGATGCGCGACGAGATCGCCGAACGAGGCATCGACCCGGCGAACATCCTCATCGTCCCGAACGGAGTCAGCCGCGAGTTCCTGCAGCCGCTGCCCGACCCGGCGGCGCTCAAGAGCCAGCTCGGCATCACCGACGGCGAGTACGTCGTCGGCCTCGTCTCCAGCCTGGTCGCCCACGAGGGCATCGGCACGCTGCTCGCGGCCGTGAAGATCCTGGGCGACCGCGGCGTCAGGACCCGCGCGCTGATCGTCGGTGACGGCCCGGACCGCGGCACGCTCGAGCGCCATGCCGCCCAGCTCGGCCTGGACGCCATCTTCACCGGACGCGTGCCGATGGCGAAAGTCCGTGACTATCACGCCGTCCTCGATGTGTTCGTCGTCCCCCGCACCCCGGACCGAGTATGCCAGCTTGTCACCCCGCTGAAGCCGGTTGAAGCGATGGCCAGCGGCCTGCCGGTCGTGGTCAGCGGGGTCAGGGCGCTCGGCGAGATCGTGCAGGACAAGGTGACCGGGCTCCTGTTCCCCCCGCTGGACGCCGAAGCGCTCGCGGACGCGCTGCAGCTGCTGCTCGGCAACCCGGAACTGCGCAGGGAACTGGGCGCCAACGCGAAACAATGGGTGGCCAGGGACCGCACCTGGGCGCACAACGCGGCCCGGTACCGTGCCGCGTACGCCCGCCTCGGCGCGCTCTGATCACCTACCATGAAGGGTCATCGCGCGAGGAGGACCTGAACCGTGAATGTCGTGATCATCGGGCTTGGCTACGTGGGGCTGCCGCTGGCTCAGGAGGCGGTCCGGGTCGGCTTGCGGGTCACCGGGCTGGACATCAATCAGGCCACGGTGGACGGCCTGCGCGCTGGGCGGTCGCACGTCGACGACCTGTCCGACGCCGACATCGCGGCCATGCTGGCGGGCGGTTTCCGCGCCGTCACGAAGATCGGCGACATCGCCGGGGACGCGGACGTGATCGTGATCTGCGTGCCGACCCCGCTGTCGGAGTCCGACGGCCCGGACCTGACCGCCGTGCGGTCGGCCACCGAAACGGCGGCCGCGCTGGTGCGCCCCGGGTGCACGGTGATCCTGGAGTCCACCACCTACCCGGGCACGACCGATGAGATCGTCCGCCCGATCCTGGAGAAGGCGAGCGGCCTGAGCGCGGGCATCGGCTTCCACCTCGCGTTCTCCCCGGAGCGTATCGACCCGGGCAACGAGACCTACGGCATCCGCAACACCCCGAAGGTCGTCGGCGGCATCACCCCCGCTTGCACGGAGGCCGCGGCGGACTTCTACGGCCGGGTCTGCGACACCGTGGTCCGCGCCAAGTCCGCGCGCGAGGCGGAGATGGCCAAGCTGCTGGAGAACACCTACCGGCACGTGAACATCGCGCTGGTCAACGAGATGGCGATCTTCTGCCATGAGCTCGGCGTGGACCTGTGGGACGCGATCAGGTGCGCCGCCACCAAGC
>Ga0335072_10008579_pt1 | contig 14812 bp, 10 predicted proteins | sample Lox_Sample_21_FD_206725 | JGI IMG/M metagenome (GOLD analysis project Ga0335072, IMG submission 206725) | Soil microbial communities from Loxahatchee National Wildlife Refuge, Florida, United States - Lox_Sample_2.1 | ecosystem: Environmental > Terrestrial > Soil > Wetlands | place: USA... | reverse complement strand
TGGCAATCCCCGTCTATCTCCTCGCTCTCCGCACTGAGCGCGACGTTGTGCAGGCTCGCCAGCGCGCTCGCGAAGTGGCGGCCGTGCTCGGCCTCGACAATCAGGACCAGATCCGCATGGCGACCGCCGCCTCCGAGGTCGCGCGCAATGCATTCCGCTATGCGCGTAACGGCAAAGTGGAATTTGCTGTCGACCTCCAGGATCCGCAGTCTCTCGAGGTCACCGTTTCCGACTCCGGTCCCGGTATCTCGAATCTCGATGAGATCCTCGAGGGCCGCTATCGCTCCACCACCGGCATGGGCATCGGCATCATCGGCACCCGCCGCCTCATGGATCGCTTCGAGATCGACAGCAACCCCGCCGGCACCACCGTGCGCATGAGGAAGCACATTCCATATCAGCACGCAACCCTCACGCAAAAAGCGGTTCGCGAACTGAGCCGCAGGCTCGAGGAGCGCAGTCCCGACGGCCCCTATGAGGAAATCGAGCAGCAGAACCAGGAGCTGATGAAGACACTCCAGGAGCTCCGTTCCCGCCAGGAAGAGCTCGAACTGCTCAACCGCGAACTCGAGGATACGAATCGCGGCGTCGTCGCCCTCTACGCCGAGCTCGATGAGCGGGCCGACTACCTGCGCCGCGCCTCAGAGCTGAAAACCAAATTCCTCTCCAACGTCTCCCACGAATTCCGCACGCCGCTTAACTCCATCATGTCGCTCGCCCGCCTGCTCATGGATGGCTTCGACGGCGATCTCAGTTCCGAGCAGCTCAAGCAGATCCGCTTCATCGAGAGCTCCGCCCGCGATATGCAGGAAATGGTCAATGATCTGCTCGACCTCGCCAAAGTCGAGGCCGGCAAAATCCGCATCCGGGCGAAGCAGTTTGAGGTGCACGAGCTGTTCAGTGCCCTCAAGGGCATGCTCAAGCCGCTCCTCGCCGACAACTCTTCCGTCGAGCTGATCTTCGAGGACGCCAGCTCTCTGCCCCAGCTCTATACCGACGAGGGCAAGGTCTCCCAAATCCTCAGAAACCTGATCTCCAACGCCCTCAAATTCACCCCCGCCGGTCATGTGCGCGTCTCCGCCCAGCTCTCCGCGCCCGATTTCGTCCGCTTCTCTGTCGAAGACACCGGCATCGGCATCGCGCCGGAGCATCACGAGGACATCTTCCGCGAGTTCAGCCAGATCGAGAACCCGCTCCAGGATCGCTATCGCGGCACCGGCCTCGGCCTGCCCCTCTGCCGCAATCTCGCCATGCTCCTCGGAGGCGACCTCTCCCTCACCAGCGAACTCGGCCAGGGCTCGACTTTTTCGGTTCTGATCCCGCTCGTCTACGTCGGTGAATCCTCCCAGGCGCAGTCCGTCGAAGATCTGCCCGCGCCGGAATTCCACCGCGCCCCCGTCCTCTTCCTCGAAGACGATCCTGATACCGCTCGCGTCCTCGAGACCCTTCTGCGCAACACCGAATTCCAGCCGATTCTGGCCTCCAGCGTCACCCAGGCCGAGGCCTGGACCCATCGCCATCCGCCGGCTGCCGTGGTTTCCGATATCTACCTCGGCGAAGACACGGCCTGGGACTTCCTCACCCGCCTGCGTGAGCGCTTCCCGAAACTGCCCGTGATCGCCACCAGCGCCTATGCCGAATCCGGCTCGGTCGCCGAATTAGGCGCCGATCTCTTCCTCGCCAAGCCTCTGGATCGGGAAACGCTGCTCCTCGAGTTGCGCCGCCTCACGACCCAAACCGGAACCCGCCGCCTGCTCGTCGTCGACGACAACGACGTTTCCCGTTACATCCTCCGCGAACTGCTGCGTCAGCCCTGGCTCGCCATCGATGAGGTCAGCAACGGGCGCGCTGCCCTGGCCTCTGTCGCTGAAAAGCTCCCCGACGGCATCATCCTCGACCTCCTCATGCCCGATATCGGCGGTTTCGAAGTTCTCCGCCAATTGCGATCCAATCCGGCAACCGAAACCCTCCCTGTGCTGATCTATACTTCCAAGCCATTAAATGACCCGGAGCGGGCTCAGCTGGAATCCTGGAACGCCCGGATCATTCGCAAGGAGGATGTTGCTACGAGGCTCTCTCCGCAGCCGTTTCTCGACTGGATGACCACCGCGGGGCTCACCCCTGCCCCCTTGACCGAGCTCTGATGTCTGATCGGCGCCCGCGCATCCTGATCGTCGACGACCGGGAACAAAACCGGTATGTGCTCGGTCGCGTCCTGCGTCAGGCGAAGTACGAGTGCCTCGAGGCCAAAACCGGCGCCGAAACCCTGCGCCTTTCTGAAACCCTCCCCGACGTCATCATTCTCGACGTCAACCTGCCCGACATGTCCGGCTTCGACGTCTGCCGGCGCCTGAAGAGCCATTCCGCTACTTCGCAGATTGCCATCCTCCAGATTTCCGCTTCCATGGTCTCCAGCGAGAACAAAGCCCGGGCCCTCGAAGCCGGAGCCGACGGATACCTGATCCACCCCATCGACGCCGCCGTGCTCGTCGCTACCGTTCGCTCCCTCCTCCGCCTCCGGGCCGCCGAGGGCGTGGCTCGTCTGGCCGCGGTCCAGTGGCAGGCAACCTTCGACGCGCTTTCCGAAGGCCTCGCGGTCATCGGCAGCGACGGACGCCTCGTTCGATGGAACACCGCTTTCGGTGCCATCTGCGGTGCCGATCGCCCGCTGATGGCAGGTGACGATGCCGCCGCCATCCTCGAAAATGTTCTCGGAACCAGCGCTCCCCTTCACTCTGGCGGCGCCGATCGCTCGCCTTCCGACTTCCGGGTCGGCAATCAGACCTTTCAGGCCTCGGTCAAACCCCTCGGGGCCGAGTCGGAGACCGGAGCTCTGGTCCTCGTCCTTACCGACATTACGGACCGCCAGCTTGCCGAGTACGCGCTCCGTACCGCCGAGAAGATTGCCGCCACCGGCAAGCTCGCCAATGCCATCGCTCACGAAATTAACAATCCTCTGGAGTCCCTGATCAACCTGCTCTACCTCGCGCAGAAGTCCGGCTCCCTCGATTCCATCCATGGCTGGCTGGCCAGCGCCGGCATCGAGCTCGATCGCATCTCGCGCATCACCCGCCAGACCCTCTCTTTTCACCGCGACACGCATACGCCCGTCGCCATTGATGTGGGCAAACTCCTCGCCGATGTCGTCGAGCTGTTCGAGAAGTCGGCGGCCTCGCGCCACGTCCGCGTCGTCTTCGACCGCCAGCCCACCCATGCCGTTCACGGGTTTCCCGGCCAGCTCAGCCAGGTCTTCGGCAATCTGGTCCGCAACGCCGCCGAAGCCGCCACGCCCAATACCGATGTTGTCGTGCGCCTGCGCCCCTTTCAGCGAGCGGGCTGCGATGGTGCCCGCGTCACGATTCACGACAAGGGCGCCGGAATCCCCAAAGACGTCCAAACCCTCATGTTCGATCCGTTCTTCACCACCAAAGAGCTGCGCGGATCCGGCCTCGGCCTCTGGGTCTCCAGAAACCTGGTCATGAAGCATAACGGCACCATCCGCTTCCGCTCCTCCACCCGGCCCGGCTGCAGCGGCACCACCTTCGAAGTTTTTCTTCCCGTTGGCCCGCCCCCGCAACAGAGCTTGCACCGGGACGACGCATAAGGCCGCCGGCCGCCCAATCGTTCCCGCAGCGGAACGCCCCGGCTGGCGCCGCCGCCAATGCTACCGTGGAAGAGCCATGCGTGCCGTTGTCCAGCGTGTCTCGAGAGCGTCCGTCTCCGTCGATCACAAAGTCGTCGGCGAGACCGGCCCCGGTCTGCTGGTCCTTCTCGGTGTTGCCCAAAGCGATGCCGCCTCCGACGCGGACTACCTTGCCGAAAAGATTGCCGGCCTCCGCATTTTCGAAGACTCCGAAGGCAAAATGAATCTCGACGTCGCCCAAACTGGCGGAGCCATCCTCGCCGTTTCGCAATTCACTCTTTATGGAGACGTCCGTCGCGGCAAGCGCCCATCCTTTGACGCGGCCGCCCGCCCCGAGCAGGCTCGCGACCTCTACGAGCGCTTCATTGCGGAAATTCGCCGCCGCGGCCTGCGTTGCGAAACCGGACAATTCCAGGCCATGATGTCGGTTTCGCTCGTCAACCAGGGACCGGTGACGATCCTTCTCGACAGCGAGAGGCTGTTCTGACCCCGTTGCATTCCGTTCGGTGATTGGCGCTGCTTTCCGGCGGAGTTGCCTGCGGCCAACAGCTTTCGGAGTTCCGGTGCGGCTTCCTACATCGATCGCGCCTGCGCCAGACCCACAATCTTCTCGATCGTATCGGTGTACGAATACCCCGCCTTTTTCGCCGCCATCGTGAATTCCGCCACGCTCGCGAGCCACGGGTTCGGATTCGCCTCGATCACGTACACCTCGCCCTTCTTGTTCAGCCGCATGTCGATGCGTCCGTAATCGCGCAGCCCCAGCGCGCGATACGCGGCGAGTCCGGTCTCCTGCAACTTCTGCGTCGTCTCCTCGTCCAGGTCTTCCACCGGCGCCGATTTCGTCACCTTGTACGCCTCGGTCTCGTGATCGAACTTCACATCCTGGCACGCAATCCGCGGCGTCCCCTTCGGCAGCTTTGAAAGATCCAGCTCGATCAGCGGCAGCACCTCGGGGTTTTCATTCCCAAGAACCGCCGCGTAGATCTCGCGCCCCTCGATGTACTCCTCGATCAGCGCCGGCGTGTCGAATTCCTCGTGGATGTAGTGAATCCGCTCCATCAGCTCCTTCACGCTGTCCACCACCGCGCCGCTGTCGATGCCGATCGACCCATCCTCCGACACCGGCTTCACGATCAGTGGAAACTCGATGTCATGCGAGTGATCCGTGCGTCCCTTGTACGACGTCGCAAAATCCGGCGTCCGAATCTTGTGAAAATCGAAAATCTTTTTCGCGATGGACTTGTTCTGCGCCAGCAGCAGCGCCTGCGGCCCGCTCCCCGTGTACGGATACTGCAGCAGCTCCAGATACGAGGCGATGTCCTTGTCCCTCGTATCGTCACCCGCGTACGACTCTGTCAGATTGAAGATCAGATCCGCGCCGCACTTCGCCAGCGCCAGCAGCGAAGAATTCTTCCCGTCGAGCACGTGGTACGACGGCTCGTGCCCCAGCTTCGTCAGCGCCTCAAAAATCTCCTCGCGATCGTGCAGCGGATCCTTCTTCCGCTTCCGGCGTCCCTTGCCCTTGCCGCGCGGCGCCTTCACCGGCTCCGGCTCGGGCTCCGGTGGCCCGTCTTCCCAGACGTCGTGCAGGATCGTGATTTTCAGATTCCCCATAATGCCTTTCGCTCTCGCCTTCGAACCTGCAGATAATGCCGCTCAAGGCTGAATGAACTTGCCCCGCGTGATGTAGTTCATTGCCAGGGCGGTCGCGTACACGGCGATCTCCGTCAAATACTCCCGTTCACAGTTTATGTCCGCGCGCAGTCCCAGGTCGCTCGCTTTCGCTTCAATCGCTTCCACCAGCTTCTTTACCAGAGGCCTCTGCACCCCCGTCCAGTAATTCACTTTGTCCACCAGCGCCTTGTGATTCTTCCGCAGAAGGTCCACCGCGGGTCGCACATCGTTCTTGCGCCGCTTCGATACGTTGAAGATATCGCGCAGATCCGTATCGAACGGCAGTTCGCCCGGCACCAGTTGCTGATCGAGCGCGCGCTGGTAAAACTCGCCCACCGTCACATCCATCTCGTCCACGGTGATGTCCGTATCGCCGTGCGTCACCACCGGATCGGTATCGCGCACTTTGCGCCCCATGCGATCCACGTAGAGGAGCTTCTTCATCGCGCCCCAGCCCACGTATCGCTTCCTCCAGTTGCCGCGCGGCGTCAGCCACACCGCAAACGTCTCCGCGAAATCTTCATCGGGATGCTTCTGCGCGTACCAGCCCTCCATGTGCCGCACATACTGTCGTGAGAAGGGAACTGGCTTGTAGTTGTCGCGGTACGGCCGCCGAAACGGCCCGAACAGATCGCTCCACTCCTTCGTCTTGTACAGCGCGTAAGCGTAGTTGAAGGCGTGGCCTGCCTCGTGCCGCAGGTACATCATGATCTGCCGCGCGTCTTCGATGTCGTTCATCTCCGACTCCAGACGCTGCAGCTTCGGATCGGCCAGGTAGAACGGAATCCCGATCACCGGCTCCATGTTCGGGCAGCCCCACTCATCCGTGAGGTAGCACCGCGGCCGGAACCGGTTCAGCCCCTTGGCCGCCAGCTCTTTGTAGAGTTGCTGGACGAAGCGCTCCAGAGGCGAGCCTTCCAGCTTGAGCCCCAGCTGCTGAATCGGCTTCGCGAGAATCTCCTGCACCTCAGCCGATGCCTTTTCGAAATTCGCCACAGATGCGAAGCGTAGCACACGCGACCCGCATTCCGGGCCGCCGGAATCACCTCCGCCAGCCTGCCCGCCATGCCCCCGCTCCGGTCCACCGTGCTCCTCGAATGGCGTCGCGGTCTGCTGCGCCGCCTTCTTGATCCGCAACCGGTTATGGGCAAACCTTCCCATCCCGGCTACCATCGGCAAAAGCCGCGGAATCCCGCGCCACTCCCCGCGGACGAGCACTACCTGATCCTTGCTACCGAGGCCTGCCATGAGCGCTCTTCTCCAGGACGTGCGGTTCGCCCTCCGCATGCTCCTCAAATCCCCCGGATTCGCCGCCATCGCTATCCTCACCCTCGCCCTCGGCGTCGGCGCCAATACGGCGCTCTTCTCCGTCGTCAACGGAGTTCTCCTCAACCCGCTGCCCTACCCGCAATCCCGCCAGCTCGCCGCTGTCTACGAGAAGAATGCCGGCCTCGATCGCGCCCCCATCAGCTATCTCAATTTCCTCGACTGGCAGCGCCAGACAAAGACCTTCTCCTCCCTCGCCATCTATCGCGGCGAAGACTACACCCTCACCGGCCAGGGCGAAGCTGTGCGCCTGCGCGGCTTCATGATCTCCGCCGATTTCTTCTCGACCCTCGGCATCCATCCCTCCATCGGCCGCAACTTCACCGCCGCCGACGACCGCGTCGGCGCTGCCCCCGTCGCCATCCTCAGCGGCGGTCTCTGGAAACGCCGCTTCGGCTCTTCGCCCGCCATCCTCGGCCACCCCGTCGATCTGGATGGATCGTCCTACACCGTCATCGGAATCCTGCCCTCCGGCTTCACCTTCTACGGCACCCAGCGCGACGTCTTCACTCCCATCGGCCAGTGGAACGATCCCTCGTTTCTCGATCGCCGCGTCGACATGAGCGCCCACGCCATCGGCCGTCTCAGGCCCGGCGTCACCCTCGCCCAGGCCTCGGCCGACATGGACACCGTCGCTCGCAACCTCGCCGTCGCCTATCCCGAAGCGGACAAGTCGGTCGGCATCGCGATCTATTCCCTCAAGGAAGACCTCATTGGCAATGTGCAGCCTCTGTTGCTCGTCCTCCTCGCCGCTGTGGGATTTCTTCTCCTCATCGCATGCGCCAACGTCGCCAGTCTGCTCCTTGCGCGCTCCGCCCGCCGCTCCGGCGAGTTCGCCATCCGCGCCGCTCTCGGCGCGCAGCCGGGCCGCGTCATCCGCCAGCTCCTCACCGAGAGTCTCGTCCTCGCCGGCTGCGGCGGCGCGCTCGGCCTGCTCCTCGCATTCGTCGGAACCCACGCTGCCGTCGGCTTGCTGCCCGGCGCTCTGCCCCGCGCCAACGAGGTCGCCATCGATCCGCGCGTGCTCTGCTTCTCGCTCGGCGTCTCCATCCTCGCGGGACTCGTCTTCGGCCTCGCGCCCGCGCTCCGCACCTCCCGCGTCAACCTGCAGCAGGTGCTCCGCGAGAGCGCTCGCGGAGCGGGCCGTTCCCGCCATCGCCTCCAGGGAATTTTCGTCGCCGTCGAAGTCGCTACCGCCCTCGTGCTCCTCGTCGGCGCAGGCCTCATGCTTCGCTCCCTCGCCGCTCTCTGGCGTGTCGACGAAGGATTCACCCCCAGCCACGCCATCACTTTCAACCTCGCCGTTCCTCTCACTGAAAAAAACAGCTCTGCTGAAATCCGCGCCACCTATCGCCACTTCGACGACGTTATGCGAACCATCCCCGGCGTCCAGGCCGTCTCCGTCACCCTCGGCTCGCGCCCCATGATTCACGATTCCGAATTGCCCTTCTGGATCGAAGGCCGCCCGAAGCCTGCGAACGATAACGATATGCCCCAGGCCATGCTCTATCTCGTCGAATCCGGCTTCCGCCAGGCCATGGGCATGACTCTCGAGCGCGGCCGCTTCATCACCGACCAGGACAACGAGCATGCCCCGGTTGTCGTCGTCATCGACGACGTCTTCGCCCGTACCTATTTCCCCGGTCAGAACCCCCTCGGCCAGCATCTCCATTTCGCCGAATTCGACAACGAAGCTGAAATCGTCGGCGTGGTCCGCCACGTCCGTCAGTGGGGCCCCGGCGGCGACGTGAAATCCGCCATCGAGGCGCAGTTCTTCTATCCGTTTATGCAGTCGCCGGAAAAGCTCATGCCCCTGCTCGCCGGCCAGGTGGGAGTGGTTCTGCGCACCGCCGGCGATCCCGGCGCCATCATGGGCCAGGTCCGCGCCGCGGTTGCCGAGATCGATCCCGCCGACGTCATCTACAGCGTCGCGACTCTTGACGACGTTGTGGCTACCTCACTCGCGGCGCGGCGCCTCTCCATGATGCTCCTTGGTGTCTTCGCCTCGCTCGCGCTGGCGCTGGCCTGCGTTGGCATCTATGGCGTCATTTCCTGCGTGGTCGGCGACCGCACCCGCGAGATCGGCGTCCGCATGGCGCTGGGCGCGCGACGCAGCGATGTCCTGCGCCTCATCCTCGGCCAGGGCCTCAGGATGGCTCTCGCCGGCGTTGCCGCCGGATCCGTATGCGCCCTCGCTCTTACCCGCCTCATGAGCAGTCAGCTCTTCGGCGTAACCGCGCACGATCCGCTTACGTTTGCTGGTGTGTCTGGAGTTTTACTGGTGGTCGCGCTTCTGGCTTGCTGCGTTCCGGCCTGGCGAGCGATGCGCGTCGATCCGCTCGTGGCTCTGCGTTACGAGTAGCTCTGCTGCGCGGTTACATCGGGTGTGCCAACGCTGCAGTGCGTATGGGCGCAATCTTCTCCGCGCCCCGCCACTGCCTACATGTCGTTGCCAATACCCGTGTAGTAGCTCCCGATTTTGGTCGCCAAATTGTTCAGGCCCGCGATTGCAATCAGGGCTACGAGCATCGCGATCAGAGCATACTCAATCAGGTCCTGACCGGACTCTTCCCCCCATATGCGCCTGAGTAGCTGTGTGCGTTGATTCATCGAAATCTCCGTCTGCCGGCATCATTTTCCGTTCAAGTGCCGACTTTTGCCCCAGACTCCTCATCAGGGGAGACTTCTTGTCACACTGAACCTCCTGCCCCCCTCCCGGCAATCACCATTCAGTGTTATTACGCCGGGTCGTACTTCAATAATCAAGACTTACAGCTGCTCAAGGACTATAAGGCCTCCCGGCCTAGGGTTTCGGTTTTCTCCCGCAGCCCGCTGCTAACCAAAACAAAATCAAGAGATTACGGATCTGAGGGCCTTTGTAATGGGATGGACTCAAAGAATCCTGATAACTTGCGCCCAATGGGTCCGATTGCGTGGTCGGCATCCTCAAAAAACCTGATCCATGCCATCGCGACGGTCTCCGGTCAGCGAATTTCCCCTGTCAGTTTCCCGCTGTCAGTTTCCTGTTGACCGTCTTTTGCTCCCCTCAGATCCGCACGCTCTCCTGATACTCCCCGAAGACCTCGCGCAGCGCCGACGCAATCTCCCCCACCGTGGCGCAGCTCTCCGCCGCCTCCAGAATCGCCGGCATCAGGTTGGCTCCGCTCTTCGCCGCCGTCCGCACTCCATCCACCGATGCCCGCCATCGGCCGGCATCTCTTCGCGCCCGCAGCGCCCGCACTCGCTCCACCTGCTTCCGCTCCAGCGCTTCATCAATCCGCTGCGTCGGGATCCCCGGCTCCGCCTCGCGCGTGAACCGGTTCACCCCCACCACCACGGCATCGCCCGCATCGATGGCCCGCTGCGTCTCGTAGGCCGCGTTCTGGATCTCCTGCTGCACCCAGCCCCGCTCGATCGCCGCCAGCATCCCGCCCAATCCTTCAATCCGCTCGAAATACTCCTCCACCTGCTGCTCGATCCCCGTCGTCAGCGACTCAATCGCATACGATCCCGCCACCGGATCGATCGTGTTCGCCACGCCCGACTCGTTCGCGATGATCTGCTGCGTTCGCAGCGCGATCCGCGCTGCTTCTTCCGTCGGCAGCGCCAGCGCCTCGTCGTAGCCGTTCGTGTGCAGGCTCTGCGTCCCGCCCAGCACCGCCGCCAGCGCCTGAATCGCCGTCCGCACAATGTTGTTTTCCGGCTGCTGCGCCGTTAGCGTCGAGCCCGCCGTCTGCGTGTGGAATCGCAGCATCCACGACCGCGGATTCTTCGCCCCAAACCGATCCCGCATAATCCGCGCCCAGATCCGCCGCGCTGCGCGAAACTTCGCCACCTCTTCCAGAAAATTGTTGTGCGCGTTGAAGAAGAACGACAGCCGCGGCGCGAAGTGATCCACATCGAGTCCCGCATCCATCGCCGCCTGCACGTAGGCCATTCCGTTCGCCAGCGTGAACGCCACCTCCTGCGCCGCCGTCGATCCCGCCTCCCGCATGTGGTAGCCCGAGATCGAAATCGTGTTCCACTCCGGCACATTCTCGCCCGCCCACGCGAACAGGTCCGTCACAATCCTCATCGCGTGCCGCACCGGATAGATATACGTTCCCCGCGCGATGTACTCCTTCAGAATGTCGTTCTGCACCGTGCCCGACAGCTTCCGCACATCCGCGCCCGTCCTCTTGGCCACGGCCACGTAGAGCGCCAGCAGAATGCTCGCCGTCGCATTGATCGTCATCGACGTCGAGATGCGCTCCAGCGGAATCCCCTCGAAGAGCCGCTCCATGTCCTCGATCGAATCGATCGCGACGCCGACTTTGCCCACTTCGCCCAGCGCATACGGCGAATCCGAGTCGTACCCGATCTGCGTCGGCAGATCGAACGCTACCGACAATCCCGCCGTCCCCTGCGCCAGCAGAAACTTGTACCGGCGATTGCTCTCTTCGGCATCGCCCATCCCCGCGTACTGCCGCATCGTCCACAGCCGCCCGCGATACATCGTCGGCTGAATGCCCCGCGTGAACGGATACTGCCCCGGAAACCCAAGCTCCCGCTCCGGCTCAAACCCCGCCAGATCCTCAGCGGTATACAGCGATTTGCTTTGGAAGGAGTTCGCCATGAGAACCGGTTATTGTAGCCCGCCTCGCATTGGAGTGCCTTACGGTCCTGCATCGCCGGGTGCCCCACATCTGCGCGGTTTTCGCAGATGTGGGATTCCGCGAATCTCTCCCACAACTGTCTCGTCTTTGCCTTTGCACGTCGACGGCGGAAGCCCAGCCTGCCCTGAGTGAGTTCGCGTTAGCAAACGAGTCGAATGGGGCTGTCAGACCCGGGACAAATCTTCGCTAAATCCTCGGGCTTCAGTCCTGGGAAGCGCCGCATGCGCCCCCTCCCACCCTACCTGCTTTTCTTCCTCGCTCTCCAGAACGAGCTCACCGTGAACCACGCAAACACCAGCCCCAGCCCCAGATACGCCTGTCCGTGCCGGTCATGCCGTCCCGCGGCATGCAGCGTCTCCACGGCATGGCTCAGAAAGAACGCCGCGAACAGCGCAAAGAAAACGCCCGTGATCTGCAGCGCCAAAATCCCGCCGGCGCGCGCAAACGGACCCACCATCGCGGCCCCAAAGCGTCCTGCGCCTCGCGCCAGCCGCTTGCCGCCCTCGGCCGCTGCCGCCGCGGCTTGGTTCGCCGCCGTGCTTGCATCGCGCGCCGCTGCCGGCCGTCCCGCCGGCCGCGCTGCCGAAGCCCCGGGCGCACCGCCCACCGGGCTCGCCGCCCTCGCAGCACTCGCAGCCTGGGCCTGCGCCGCTCGCTCGCGGATCGTCTTCGCCGCCACGCGCGCGCCGATGCCCAGCACCCGCCCCACTTTTTCCGGCTGCATACCCATTGAGTTTATTCTCTCTCGCGTATCCCTCTCTCTGCCATGCCCATCCCCAAAATGCGCCATCGTCAATCCACATTGCCCGCGGAGAACATCAGACGTTAAGGTAGGGGAATCGGGAATTGCCGCGCCCACCGGCTCCCGGGGAAATCGAGGTCCGCGCTTGAATCAAAAACTCCGCAAGCTGGTGCAGCAACTGGGCGAGGCGATTCACGAGAGCGTCTCGGAATCCTCACAGATTGCCGGCGTCGTGGCCGACATCCGCAAGCAGGGCTTCGAAGTCCTCCTCATGCTCGAGGCCACCATCGGCCTCAATGAGATCGAGGAGCAGCCCGTCGGCGCCCTCGATCCATCCAGGTCTCTCAGCGAAGGCGCCTCCCAGGAAAACCAGGGCGCCTTCACCGCGCAGGACCTTCACTTCCTCAAGTCTCTTCGCATCTCAGTCAGCGGTGATGGTGATCCGCCCGACGCCGCCGTCGATGCCGACGGCGAGCAGGAAGACGCCTGATCCCGGACTGCGCGCAACCGCAATACGATTGTGATATACCAGTTCTTCGCCGGAGCGCGATCCCGGCGAAATGACCTAAGCAGCGCGTTTTCTCAGAAGCTCTGGCCTGCGTAAACCTCGCCCGCGCCATCGTGACCGACAGAAAACGATGGATTCGAGCGGAAATCGTCAGCGCCCGCCTCCTCGGAAAACGCCGTAATCTGCCGGACCGAAGCCCAGGGGGACGGTCATGCCCATGAAAGACACTCTCGGTGTGCTTCTGGCAGGCGGAGCAGGCGAGCGCCTGTTCCCCCTTACGCGCGACAGAGCGAAGCCAGCAGTACCTTTTGGCGGTCAATACCGCATCATCGATATCACCCTCTCCAACTGCATCAACTCCGACCTGCGCCGCGTCTACATCCTCACTCAGTACAAAGCTCTCTCCCTCAATCGCCACATCCGCGAGGGCTGGACCAGCGTCGTCGCTCAGGAGCTCGGCGAATTCATTGAGATTCTGCCCCCCATGCAGCGCGTCAGCGCCAACTGGTACATGGGCACCGCCGACGCCGTCTACCAGAACATCTATTCCATCGGCTCCGAGCAGCCCAAGCACGTCATCATCCTCTCCGGCGACCACATCTACAAGATGGACTACGGCAAGATGCTCCAGCAGCACGTGGATGCGGGCGCCGATGTTACCCTCGCCACTCTGCCCATCGAGCCGGCTGACGTCTCGCGCTTCGGCGTTGTCGAAGTCGCCCGCAACGGAGAGGTCATCGGATTCCTCGAGAAGCCGAAGCAGACCGACCTCCGCTCGCCCTTCAACCCCAACATGGTCGACGCCTCGATGGGCGTCTACATCTTCAATACCGACGTGCTGCTGCCCGCGCTCATCCGCGATGCTGAGAATCCCGATTCCCAGCACGACTTCGGCCACAACATCCTCCCCAGCATCCTCGGCAAGTACAAGATGTACGCCTACAACTTCGTCGACGAGAACCGCAAGGAAGCGCTCTACTGGCGCGACGTCGGCACCCTCGAGGCGTACTACGACGCCAACATGGACGTGGCCGCCGTTTCCCCGATCTTCAATCTCTACGACGGCTCCTGGCCTATCCGCACCCGCGCCCGCCAGTATCCGCCGGCGAAGTTCGTCTTCGGCGAGCCGGGCCGCACCGGCATGGCCATCAACTCCATCGTCTCCGGCGGATGCATCGTCTCCGGCGCCGTCGTCCGCAACTCCGTCCTCTCGCAGGATGTGCGCGTCAATTCCTACTCCGAGGTCGACTCTTCCATCGTCTTCACCCACGTCAACATCGGACGCCACTGCCGGATCAAGCGCGCCATCATCGACCGTGACGTGCATCTGCCCGAGGGCACCGTCATCGGATACGACCCCAACGACGACCGCAAAAACTACTTCGTCACCCCCGGCGGCCTCACCGTCGTCACCCGCGACTACTCGCTCTACGAGAACCCCGTCGCCCCCGACTTCCTCCAGGAGCGAAGAGAGTAGCGCAGAGATCAGTTGTCGGGCCGAGGGCCTCGGCCAGTCTTCGCCTGACAACTGACAACTGACTGGTTGCTTTCCTGTCACCTGTTACCGGAATCCGGCCACCTTCTGCCTGTACCCTGCACCCTCTACCCTGTACCCTGTAGGGGATGGGCGCCGGCTTCGCATCCACCGACCGATTCCTCGCTGAGATCCGCGACAACAAGCTCCGCCCCGGCTACGTGCTCATCGGCGACGATGTCTTCCTCTACGAGCGCTGCCGCAAAGCCGTCCTTGCCGCCCTCGTCCCGCCGGAGATGCGCGACTTCTGCCTCTCCGACCTCGACCTCAGCGAATCCAGCATCTTCGAGATCCTCGACCGCGCACAGACGCCCTCGCTCATGGCGCCGTTTCAGGTTTTGTTCGTGCGCAACCTGAAAAACCTCTACACCCGCGGCGCCAAAAAAGACGAGTTCGCCGCCCTCGACGCCTACTTCCGCTCGCCCAACCCTCAGGCCCTCCTGCTCTTCGTCGCCGACCACATCCGCATCCCCTCCGATCCGCGCCGCATGGACATGCAGGACAAGGATCGCTACGAGCGCATCCGCGAAACCCTCGGCGACGCCTGCGGGATCGTTGAGCTGGCCCGCGTCGACGAAGCCGACGCCCTCAAATGGATCGCCGCCGAAGCCAAACGCCGCGACGTGCAGATCGATCACGACGCCGCTCGCGAGCTCGCCGACGCCCTCGGCGCCGACATGATGCTCATCTCCCAGGAGCTTGAGAAACTCGTCCTCTTTGCCGGAGC
>Ga0335072_10008578_pt1 | contig 14813 bp, 12 predicted proteins | sample Lox_Sample_21_FD_206725 | JGI IMG/M metagenome (GOLD analysis project Ga0335072, IMG submission 206725) | Soil microbial communities from Loxahatchee National Wildlife Refuge, Florida, United States - Lox_Sample_2.1 | ecosystem: Environmental > Terrestrial > Soil > Wetlands | place: USA... | reverse complement strand
CCCCGGATAATGTTCCCGTCAATGGTGAGGCCCTGCACGTAGCTTCCGTAGACGCCATATGGCTCATCGGGAAGCCCGTGTTCGCCGGTGTGGACCGGGTAGGATTCAAGCACGTTATTACCGACGATAGCGTCACGTGCCCAACCGCCGCCGTTGCGGCCGGTGAATGCTACACACCCGCCAACGGATGAGGTCCCCCGGTCATAGTTGAGGATCCGGCAGTTTGTCACGACAGCCCCATAGAACGGGGTGGCTGGCGCCGCGAAGAAGGTGACCGCCCAGTACCAGGTGTTCGTGACCAGGCAATCTGTAACGACAGGATAGTTACAATTGGCGAACAGGAATCCGTATCCATTAAGATTTCGCGCTGTAAGATTACGGAACGACACATGGTCTGCTGATATTACCGATATGCCGGCCCTGCGATCAGACTGGTTGGCCAGGTTCCCATCCAGGACGCCAGGGCCCTCGACGGTGACGTGGCTCGCAGTGATACGCAGCAAAGAGGCATTGGCTGATGGCTTCAGGAACAGGGTTGCGCCGCCCAGCAGCTGCCAGGTCTGCCCCACGACGTTCAGCGCCAAGCCGCTGAGTACATAGGTTCCGGCTGGGACAACGACGAGACCGTTGGCCCCGGCGGCGTCGCGGGCGCTGGTGAATGCCCTCGTGTCATCGGTGCGGCCGTCCCCGGTCGCGTTGAACGGGGAAAGCCTGACGTTGGTGCTTTCCGGCAGCGGCCGCCCGGGAGGATAGCGCTGCCCCGCGTGGCGCGGACGGTCGGTGGCATCGCCAGCCAGCACGAAAGCACCGAGGCCGGTCAGCAGGTCGCGGCGCTTCACGGGCATCCACGTTACGGCAAGCAGTCCGCTCTGCGTGCTGCCGCAAGTCGTAGGAGAAACCACCTCTTCGGTAACGGTGACCGCACTGACCGAGGTATACGGTTCCCGAAGTCGGGCCGAAACGAAACCTGCCGCCCGTGCCGCTAAACGTCGCAGGAGAGAGCCGGAATCACGATGAGGAATCGGAACGCATGAGCCGGCTGGCCGTTATTGGCGCCGGTTATGTAGGGCTCGTGACAAGCGTTACCTTGGCTCGTCTGGGCCATGACGTCTGCTGCGCCGACATCGTACCTGAGAAGGTCGCGATCTTGTCGCGGGGCGATATTCCCATCGTGGAATCAGGATTGGGCCAAGCGGTTCGTGACAGTCTGGCCAAAGGGCGTTTGAGGTTCATCCTGGGGGCCTCAGCTGCAGTGTCCGGCTGTGAGTTTATCTTCATGTGCCTGCCAACTCCCGAGTTGGCTGACGGCTCAGCTGACATGTCCGCCATCCTGGCGGTCGCGAGGGAAATCGGCCCGCAACTGTCGCATGGATCGATCGTGATCAACAAATCCACGGTCCCTGTCGGATCGACCCACGCTGTCCAGCGGGCGCTGGCACGAACGGACGTGGCCGTGGTGTCCAATCCCGAATTCTTGCGAGAGGGCACTGCCGTCCATGACTGTCAGCATCCCGACCGTATCATCATCGGCAGCGACGATTACGGCGCGGCCATGCGGGTGGCCTCCTTGTACCATGGTACTGACGCTCCGGTAATGATCACCGGGCCTTCATCGGCCGAAACTATCAAGTATGCGTCCAACGCTTTCCTGGCCACCAAGCTGAGTTTCATCAATTCTCTTGCCTGCCTCTGCGAGAGCGTCGGGGCAGAGTTCAGCGACGTCATTCAGGGCGTGGGGTATGACCGGCGGATCGGTCTCGATTTCGTTGAGCCCGGCCCCGGATGGGGAGGGAGTTGCCTCCCCAAGGACATTCGCGCCCTGATTCACATCAGCGAGGATGCGGGTTACAACTTCAGTTTGCTTCGTGGCGCCATTGCCGCCAACCAGGAGCAACAGGACCGGATAGTGGCCAAGATCGAGGCCATAGTGGGCGGATCCCTGGCCGATATTACTGTTGCCGCCTGGGGATTGACGTTCAAGGCCGGAACCGATGACTGCCGGCACTCGCCGGCCATCACCATCATTCAGCGGCTGGCACGATCCGGAGCGAGGGTACGCGCCTACGACCCAACCGTGCGCCAGCCGCTGCCCGGAATGGATGTGTGCCTGGAGCCATACGGACCCTGCCGCGATGCATCCGTCCTCGTTGTGCTGACCGAGTGGGACGAACTGCGCTGGCTGAACTTTGACAAGATCAGCTCGCTGATGGCCAGCCCCTGCATCGTGGATGCCCGCAATCTGCTCCATCCCGGCACTATGCGGCGTGCCGGGTTCCACTATCAGGGGATCGGCCGGCCATGAGGTGCGTCGTCACCGGCGGCGCTGGGTTCCTCGGATCCCATTTGTGCGAACGGCTTATGGATCAGGGCAACGATGTGGTCTGCGTGGACAACCTCATAACCGGGTCCATGAAGAACCTCGGTCATCTCCTTGGACGGCCGGGATTCAGTTTCCTCCCCCAGGACGTCAGCACACCCATCGATGTCCCAGGACCGGCCGACTCGATCTTTCATCTGGCCAGCCCGGCCTCGCCGCGCGCTTATCTGAGGCATCCCATCGAGGCGCTGACGGCCGGAAGCCTGGGGACGCGCAATTGCCTGGAGCTGGCCAGGGCTAAGGGGGCCCGGTTCCTGCTGGCTTCCACGAGCGAGGTCTACGGGGATCCGCAGGTCCATCCGCAGCCTGAGAATTACTGGGGCCATGTGAACCCGGTTGGGTCCCGCGGCGTTTACCTCGAGGCCAAGCGCTTCTCCGAGTCGCTGACCATGGCCTATCGGCGCACCTTGGGCCTTGACGCGCGGATCGCGCGGATCTTCAACATTTACGGGCCCCGGCTGAGACCCGGTGACGGACGGGTGGTGCCCAGCCTGCTGGCCCAGGCGCTCGAGGGACGGCCGCTCACTGTGCATGGCGGCGGAACCCAGACGAGGAGTCTCTGCTATGTAGACGATGCGGTGCGGGCGATTCTCGCGCTGGAGCGAACAGGCGCGTCCGGTCCAGTCAACATCGGCAACCCAGCCGAGATCACCCTGCTGGACCTGGCCGACCAGGTCCTGGCGGTCACCGGCTCCTCCTCGCCGATCGTATTCAAGCCGGAGCCGCAGGACGACCCGGTCCGGCGGCAGCCCGACATCACGCTGGCGCGAACGCTGCTGCGCTGGGAGCCAGCGGTGGATCTTGTTACCGGACTCTGCCGTACCGCGGACTGGCTGGCCAGGGAGGTTGGCCACCCATCGAGACGCTCTGGGATACCGGCCAGGGATGAGGCATGGACTTCGCACTGAGCGCCGAACAGCACCAGCCAAAAGTTTCCGAGCAAGCGGGAGGTCGCTGATATGGCCACTGGAGACGGTAGCGAAGTCCGGCCTGAGCTGGATCGGCGCCAGGCGAGGAGCCTGGTGTTCGACGCCCTGGCCGCCGCCATCCCCAGCCTAAGGATCGAGGCGCTGGACGAGCAGCAAGAACTCTACGGCGACCTGGGGATGGACTCGTTGGGATTCGTCACCCTGCTCGTCGAACTCGAGAGCAAGCTCGACGTGCCCCTGGCAGATGAGGACCTGATGACGATCGAGCTCTTCAGCGTGGCGGACCTGGTTGATCTGGTCGAGCGGATCTCGCCTCCGGCGGCCAAGTGAATTCCGATCGTGGTGTCAGTGGAGGTCACTCCATGGTTACGGTTGCAGCGGCGCGAGACCCGCAGCTCCCCACTCACTGGTTCAACATCCTGCACGACCGGCCGCAGTATGTGACCTCGGCCGTGCCGAGATCACGACTGCCGGAAGAGGTGCAATGCGCGGGACGCGGCGTACAGCTCCAGCAACCGTTCTCCCTCGCGCGGCAGTCCCTCAACACGACCGATCGGTACATACCGATCCCCGGCGAGGTCCTGGACCTGTATGCGCAGTACCGTCCGACGCCCTTGCGCAGGGCGGTGCGGCTGGAGGAGCGTCTGGGCGCGAACGCTCGCATCTACTACAAGTACGAAGGGGCCAACCTCACCGGGAGCCACAAGCTCAACAGCGCCCTGGCGCAGGCCTACTACTACGCCCGCGCAGGTGTGCAGCACATCGTCACGGGCACGGCCGCCGGCCAGTGGGGGACCGCACTGGCTTACGCGTGCCAGGTCATGAACCTTGGCTGCACGGTCTTCATGGTCAGAGCCACCTTGCGTCAGAAGCCCATCCGCGGCGACATGATGCGGCTGTTCGGCGCAGTCGTCCATGAGAGCCCGAGCGACCTGACTGACGTCGGGCAAAGAGTGCTCAAGGAGGATCCGGCGGCGATCGGTACCCAGGCGGTGGCCAACGCGGAGGCTCTTGCGCTCGCGGGCCAGGACGGCGAATCACGGTTTGCCGTCGGCAGCGGCGAGAATTCGGTCCTGCTCCACCAGACCGTCATCGGCCAGGAGGCCATCACGCAACTCGCCCTGCTGGGCGAGTTCCCCGATTGCGTCATTGCCTGCATGGGGGCCGGATCGAACTTCGGCGGTATCGCGCTGCCCGTGCTGGGTGCGGCGGAGGACTCCGGGCGGTTGATCCGGCTCGTCGCCGTCGAATCGGCCGCCTGCCCGAAGCTGACCCGGGGTCGCTACCGGTACGACCTGAGCGATGCTCTGGGCACGACCCCGATCACCAAGGTCTACTCGCTCGGCAGCAGCTACGTGCCGCCGCCGGTGTACGCGGGCGGACTGCGGCACCACAGCGCCGGGCCGCTGGCGAGCGCCATGTACGCGGACGGGTCCCTCGAGGCGATGGACATCGACCAGCTCACTTCGTTCCGGGCCGGCCTGCTCTTCTGCGAGACCGAGGGCATTCTGCCCGCTCCCGAATCCGCCCACGCGGTGGCCGGGATGATGGATGTGGTGTCGCGGCACCCACGCCAGGAGCCCCCGCTGGTCGTCCTGGTGAACATCAGCGGGCACGGCCTGCTGGACCTAGACGCCTACCGGCGTTTCGGCGCCGGCGAGATCGAACCCGTGACAGCGAACGAGACCAACCTGTCGCAGAGCCTGAGCGCCCTCGAAGAGTTCAACCAGGCCATCGCGGAACCGGTGGAAGCAACGTGACCACCCAGAAGAGGATGATCGCTGCCGAGCTTGGGATATTGGCATGACACTGGCACATCTGCTGCTGCAAGCCGCCGATGCTCACCCTGACAGGCCCGCCGTCTGGGCGCCGGCCGGCGAGCTGAGCTACGCCGAGCTGTCCGGCCGGTCCATGCGCCTGGCCCACGCCCTGGTGGAGCACGGGATCGAGCCGGGCGACCGGGTAGTGATCGCGCTGGCCAAGGATGTCGCGCTTCCGATCGCCATCTTCGGCACGCTGCTGGCAGGTGGCGCCTACGTGCCGATCGACTACCTGGCTCCGCCAGCGCGAGCGCACGCCATCGCCGCCGACGCCGAGCCGGTCGCCGTGATCTCCAGCCCGCGGTCGATGCGGGCGATGCTGCTCGGCGACGCATACCCGGCTCACGACGGGCCGGGTGACAACTCTCCAGCGCTGCACTGGCTCGGCCGGGGCTGGTTCGATCCGGACCGATCCCCGGAACGCCGGCCGCTGAGCGAGAGCCTGGACCTGATCCAGCAGCTCAGCCACGTGCGCTCGCCGGTCGAGGTACCGGCCTCGGCGCTCGCCTACATCCTGTATACGTCGGGCTCCACAGGCCGGCCTAAGGGGGTGGCGCACACACAGGCCAGCGCGCTCGCGTTCGTCCGGTGGGCGGTCGATGCAGTGAAGCTGGAAGAGAACGACGTCGTCTCCCAGCATGCGTCCCCGTCGTTCGATCTCAGCGTGTTCGACTTCTTTGGGGCGGCCATGGCCGCTGCCCGGCTCGCCCTCGTGCCCGCCTCGACGTTCGGCCGGGTCGCCAGCCTCTGCCGCTTCATTCTCGCCACTGGCGTCACCGTGTGGTACTCCGTGCCGTCGGCTCTGCTGCGCTCCAGCGCCACGGAGTCGCTTGCGCTCCTCCAGGGCAGCGCGCTCCGCCAGATCATCTTCGCCGGCGAGGAGATACCGGTAGGACCGCTGCGCGTCCTCTGGCAGCACCTGCCGCCGTCATGCCGGGTCGCGAACTGGTACGGCCCGACCGAAACCAACGTCTGCACGTTCCACGACGTGACGGCACTTGACGTGGATGCCGCAGATGCAATCCCCATCGGAAGGCCTTGCCCGTATGCCAGCACAGCACTGGCGGCGGAGCACGATGCCGTCTCATCGACGGGAACGGCGGGCGAGTTGCTCGTCGCCTCGGACACGCTCATGTCGGGATACTGGAAGCGCCCGGATGCGACATCCCGGGTATTCTCCACCGGCCCCGGCGGCTGCCGGTACTACGCGACGGGCGATCTCGTATCGAGCGGCGCCCGCGGGCTCATCTTCAACGGCCGGGTCGACCGGCTACTCAAGGTTCGCGGGTATCGCGTCCAGCCCGAAGAGGTGGAGCACGTGCTCGAGCAGCGGGCCGACATCGACGAAGCCGCCGTCGTCAAACATCGCCGGGGCGACGTCGACGTGCTGGCTGCGGTGGTACGCCTGTCCGGCGGGGGAGCACTGGAGCGCGCTGCGGTCAGCGGCTATTGCCGCAGATTCCTGCCGGCCTACATGGTTCCCGATGTCATCCTGCCCGTCGGCGAGCTACCACGTGGCCCTCGCGGGAAGGCCGACTATCAGGCAGTGCTCGAACTGGTGCAGTCCCATCGCGATGAAGATCAGTCCTGAGCCGGCCCAGGAACCACGCCATGACGCTCCATAGCACGGTCGCCGCTTTCGCCACCCGGGCGGGCAATTTGTGCGTCGGCGGGATCCCGGTGGACGTGCTGGCGGAAAGAGCTGGCGAGACGCCGTTCTTCGCATATGACCGAGGACTGCTGACAGCCCGGATAGCCAAACTGCGGGAGGCGCTGCCGCCAGAAATGGATCTTGGCTATGCGATAAAGGCTAATCCGATGCCGGCTGTAGTCCACCATCTCAGCGGCCTGGTCGACCATTTCGACGTCGCATCCGCTCTTGAGCTCCACGCCGCCCTGAACACCACGATGCCGCCGAGTCACGTCAGTTTCGCTGGGCCGGGCAAGGCACTTGCCGAGTTGTCCCAGGCGGTGGCCGCGGGTGTGACCATTGAGATCGAGTCCGGCACTGAGGCCAGGCGGCTGTTCGAGATCGCGGAGCGGCTTGGCATCCGTCCCCAGGTGGCGATCCGGGTCAACCCAGACTTCGAGATCAAGGATTCAGGGATGCGTATGGGCGGTGGTCCACAGCAATTCGGGGTCGACGCCGAGCAGGTCCCGGCTCTGCTCAAGGAACTGGCGGATGCCGAGGTAGACGTCCTGGGTTTCCATGTGTTCGCCGGTTCACAGAACCTTCGGGCCGATCTCCTGGCTGAGACACAGCGCAAGACCGTCGACTTGATCCTCCAGCTGGCGGAGGGCATGCCGTCGCCGGTCCGGTACCTCAACCTGGGCGGCGGGTTCGGTATCCCCTACTTCGAGAAGGACACGCCGCTGGATCTGGCCCCGATCGGAGTGAACCTGGCTGAGCTGCTGCGGACGAAGATCCGGGCAGGGCTGTCCAGGGCCCGCGTGGTCGTCGAGCTGGGCCGGTACATCATCGGCGAGTGCGGCGTCTATATCACGCGAGTGGTGGACCGGAAAATATCGCGCGGGCGCATCTTCCTCGTCGTCGACGGCGGACTGCATCATCAGGCTGGGGCGTCCGGCAACTTCGGCCAGGTATTCCGGCGCAACTATCCAATAGTGATCGGCAACCGCATGAACGAGAAAGCCACGGAAACGGTAACGATCGTAGGTAAGCTCTGTACCCCGCTTGACCTTCTCGGTGACCGTGTCCGGCTCCCGCGAGCGGAGGTCGGGGACCTCATCGCGATCTTCCAGGCCGGCGCCTATGGGCTTACCGCGAGCCCGACTGCCTTCCTGAGCCACCCGAAACCGGCAGAGGTCCTTCTGTAGGCCACCTGATGCCCAGAGACGGCCTGGCTGTGCGCAGGGCTCAGCCAGGGGGAAGGGGGACGGATGGAGTTCTCGCTGAGCGCCGAGCAGTGTGAGCTGAAGGAGGCGGCGGCGGAGTTCGCCCGGGCAAAGCTCAACCAGGACCTGGCGGAGCATGAGGCGTCAGGCGAGTTCCCGGTGGAGGCGTGGCAGGCCTGCGCCCAGTTCGGGATCCAGGGCCTGCCGATCCCCACCGAGCTCGGCGGCGGTGGCAGCGACATCCTGACGACGGTCCTGATCATGGAGGCCCTGGGATACGGCTGCCACGACAACGGGCTGATCTTCTCGCTGAACGCGCAGATGTGGAGCATCGAGCTGCCGCTGGTGAAGTTCGGCACGCCAGCACAACAACAGGCGTACCTGCCCGGGCTGGTGTCGGGGGACCTGATCGGGGTGCATGCGATGACCGAGCCCGATTCCGGCTCCGATGCGTTCAGCATGCGGACCCGCGCCGAGCGGATGGGGGATGACTACCTGCTCAACGGGACCAAGCTGTACATCACCAACGCTCCGGTGGCCGACGTGGTGCTGGTCTTCGCCTCGCACCCCGGTCGGCCCAGGCAGGCCGGCATCTCCGCTTTCCTCGTCGACAAGGGGACGCCTGGGCTCACGGTGAGCCGCAGCCTGGAGAAGATGGGCCTGCGCACTTCGCCGATGGGTGAGGTGGTGCTGGCCGACTGCGTGGTCCCGGCCGAGAAGCGCCTAGGTGCGGAGGGGGCGGGGATGGCCATCTTCAACTCATCGATGGGCTGGGAACGGAGCTGCATCCTGGCCAGTGCCCTGGGCGCCATGCAGCGCCAGCTCGAGGCGTGCGTGGGATACGCGCGGGAGCGGAAGCAGTTCGGCCAGGCCATCGGCAAGTTCCAGAGCGTGGCCGGGAAGGTGGCCGACATGTACCTGCGGCTGGAGGCCGCCCGGCTGCTGGTCTACCAGGCCGCGTGGCTCGCCCAGCAGGGCAAGCGCGCGATGGCGGAGTCGGCGGCCGCCAAGCTGTTCACCAGCGAGGCGTGGGTCCAGTCCAGCCTGGACGCGATCCAGATCCACGGGGCCTATGGCTACATGAAGGAAGCCGGGATCGAGCGCGATCTGCGGGACGCGGTCGCCGGCACCATCTACTCGGGCACGTCCGAGATCCAGCGGGTCATCGTGTCCCGGATGCTGGGTCTGTGAGCCGGAAGGCAGGAGGCGGCGCATGGGTGACAACCGGGCGAGGAGGCTGCTGCGGACGGTCGAACGCGCCGCCTACCTGGTAGCGGTGGCCCCCGCCGTGGGCCGCCTGCCGGCCGACCTCAGCTACCGCATGGCATGCTGGCGCGGCGACTGGCGTTTCCGGTGCCAGGCCGGGAAGCGCACCGAGACGGCACGCAACCTGGGGCAGGTGCTTGGCGACGAGCTCGGCCCGGCGGCGGCGCAACAGGTGACCCGGGAGTGGTTCCGGCTTGGCGCCTGCGGGATGGTCGACATGATGCGGTTGCGGCGCGGGGCGCGGCCACTGCGGCGGCTGGTGGAGATCCGGGGGCGGGAACACCTGGAGGCCGCGCTGGGCCCGGGCAACGGAGCCATCCTGTGCACCTGCCACCTGCACTCGCACGACAATGGCTTCTCGGTGCTGCACGCCAGCGGCATCCCGGTCACTTCCATCGGGCGCCGGTGGTACAAGTACGACGCTGGCCTTTCATCCGCCGAGCGGCGGCTCTGGGCGCTCTACGCCAGGCCGGTGGAGCGCCACCGGGCGCGGCCGGACATCGAGCCATGGCCTGGCCGGCCACAGGTCGCGGCGCAGGCGGTCGCCGCGCTCCGCGCCAATGAGGTGGTGACGATCACAATCGACGCGCCGCCGCTGGAGGGCGACCGGCCCCGCGCTGTCGAGGTCCCCTTCCTCGGCCGCCGGGCCCATCTGCTCCCAGGGGCAGTGACCCTCGCCCAGCTGACCGGCGCGCCGCTGCTCATGGGTTTCCTGTACCGCGCGGCCGACTACCGCCATCAAGTGCTGGAGATCTCCGCGCCAGTGCCAGTGGACAGAGATACCGGGACGGCATTCGAGCGCTGCGCCGCCGAGGTGAGTGCCGCCATCCGGAGGAACCCAGCCAACTGGGCATTCTGGTCGGAAACCGGCAATCTTGTCGCTATGGGGCTGATTCCGCCGGAGCGGGATGCGGCACCAGCCGCGGGAGCAGCCAGATCATCCCTGGCCAGGTAGTGGTTCACCCGGGCCGTCAGCCGGGCTTTTGCCTCGGCTGGCCATCGCCGCGATCTGTAGCCGGCTGTGCAAGCCCAGCTTGGCCAGGATGCTCTTGACGTACGAGCGAACTGTGTCGGGTGTGATGTTCATCGCCTCGGCCATGTGCTTGGTGCTCTCACCGTTAACGATCCGGCCGACGACCTCCCGCTCCCGCGTGGTCAGCTCATCCATCGGATCCGGTGGCCGCGGCCTGGGCCGCCTGCTCAGTGCAGAGCGCCGGAGTGCGGGCGCGATCAGGATGCCACCTGCCGCGATCACGTCGAGTGCCCGCGCGATCTCGTCCACGTTCTGGTCTTTGCGGATAAAGCCGGCTATGGGGAGTTCGACCGCCTCGCCGAGTGCGTCCGGATCGCTGATCCCGGAGAGCACCACGACCTTGGTATGGATGTGCAGGGCGGAAATGGCCCGGGCCGCGTCCAGCCCGCTCCGCTGCCCGTGGAAGGACAGGTCGAGCAGGCAGATGTCGGGCTCGTGCGTACGGACCGCTTCCACCGCGGTGTCCGGCGTACGGGTCACCGCGAGCACCTGATGGCCGCGAGCGGCCAGCGCCGCGGCCAGCGCTTCGGCGAGCACCAGATGGTCGTCGCACAGGATCAGCCGCATGTGGGCCGGGCTCCATCCTGGCTCAGTCGGGGCCCAGCGGCAGCGACACGGTAGCCGCTACGCCGCCATCGGGGCCCCGCCCGTAGTCGATCCGGCCACCGCACCGGACCAGGCAGCGCGCTATCACGCCGGTGCCGAGGCCGGTGCTCGGGCTGATCCTGGCGAAGCCAGGACCGGTGTCCTGCACGACCAGCTGGGCGCACCCGGGTTCACGGTCGACGCGGACGGTGACGGATCCGTCCGGCCCGGCCGCCCGGGTCGCGTTGCTGAGCAGGTTGGCGATGATGCGCCAGGCGTCAACTCGGTTGACGTCAACCAGCACCGGCCGGCTGGGCACCCTGGTATGCAGCATGCCCCGGTAGGTCAACTGCTCACCGGCTACCACTGCGCAGGCGAGCTGCCCCAGATCGGTCCGCGGGGTGCCGCCGACGGGATCGTCGCGGTCCAGGGACTGTTCGATGAGCTCGGCCAGCGTTTCTACCTGTGTGACGATCTGTTCCAGCCATGAGCGTGCGGCGCTGGGCAGCTCGGGTACCGTGAGGGCCGCCTCCGCGAGAGATAGCACCCCGGCCACTGGCTGCCGCATGTCGTGGCAGACTTCCCGGAAATGCTGCCCTGGTGCTGGCGGCCGGGCCAGTTCCCCGGCATGCGACGCCACCTGGGTCAGTACCAGGTACGCTCCAGCACGTTCAGCTGCCCCATTCATTATCACCAGCCCCATTGCTGCTGCCCCCACCGTTGCTGCAGGCCCCCCCTGGTAACGGCCGCGGCGTTGCTGAGTGGCCACCGCTACCGGGCTGCTGAGTTGTGGCTGAGCGGCATGCGCGGCGGGCGAGACTACGATGAACTGGGCCAACGGAGCACTGGCGTGCAGGCTCGCTGGAAAGACACTCGGCCCCCGGTCGCGCGGCATCGTATACCCCCGGGAGAACCGCGCAGCCACAACTTCCTTTTATGAGATTTAAGTCTTGCTCCTCGTGCTGCGACGAATGCTACATCGCCCCACGATCTGTTACCACTTCGTTATCATAACTGAACGAAGTCATTCGTTAACAATTCGCGTTTCCCCGCAGCTTACCGGCACTCTGGGGCTTACGCTTCGGGCAGGTCGGGTTAAGAAACGCCAGTGCTTATCGCGGCTAAGTGATCAGCGAGCGCCGCCACACCACCGCACGCGCCGATTCTTTGCAGTAATCCAATGCCGACGGTGCGGGGTAACCCCAGATTCGCTGGCATATTTCCTCAGATTACTCAAACCATAAAAGAGCAAAAGTGATGCGTAGGACGAGATGAATTGTCCCCACCAGATCTACTTGATCAGGCCAAGGTAGATGACGCTGAGCAGGCCGAACACGAAGCAGTAGATGGCGAACGGGGTCAGCGTGCGCGTCTGGAAGTACTTCATCAGGAAGCGCACCGACAGGTAAGCGCCGACGAAGGACAGCACGCTGCCGACCAGGATCTGGCCGTGGATGCCGTCGCCCAGCGGGCCGGTCAGCTTGGGCAGTTCCAGCACGCCAGCGGCCAGGATGACCGGGGTGGCGAGCAGGAACGCGAACCGGGCCGCGTCCTCCCGGGACAGGCCACGGGTCATGCCCGCGACCATGGTGACGCCGTCCCGGCTGATCCCGGCGAGCAGGGCCAGGATCTGCGCGGCCCCGATCGTGATGGCCTTCAGATAGCCGATACGGACCAGCCGCTCATCGGCCGCGACCGCCTGGGCCAGTTCCTCCTCACGCAGCGCCTGGTGGCCGGAGACCTGCCGGTGCCGGGCCCGGGGGACCTGGCCCGCCGCCCGGGACGCCGGCTGACCTGGCCGGTAGCCGGGCTCGCGCGGCTGGTACAGGGCCTGGTACGGGTCCTGCTCCGGCCCGTACCCGGGCGGGCCGGCCGGGTAGCCGGTGGGGCCAGCCTGATAGCCCGCGGGATCTTCCAGATAGCCCGCGGGACCGTCCTGGTAGCCCGCGGGACCGTCCTGGTAGCCCGCGGGACCGTCCTGGTAGCCCGTGGGGCCTGCCTGGTACCCGGGTCTGGCCGGCTGGTACCCGGCTGGGCCAGCCGCGGACACGAGTTCCCGGTCCCGCTCGGCCGCCACGGCCTGGTCGGCCTGGATCGAGGCGCGCGGCCGGAACTTCTCGCCGCAGTACAGGATGACCCCGTTGATGATCAGGAAGACTCCGGCCACGATGGGCTTGCCGAAGATCTCCCGGAACGGCTTGTCCGCGACCACGCCGACCAGGCCGACCGGGATCGTGGCCAGGATGATCATCCAGGCCATCTTCTGGTCCCGGGTCTGCACCTGGCGGTGCCGGAGCGAGCTGAAGAAACCGCCGATGATCCGGACCCAATCCCGCCAGAAGTAGATGAGCAGGGCCAGTGCGGTGGCCACGTGCATGCCGACGATGAAGGCCAGGTACGGGGAGGACGCCTTGGCCACGTTCAGGTCACTGGCCCAGCTTCCCCCGATCAGCGCCGGAAGCAGCACGTTGTGCCCGAGGCTGGACACCGGGAACAGCTCGGATACGCCCTGAATCAGGCCGACGACGGCAGCCTCGAGGTACGTGATGTGCGACATGAAGGCCTTTCCGGTCGGCCGGTCCGAGCGGCCGGATTGGTAACCCTACTTGATCAGGCCCAGGTAGATCACACTGCCCAGCCCAACTACGAAACAGTAGATGGCGAACGGGGTCAGCGTGCGCGTCTGGAAATACTTCATCAGGAAACGCACCGAAACGTAGGCGCCGATGAAGGACAGCGCACTGCCCAGCAGGATCTGGCCGTGGATCCCGTTGCCCAGCGAGCCGGTCAGGTCGGGCACCTTCAGCACGCCGGCCGCCAGGATGACCGGGGTGGCGAGCAGGAACGCGAACCGGGCCGCGTCCTCCCGGGACAGGCCGCGGGCCATGCCCGCGACCATGGTGACACCGTCCCGGCTGATCCCGGCCAGCAGGGCCAGGCACTGCGCCGCCCCAATGATGACCGCCTGGGCGTAGCCGAGCTTGGCCAGCCGCTCGTCGGCCCGCACGGCCAGCGCCATCTCCTCCTGGCGCACCGCCCGATGCGGCGGCGCCCGGTGGGTAGGTGGTGGCGGCGAGCCCTGGTGGGCGCCGGGCGGGTCCGCCGGGCCGGCCCCGGTGGACACTAGTTCCTGCTCCCGCTCGCGCTCGGCGGCGACAGCCTGGTCGGCCTGGACCGACCTGCGGGTACGGAACCTCTCCCCGCAGTACAAGATCACCCCGTTGGCGATCAGGAAGAACCCGGCCGCGATCGGCCGGCCGAAGATGACCCGGAACGCGTGCTCGGCCAGCAGCCCGACGATGCCCACCGGGATCGTGGCCAGGATGATCATCCAGGCCAGCTTCTGATCCCTGGTGTCCAGCCGCAGCCACGGGAAGCCGGCCCGCAGTCGCAGCGAGGTGAAGAAGCCGCCGATGATCCGGGCCCAGTCCCGCCAGAAGTAGACGAGCAGCGCCAGCGCGGTGGCCACGTGCATGCCGACGATGAACGCCAGGTACGGCGACTCCGGCTTGGCCACGTTCAGGTCGCTGGCCCAGCTCCCGCCGACGAGCGCCGGGATCAGCACGTTGTGCCCGAGGCTGGACACTGGGAACAGCTCGGTTACCCCCTGGACCAGGCCGACCACGGCGGCCTCGAGGTAGGTGATGTGGGACATGGCCGCCTTCCGAATCCCCGCCGGTGCGCAGGTCACATGCTACGGGTCGGATGTAAAGACCGGACCGTATGCGGCAGCGACTGAACCAAATCTGAACAAAGCCCGCTGCGCATCATGATCATGAGATTGGTGTCGTCCCAGCGACACTGAAGTCATGATCACGATGGGCGGATGCCGGGGAGCGCCCGGGATGGCGGCGCGCCAGCGCGGCGGCAGTCAGGGGTACTGGCGTTCAGTAAAGGAAGGGGTTATTGCTTTTTGCCGGGGATGGCGGGGGTGTCCTCGCGGGGAC
>Ga0335072_10008577_pt1 | contig 14813 bp, 11 predicted proteins | sample Lox_Sample_21_FD_206725 | JGI IMG/M metagenome (GOLD analysis project Ga0335072, IMG submission 206725) | Soil microbial communities from Loxahatchee National Wildlife Refuge, Florida, United States - Lox_Sample_2.1 | ecosystem: Environmental > Terrestrial > Soil > Wetlands | place: USA... | reverse complement strand
GATTTGACCGACTCGGTCAACTCGATGGCCGGCAATCTCACGGCGCAGGTTCGAAACATCGCCGAAGTCACGACGGCTACGGCGCGCGGCGACTTGTCGCGCAAAATCACGGTCGATGTGAAAGGCGAAATTCTCGAACTGAAAGACACGATCAATACGATGGTCGATCAGCTCAACGCCTTCGCCGGCGAAGTGACCCGCGTGGCGCGCGAGGTCGGCACCGAAGGCAAGCTCGGTGGACAGGCGCTGGTTCCGGGCGTCGGCGGCACGTGGAAAGATCTCACGGATAACGTGAACTTCATGGCTTCCAACCTCACCGGCCAGGTCCGCAATATCGCGGAAGTCGCAACGGCCGTTGCTCGCGGAGACTTGTCACGAAAAATCACGGTCGATGTGAAAGGCGAAATTCTCGAACTCAAAGACACCATCAATACGATGGTCGATCAGCTTCGTTCGTTCGCATCGGAAGTCACCCGCGTCGCCCGCGAAGTGGGAACCGATGGCAAGCTCGGCGGACAGGCGGTCGTACCCGGGGTCGGTGGAACCTGGAAGGACCTCACTGACTCAGTCAACTCCATGGCCAGCAATCTGACCGGCCAGGTTCGCAACATCGCGGAAGTTTCAACGGCCATCGCCAGCGGCGACCTGTCGAAGAAGATCACGGTTAACGTCAGCGGCGAAATTCTGCTGCTCAAAGACACCATCAACACAATGGTCGATCAGCTCAATGCTTTCGCTGCCGAAGTAACGCGCGTGGCGCGCGAAGTGGGATCGGAAGGAAAACTCGGTGGCCAAGCGCAGGTTCCGGGAGTTGCCGGAACATGGAAGGACTTGACGGACTCTGTGAACTCGATGGCCGGCAACCTCACGGCGCAAGTTCGAAACATTGCCGAAGTGACCACCGCTGTCGCTCGCGGTGATCTTTCGCGGAAAATCACCGTCGATGTGAAAGGCGAAATCCTCGAGCTGAAGAACACGATCAATACGATGGTCGATCAACTCAATGCCTTCGCTGGCGAAGTCACGCGTGTCGCCCGTGAAGTCGGAACCGAAGGCAAGCTCGGTGGGCAAGCGAACGTCCCTGGCGTAGCCGGAACCTGGAAAGATCTCACCGACAACGTCAACTTCATGGCGTCGAACCTCACCGGCCAAGTGCGAAACATCGCGGAGGTCGCGACGGCTATCGCCAGTGGCGACTTGTCTCGCAAGATTACGGTCGATGTTCGTGGTGAAATTCTGCAGCTCAAAGAAACACTGAATACGATGGTCGAGCAACTGCGTTCGTTCGCTGCCGAAGTCACGCGCGTGGCCCGCGAAGTCGGTTCGGAAGGGCGTCTCGGTGGACAAGCCAACGTCTCCGGCGTGGCCGGAACGTGGAAAGACCTCACCGACTCGGTGAACGCAATGGCAGGAAATCTTACCGCCCAAGTCCGCAACATTGCCGAAGTTACGACGGCCGTCGCTCGCGGCGACTTGTCGCGAAAGATTACGGTCGACGTGAAGGGTGAGATTCTTGAGCTCAAGAACACCATCAATACGATGGTCGATCAGCTCAACGCGTTCGCTGCCGAGGTGACGCGCGTGGGTCGCGAGGTCGGTACCGATGGCAAACTCGGCGGGCAGGCCCAGGTTCCAGGCGTCGCCGGAATCTGGAAGGATCTCACCGACAACGTCAATGTCATGGCGGTAAACCTTACCGAACAAGTACGCGGCATCGCGAAAGTGGTAACGGCCGTCGCCAACGGCGAGCTTACGCAAAAGTTGACGGTGAATGCGAAAGGTGAAATTGCCGCCTTGGCCGAAACCATCAACAACATGACGGGAACGCTGGCAACATTCGCCGACCAAGTCACGACAGTCGCGCGCGAAGTAGGAGTGGAGGGCCGTCTCGGCGGGCAGGCCAATGTTCCCGGTGCCTCTGGCACCTGGAAGGACCTGACCGGAAACGTGAATCTGCTCGCCGATAACCTCACCAATCAGGTTCGAGCGATCGCCGAAGTCGCGACGGCCGTTACCAAAGGCGATCTCACTCGATCCATCCAAGTGGAAGCCCGCGGGGAGGTGGCGCAACTGAAGGACAACATCAATACCATGATCGACAACCTGCGCCTCACCACCGACCGCAACACCGAGCAGGACTGGCTCAAGACGAACCTCGCTCGTTTCACCGGCATGTTGCAGGGCCAGCGCGACTTGGCCGCCGTCGGCCGATTACTGTTGTCGGAACTGGCGCCCCTGATCAATGTGCAGCAAGGATTGATCTACCAGATGGAGAGCGACGACTCCGCCGAACTGGTTCTGCTCTCTGCCTTCGCCAGCGATGGCGATGACGGCAAGCTTCGTCGCCTTCAGATCGGCGAAGGGCTGGTCGGGCAATGCGCAGCGGAAAAAAAGCGCATGGTCATTTCCGATCTGCCCCCCAACACAATTTCCATCCGCTCCGGGCTTGTCGAATCGGTTCCGCGCAACGTCGTCGTACTGCCGGTGCTGTTTGAAGACCGTGTCAAAGCGGTCATCGAACTGGCTTCGCTTGCGAATTTTACGGCGTCGCATCTGGCATTCCTCGAACAACTGACGGCCAGCATCGGAATCGTCTTCAACAGCATTGAAGCGACCATGCAGACCGAAGCTCTGCTGAAACAGTCGCAACAGCTCGCTACCGAACTCCAAATGCAGCAAAAGGAACTGCAGCAGACCAACGAACAGCTGGCGCTGAAAGCGCAACAATTGGCCGAGCAGAACGTGGAAGTCGAGCGCAAAAATCAGGAAATTGAACAAGCCCGGCGCGCTCTGGAAGAGAAAGCCAAGGAGCTGGCGCTCACTTCCAAGTACAAGTCGGAATTCCTGGCCAACATGTCGCACGAGTTGCGGACCCCGCTCAATAGCATCCTCGTCCTTGGCCAGCAGCTCAGCGACAACCCGGATGGAAACCTCACGCCCAAGCAGGTCGAATTCGCCCGCACCATTCACGGCGCGGGCACGGACCTGCTCAACCTGATCACCGACATCCTCGATCTCTCGAAAATCGAATCGGGCACGGTTTCAGTTGAGGCGGAAGAAGTCTTCTTCGCCAGCCTCGTGGACACGGTGGAACGTCCATTCCGCCACGAAGCGGAAAACCGGCACCTTGCATTCAAAGTGCAGGCCGACTCGCATCTGCCGCGCAGTCTGGTCACGGACTCCAAGCGTCTGCACCAGGTGTTGAAGAACCTGCTGTCCAATGCCTTCAAATTTACCGAGCAGGGAACAGTATCTCTCTCGGTGTCGCTTGCGACCGAGGGTTGGAGCCCGGATCATCCGATTCTCGGGAAGTCAACTCCGGTTGTGTCCTTTGAAGTCGCAGATACCGGTATTGGAATCCCCCACGAAAAGCAGCGCATCATCTTCGAGGCCTTCCAGCAGGCCGATGCCGGCACCAGCCGTAAATACGGTGGCACGGGACTGGGCCTCGCTATCAGCCGCGAGCTTGCCAGCCTGCTTGGTGGGGAAATTCAGTTGCGGAGCGCTCCTGGCCAGGGAAGCACGTTCACCTTATACCTTCCCCTTATTTACAAAGGGCCCTCCGGCGGAACCGCCGAAAAGAAAGCGGCCACCGCTGCGTCACCCATGCCAGTTCCGGTTGTCAGCGTCGTCGCCGAGCGCGTAATCGAACGCGTTCCCGACGATCGCGACAACTTGCAACCCAACGAAGCGGTCTTGCTCATCGTGGAGGACGACGCGCATTACGCCTCTGTCTTACGCGATCTCGCCCGCGATAAAGGATTCAAAGTTCTGGTTGCAAGCGGCGGCGCCGAAGCTCTGGCGCTCGCCCAAGAATTCCATCCGACCGCTATCTCCCTGGACGTGTTTCTGCCCGATATGCTGGGTTGGACCGTTCTCAACCACCTGAAACAGGATCCCACCACTCGCCATATTCCTGTCCAAATGCTGACTCTTGACGAAGACCGTCATCACGGACTCTCGCGCGGAGCTTTCGCCTTCGTGACCAAGCCCACTACTACGCAGGGTTTGGAGATGGCGCTGTCGCGCATCAAGGAATATGCGTCCCCGCGGAAGAAGCGCCTGCTGGTCGTGGAAGACAATCCGGCAGAACAGTTGAGCATCCGCGAACTGCTCGGCTATGAGGACATCGAAGTCGTCGCCGCAACCTCGGGTAACGAAGCGCTTGAACGCGTCGCGAAAGAGCAATTCGATTGCGCGGTGCTCGATTTGCGTCTGCCGGATATGTCAGGGTTTGAGGTGCTGGAACGCTTCCGCGACACGCCTGAGATCGGCGATCTGCCCATCGTGGTCTTTACCGGCAAAGAACTCTCAGCGGAAGAAGATGCGCGTCTGCACATGCTGGCGCGCAGTGTCGTGCTGAAGGGAGTGGAATCTCCCGAGCGCTTGCTCGACGAAACGGCACTGTTCCTGCACCGTATCGTGGCCGATCTTCCGCCTCAGAAACAGAAGATGATCGAGCAATTACATCGGTCGGACGAAGCTCTGGCGGGTAAGCGGGTGCTCGTGGTCGACGATGACGTGCGAAACATTTTCGCGCTCAGCAGCGTGCTCGAACGCCGTCGCATGAATGTTCTCACGGCAAGCACAGGGCGGGAGGCGATCGACATTCTCGAATCCACTCCCGATCTCGCGATTGTCCTTATGGACATCATGATGCCGGAGATGGACGGATACGAAACCATCCAGGCCATCCGGGGTAATCCAAGGTTCCGGCGCGTGCCGATCATCGCCTTGACCGCTAAGGCGATGAAAGGCGATCGCGAAAAATGCCTGGAGGCGGGTGCTTCCGAATACTTAGCTAAGCCCGTGAACACGGAGCAGTTGCTTTCTGCCCTGCGGATGTGGCTGCGCCGGTGATACGACCTGAAGTTTCGAAACAAGGGACAATGAGGACTGAATGACGGCAGACGACAGGGTCAACATTTTACTGGTTGACGATCAACCCGCGAAGCTTCTCAGCTACGAGGTCATGCTGGAAGAACTGGGCGAGAAGCTCGTCAAAGCAATCTCCGCCAAAGAGGCTCTCGAAAAACTGTTGAAAAATGATGTGGCGATTGTGCTGATGGACGTTAACATGCCCGAAATCGACGGCTTCGAACTCGCCAGCATGATCCGTCAGCATCCTCGCTTTCAAAGGACCGCGATCATTCTCATCTCCGCCGTCAATCTGACTGATCTTGACCGTCTCAAGGGCTACGAACGCGGCGCTGTAGATTACATTTCGGTTCCGGTGATCCCAGAACTTTTGCGCGCCAAGGTGAAAGTCTTTGCGGAATTGCATCGCAAAACTCGCCAACTCGAAGCTCTCAATCAGGAACTCGAAAAACGTGTCGCCGAGCGCACCGATGAATTGGCCAAGCGCGCTGACGTCCTGGAGCAACTCAATCTGATGCTGGCTCATAAGAACCAGGAACTCGACGCTATTATTCATACCGCTCCCGACATCATCTTCAGCCGTCAGGCGAACGGCAGCCGTGATTACATCAGCGACCGCTTCTACGAATACACCGGTGCACCGGCTGGCACGGCCAATGGCCTGGGATGGATGGAGTACGTCCATGCCGACGACAAGGACAGGGCTACAGTCGAGTGGACCAACTGTGTCCAGTCCGGCACAAATTACGAGATCGAATATCGCTTGCGATCCGGCGACGGTCTTTACCGCTGGTTTCGCGCTCGGGCGGTCCCCATCCGCAACGAAAGCGGCGAGATCATCCGCTGGTACGGCACGTGCTCCGACATCCACGACAGCAAACTGCTCGAGCAGTCCATGCGCGAGAGCGCGACCAAGCTCGAAAAGATGGTCGACGAGCGCACTGCCGAATTGCGCGAACTTTCTGTTCGACTCATGACCATGCAAGATCAGGAGCATCGCCGCATCGCCCGCGAGCTGCACGACGGGCTGGGACAGGAACTCGCCGTCGCCAAGATTGTTCTCGACAGCGCCTTGCTGCAGGAGCTAGCGCCAGCCACAAAGCGCGCCTGCTCGGAAGCCATCAACATCATCGACCGCGCCATTCAGCAGGTGCGAAGTATGTCCCATCTGCTGCATCCTCCCCTGCTTGATGAAGTCGGACTATTGTCTGCCATCACGTGGTATACCGACGGATTGGCTGAGCGGAGCGGGATTCAGACTTCGCTGCATGTCGAACCCCAGGACTTCCCCCGCCTTTCTCCCGATCTGGAGACGGCAATTTTCCGAATCGTCCAGGAAGCCTTGACCAACGTTTTCCGGCATGCCGCGGCAAATCATGTCTGGATCACCCTGGTTCAACGAGGCGTGCAGACGATCGTCACTGTGCGCGACGATGGCCGCGGAATTGGCGAAAAAATCGCCGAACTTCAGCCGGAAAGCTTGGGCGTCGGCATACGAGGCATTAAACAACGCGCCAAAGAGTTTGGCGGCGAGCTCCGCGTCTCTAACGCCAATCCCGGCACCATTGTCGAAGTCATGATTCCGTCACCGGTTCTGTCGAACGAGACAACTTTCGTCAACGAATGCGCCCAAGCCAGCAGTTAAACAGCTTTATCTTCAACCACCGATTCGAACGTTCGAAGCAAGTGCTTAGATTCGGCGCGTGCCATAATTCGCGTATGCCCAGCTCGGCCGGCCATCTGGATGCTGGCACTTAGAACATTGCAACCCTCCTGCTGCAATTGTGCATTCTCCGGCCTATCGATAGATTGATAGAGCGTCGAACTGTGCTAGCGCTCCAAGGCACCGTTTAGAGATTTTCGTGGAGATAGAACATTGGCGGGGAAAAATTGAAAGGGCCGTGACATTGGTTATGCCCTAGTCGCCGACTCTTGCGAGGGAGTCAACAACGTGGAAGCATGTACCGTCACAGCCCTCTGATGCAACCACTGCTTTCGCAGTTCCGAACCCCGGCTGCCCCTCGCAGAGCTGTCGGTTTTTTCAGGTTCGGTCACCCTGCGGGTCGCCCCGCTTGGCTGATCACTCAGTCTACTTCGGACCGGCTCAGTGTTATTGTGCCAACCCTTTCGACCGTCGACGTAAGCTAAGTTACCAGAGTAACGAGAAAAGTCAACGCAAACTATTGGTGCAACGGTGCCTCTTCCTGCTGTGCAAAACGCAATATGCAAATGTATGTACGGTAAAAACTTATCCACAGCGTCGGGAGTTGCGAGCCTCTTTTGCACACAAAATTGCACAGCCCTGTCGAAAACCGCAAACGTCTGAAAGGGAATCAAATAATCGTCTTGACGCCAGAACCGGATGGGGGCATCTTCAATCTTGCGGAACTTAGCGAAGAACCTAGTGATGCCAGATTTGGTGGCGTATGTGGATGGCGGATGCTTGGGCAATCCGGGCCCCTCCGGTATTGGTGTGGTCATTTGCGGATGCGAGAGCGGTCCCATCCACATCGCCAAGTGGATCGGCCATCAGGACAACAACGTCGCTGAATATGCCGCCCTGATGGAAGCTCTGCAGTGCGCCGTCGGCCTCAAGGCGAACAGACTGCACGTCTACTCTGATTCCCAAGTCGTGGTTCGCCAAATGACGGGCGAATACACATGCCGAAGCGCTCGCCTTTATTCGCTTCACTGGACCTGCCGCAAACTGGCACGCGCTCTCAATTTCTCGATCTCACACGTGCCCCGCGAAAACAACGCTGAAGCCAACCGCTTGGCACAATCCGCCCTCAAGCGGCGAGCCAGATGATCGCGAAATTCCGCCCTTCCAAAAGTTGATTGCGAGCGCAGTTGGCGGATTTACTTCTTCGCCGGCTTGTTGGGGTTGTACCCCGAATTCGGATTGAACATCGCCTCGTCGAGTGGCTGATTAATCGTCACGGTGAACAGGAATCGCTGGCGCGACATGTCGCCGTTGAACAACCGCGTGACGTTGTAGGGAACCATCACGCCTGAGACCGGCTTGTAGTTATCATAAATCTCTTCTTCCAGATTCTTCTGCCGGTCAACGGGATCGCGCCATTCAAAGGCTTTTCGCACTGGAAGATGCGTCTCGGTATCGAAATCGAGCGTTACCGCTTCGTTTTTTGAATTAATCAGCGTGACTTGCGTGGTCGAGTGCTGCGCTGCGATGGCATCTCCTTCATACAGAAGAATCACAGTGGGGTCGTTGACCCACTGGCGCAGGATGACATCAAGAGCGTAGCGGCGCTGCCGCCGATAGTCGATCATGTCTTTATCTTCAACCGGATGAACGCCCCGGTACGTGATCTCGTATCCCTTGTCACCGAGAAACACGCGTGCGACATCGCGTTCCTTTGTGTACTCCACCCGCTCTTTGTCGGGATATACGTAGAAGCTCCAGAACAAATCACCCCCGCTGCCCTGTCCATGGTGAAAGCTATAACCGCGCCCCTGCTGTTCGATGTCGTGAATGCTCAGATACGCGCTACCGCCCAGCGCCTGAATGCCCTGCTCCACTACTGCCTTCGCCTTACGGGTGTCTTCGTCCGCCACACTCATGCCAGTATTCGCGGAGGCCTTTGGAATGCCGGAAGATAGTTGGGCACCCGCACTGTTGCGTGTTGCCAGCGGACGTTCCTGTGCATACGACCACAGCGGACACACCAGGAAAAGGGTGATGAGTAACTTCATTTCATCTTGGGGGAAAAGTGCGCGCAATCAGAATTGTAGCGTTTTTGGCGGACTTTCTGCTGCAGCATCCCTTTCTATTTTTGGATGCAGAAAACTCGTAAAATGCCATCCGCCCCCGGCATTTTTCTCTCAGACGCGCATGTGGAACCGCCGCCCGGGCCAATTGCTGGAGTTCAGAGGCGGCCGAAATCCGCTATCGGACCGAACTTGCTGCCGGCCGCGGGAAGCCCGGCGGAGCGAAGCCGCGCAGCAAGAATGCCCGATGCCCTACCCCACCAGCACTGCGCCCCCATTCACGTTGAAAATCTCCCCCGTGATGAACCCCGCATACTCGGTACAAAGAAACAACACTGGCGCGGCAATCTCCTCAGCTGTTCCGGCGCGCCCCAGCGGAATCGTCCGCCGTATCGCCGCGCCAGTTTCAGGATCTGCCAGGGCTCCCGCGCTCATATCGGTAGCGACCCACCCCGGAGCGACGCAGTTGACGTAAATGCCCGCAGGCGCTAGTTCGGACGCCAGACTCTTCGTAAGGCTGATCACCGCTCCTTTCGTCGCCGAATAATCGGCGTGAAAGGCTTCGCCGCGTTGCCCGCTGGTCGAACTGATCAGCACGATGTGCCCGGTCGCGCCATTTATTCGCGGTTGGGAGTTCATTTGTGCAACCGCGTGCTTCACCAATCCAAACACGCCATCGAGGTTGATTGAGAGAGTAGACCGCCATTGCTCACTGGTCATTTTCTCGATCGGAACATCGTCTGGCGGCCAGACGCCGTGATTCGCAACAAGAATGTCAATGCGGCCGAAATGCCGTATTGTTTCCTCCATCAGCGTCCGCCCGCTCTCGGCGTTATTGAGATTCGCTTGCACTGCACAACAGACATTCGCCCCGCATTCTTTCGCGAGCCCTTCCGCCTCAGCCGCAGCATTTCGATAACTGAATACGACTTTTGCTCCCGCCTTTGAGAACATGCGCACGGTTGCCGCACCAATGCCGCGCGAACCGCCTGAAATCAGAGCCACTCTGCCCGTCAACGAAAGAGGAATCGACATGCAGGCATTTTAGCCGTTCTAAAGCTGTGTGATTCTGAGCAAATCGCCGTTCAGCTGGGGGCGACGAGCCAGTCGGAGTTTTGCGAAGCAGTTATCCGAGAGATTGTTCACTTCGCTCAACCGCATCCGGCTGCTATTGCCGAACTTCATAGAAAAGCGACACCCTGCCGGAGCGGTACACTTTCGTGTTGAACAGTTTCAGGTTGCTCGGTTGGTAAGGCGGGCCCAGCAGGGGAACGCCGGCGCCCAACATCACGGGAATGATGCTCACCTCAACTGTGTCGATGTAGCCGGCATCGAGAAATGCGCGAAACAATTGGCTGCCGCCGAACAGCCAGATATCCTTGCCAGCCGCGTCTTTCAGCGTGCGAATCCAATCGGCCCTCAGGCACGAGATCACAGTCACATTCGGATGATCAACCGGTTTCATTGTCCGCGAGAAAACAACAGTTTTGATTCCGGCAAATGCTTTCTCCCCGAGCCTGCTCATGGCAGCTTCGTAAGTTTTTCGTCCCATGAGCCCAGTATCGAATTGCGTCCAGATTGCAGGAAAATCGACTTCTGGATCGACGCCGATCCAGTCGGCTTCGCCCTTCGGGCCGGCAATAAATCCATCTAGACTCATGGCTACGAGGTACCGAATTTTGCGCATCACAGGCCCCATCACTCAAGCAAACGAGTTCGGCGACCGAAGTGTAGCAAAACATGCGAAGTGAGTTCTCCAGATTTAAAATAGTCGCTTGCCAGGGCCGTCCATACAGTCGTTCGTCGATGACTCCACCGAGCCTCGGGTTCGGGGATTTCTGCACGTTCCCGAAACTCCCAGCGGCGATGGGTTCGTTCTCACTCACGGTGCAGGGGGAAACGCGCAAGCGCCATTCCTGATTGCACTCGCCGATACGTTCTGCGCTGCTCGATTAACTGTGCTTCGGTGCGATCTGCCCTTCCGGCAAGTGCGACCCTGGGGACCTCCCGGGCCGGGCGACGCGGCCCATGATCGCGAAGGATTGAAGAATGCAATTGCAGCTCTGAAACAGAGAGTCTGGGGACGAATTTTTCTCGGCGGCCATTCTTATGGCGGGCGTCAGTCGAGCATGCTTTGCACCGAAGAACCTGAAATCGCTGCAGGACTGCTGCTGTTGTCTTATCCGCTGCATCCGCCACGCCGGCCGGAGCAACAACGCACGCAGCATTTGCCCAACCTGCACACCCCGGTATTGTTCGTGCATGGTACCCGCGATCCATTCGGATCGATAGAAGAATTGGAGCAGGCGATCAAGATGATTCCGGGCAAAACCAAGCTGATCGTGGTCGAAGGCGCGGGGCATGATTTGGGATTCAAAGGAAAGGCGAGACGGGACGAACTCCCGGGAGAAACGCTGCGGCAGTTTACCGCATTCTTCGGATTGTAACCCTAAAGAAGAGCGCTCTCACGGTAGTGCGGACGGAACTTAGCTCAGGGACGACTGCCGTTGTTTTATCGCAGGGCCAAGTGAGCGTGGGCCGAAAGGCAGGTTCAATTCACCCAGCCGGATTTTCCGCCGCCATTGCCTTTGCGCGCGTCTTCGTCCGGTGGAATGTAATTGCCATGCTCATCGAACTCCACCTTGCGGTCGTGCTGGCGCATGTAGACTTCGAATTTCCGTGCAGCCCGGCGGCGCTTCCAGCGGTAGTAGGAATTGCGCAGACCGTAAAAGCGCTCGCTGAATCCGACGTTGACCATGGTCGGCTTCGGCCCGCGCTTCACGTACAAATATCCGAAAAGCAATCCGCCCAGATGTGCAACGTAGGCCACATTTCCGCCGCCGGACATCGCCAGTGCCACGGTGGCGACGATCAGAATTCCTACGAAATACTTGGCCTTGAGCATGAACGGGAACGGGATCAGCATGATCTCGTTGTCGCCAAACAGCATGCCGAAGGCGATTAGAATGGCGAACACGCCACCCGAAGCGCCCACCGTTGGCTGAAAAGGATTCCCCAGAATATGGGCGTAGGACAGGGCAATGGTCGAAATAGCTGCACCGATCACACCCACCACGTAGAGTTCGACGAACCGGCGCGGCCCCCAGGATTCTTCGATCGAGGCCCCGAACATCCATAGGCCCAGCATGTTTCCGAACCAATGCCAGAAACCGACATGGATAACGCTGTAAGTGACGATTTGCCAAATCCAGCCATGCTGGATGACACGGAATGGAGTCAGCCCCCCGTATTCCAACACGAACCCGAATACCGGGATTCGGAGCATCTCGAGCAGCTCCATGAGCAGGAACACGCTGGTATTGATTCCAAGCAGCCAGATCACCGCGCGTGTAAACGGCGGCAGGCTCAGCGTCATTGGTTCGCCACGTCTCACTGATTTCCTCGGTCAGGCCCTACCGCAGCCAAAGCCGCGGCAAGAAGGAATTGATGCTCCGGCCGGCTTTGGAACGCGGTTCCCTTTCTCAAAGCACGATGTCCCGGTTTTCCATTCTACTCGTCGCCGCCGGGTGGTGTTTTTAATGCTGGGGAACCGGAACGACCGGCAGGCTGCGATGCCCAGATACATCGACGGCCCGCACCGCGAAGATGTTCTCATCTTTCGAAATCGGCATCGTGATGCGAGTCACGTTCCCCACATTCTGCACGTGCTCCCACTCAGGACTGCTCGTCGTGCGCCACAGGATTTCATATGCTGTGGCCAAGCCGCCAGGGGAAGCGTCCCAGCTCAGAGTCGAATCGTTCTCCAGATTCTTCGTCAGGATGTACACATTCGCCGGCGGCGCGGGCGCCGCAGCCAGCGACGCCAGAGTCGCCGCATTCAATCGCGCCACATGAGCCACATAGTCAAAATTAACAAACTTCAGCAAGTCGCCGTATTGGATGCCGTTTTCCACCCGTGGATTCTGATGTTGGTGGCGAAAATCCTCGCGGTATTCCGTAAAGCGAACGGCCGAAAATCCCTGCTGATTGAAAGAATAATGGTCGCCGCCGCGCAAGTAGCGATCGAGGCGGAAGACCAGCATCGGCTTCACACCGGCATCGTAAGTGCGGCCGACATCGGCGATGTAGCGCGCCAGTTCGCGCGACCCGGAATCGCTCTCGCCGCCCAGCATGCGAATGCGGCGGATTTCCTGATCGGTGGCGGCAGCCGGAACGCCTTCGGAAAATACGCGAACGACGGAAGGATCCTGGCCGGGATTCTTGTCCCCGCCGACGATGTCATTGTTGAGAACGGCCTCAAGGTCCCAGCCTTCATCTTTCGCCATCTGCGCGAAATGATGGCTGCCGTAGAGGCCCTGCTCTTCTCCGGCGACGGTGAGAAAAATAATTGTCGCGGGAAATTTCAATTTGCTGAGCACGCGGGCGCATTCGAGGCTGACCGCCGTCCCGCTGCCGTCATCGTTGGCGCCGGGGGCATCGCCGGTGCTGTCAAAGTTATCGCTGTCGCGCGAATCGTAGTGGCCAGTGACGAGCACGATGCGTTTTGCGTTCGCGGGATCGCTGCCCTTCAACACCGCATAAACATTGGTGATTTCCGTGGGACTCGAAATCCGCTCGGCCGGTGGCTGAACGAAGCTATCAGTCTTCACTTCCAGACAACCGCCGCAATCCTTCGAATAGAGCTCGAATTCTGACTTGATCCATTCGCGCGCCGCGCCAATGCCGCGGCCCTTTGCTATCGAGGCGTCGTCCTGCGCGGAAAGTGTCGAGCGGGTTCCAAAGCTGACGAGTTTTGCGATGTTGGCGCGAATGCGCTCGGCGGATATTTGCTGCAATGCCGCAGCAATTTTCGGATCGACCTCAGCCTGCGGCGGAGAATTCAGTGATTGCGCCGCGGATAGGAAATTGAACAAGGCGATACCGGCGAATGTGAGCGCAAGCCAAGAGATGCTTTTCCCGAGAGTGAACATGGTTTTGGACCGACCTGCGTAGGAAATTCGAATTCCCCGAATCGCACCGGAGACTGTCGTCCCACGCCCCATCAGGTTTCCCCCTGATCCCCTTGACCAACTGGCGGGGAGAATCTAAATATTATCAGGAGCATCTTAGGGATGGAGGCCTTATGGTTTTGTGTCCGGAATGTGAAAACAACCTCGATGTAGAAGAGGAAGAAGTGGACGAAGGCGAAGTCATCTCGTGCCCTGAGTGCGGCACCGATTTCGAAGTGGTCACGACGAATCCGCTGGAGCTGAAAGCTGTCGAAGAGGGATACGAAGACGAGGACGAGGAAGAAGTCGACGAGGAAAATGGAGACGGTGACTACTCGTAAGCTGCGCCTGTTATCGACTGACAGAATTATTACGATCGCGTTCATTACGGCCTCCCTGACGGGATTCGTTTCGAGCCCTCTGAATGCGATGCCGCCACAGCAGGTCAAACCTGGTCAGCCCTACGCTGTGATTTTCGGGACAGTTTGGGGGCCGGATAATCGCCCCGTTTACGATGTGACCGTCCGAATCCGCCGCGCCACCGACAAACCCAAGAAGACTCGTTGGCAGGTTTATTCCGATCATCACGGCGAGTTTGCCCAACGAGTGCCCGCCGGAGAAGCCGACTACATTCTCTCTGCCAATTTGAGAGGTGTGAAGGGTCCCGATGGCAGACCGCTGCATCTGGTGGAAGAAGTCAAAGTCCACATTTACAACGACGAACGTGAGGATACCGGCTTGCACCTTACCTACTGAGCCTACTAAATCTGCCTGCTAAATTCCTGGAACGGCGTCAAGCGTGAGAAAATGAGAGCCATCATGATTCATGGGTTAATTCTGCGGACCGGCGCCATCGTGTGCTTCTTGCTGCTGGCGCTGGCTGCCGTTGCTGGCGCAGCTCCCGATAAAAAGGACAAAGGAACGGGCAGGCTGGTGCTGGGCAAAGTGCTCGATCGCCGGGACAATCCGTTGCCCGATGCCATTGTTTATCTGACCAACACTCGCACGCGTTCCGTGAAAACCTATATCGTCGGGCAGGACGGGACGTATCGCTTTCCCGCACTTTCGACCGCCATCGATTATGAAATCTATGCACAGTACAAGGGACATAAGAGCGAGACCAAATCGGTCAGCCAGTTCGATGACCGCTCGCAAGTGTATTTGGATTTGAGGATCGATACGCGGTGATTCCTACGCTGTTAGCCATTCGAGTCCCGCCCAGACGACCCAGACTCTGACAAAGCAACTTTTTTGCCC
>Ga0335072_10008575_pt1 | contig 14814 bp, 12 predicted proteins | sample Lox_Sample_21_FD_206725 | JGI IMG/M metagenome (GOLD analysis project Ga0335072, IMG submission 206725) | Soil microbial communities from Loxahatchee National Wildlife Refuge, Florida, United States - Lox_Sample_2.1 | ecosystem: Environmental > Terrestrial > Soil > Wetlands | place: USA... | reverse complement strand
AGGACCAACCCGGCGTTGCGGGAGTATCCTGGAGAAACATTCATGCGTGGGATAATGATTACGGTGCGTGAGATGGTACGCATTGAGATGGATCAATTGGAAGTCCAAGCAGAAGCTGAAATCCCCTCCCCTGTGGGGGGAGCGGGAGGGGCCATCCCACAATGAGGGTGAACCAGTGACATGACTCAATACTGGCTGGTGAAGTCCGAGCCTGACGCCTTCTCCTGGGACCAGCAGGCCGCCAACAAGGTCGAACCGTGGACCGGTGTGCGCAACAACACCGCCCGGCTCAACCTGAGAGCGATGAAGAAGGGCGACCTCGCCTTCTTCTACCATTCGAATGTCGGCAAGGAGATTGTCGGCGTGGTGAAAGTGGTGCGGGAGGCCTATCCCGATCCCACAGCGGATTCCGGCGATTGGGTCTCGGTGGACATGGAGGCCGTGGGGCCGATGCCGAAGCCGGTCACCCTCGCGCAGATCAAAGCCGACCCGAAGCTCGCAGACCTGGCGCTGGTGCGGCAGTCGCGGCTTTCCGTGTCACCGGTGTCGAAGCCGCATTGGGACCATATCTGCCGGATGGGAGGATGGCGGGCCAGGCACACGTGAATACCCCCTCCCCGCGCGGGACGGGGTCAGGGGGAGAGGCATAGGGGAGGCGGAGGCGTTTGGCACGCACGCCGAACCGGTGTAGCTCGCGCCTTCCGCGGATCACCCCTTCAGCACAGCCTGATGCGCATCGTCAGCACGCGTCGTTCGCCGGGAGGAATCAGCATCAGGCCAGGCTTGTCGCGAAACTCGCCGGCGAAGTCCCCCGGGCTGGCCGTGCCATGCCACGGCTCGATGCAGATGAAGTCGGCGCAGTCGCCGTCCCCTGTCATCCGTGTCCAGACGCCGAGCTGCTGGAAACCATCCCAGCTCACCTCGATCGCCTCTGCTCCCGGAGCGGTGTATCGGACCGAGCGGCTGGCCACCTGATCCAGGATCAGCGCATCCGCTGAGAACAGGGACGGTGCGAGCGACAACGTGTCGCCGGAGATCGGCGACGGTTCGGCCGCAGGCAGCAACAACCCGCCGCCCAACCGTCGCACCGGAGCCGGTTCCGGTCGCTCGAAGGCCAGCATATGCGCAGTTTTGGCCACGCCCTCTGCCAGAGGCCAGACGAAGCCGGGATGCGCGCCGGCCGAGGCCGGCAGTTCCTCGCGCCCGGTATTCACCACGGTGTAGGTTTGCTCCAGCGCATCGTCATCCAGCGCGAACGCAACCTCGAAGCGGAAGGCAAACGGGTAGGCCGCACGGGTCTCGCCGTCGTCATGGAGTACCAGGCGGCAGGAGGTGGCGCCCCGGTTCAGCCAGGCGAACCGCCGGTCGCGAGCGAAGCCGTGCTGCGTCATGCGGTAGCTGCGCCCGCGATGCACCAGGGTGTCGTCCTTCAGCCGGCCGACAATGGGGAACAAGACCGGCGCGTGGCGAGGCCAGATCGGGTGTGCCTGCCACAACAGCTCGGTCCCTTCGGCATCCCGCAAGGAGCAAAGCTCGGCACCGTCCGGCTTGACCGCGGCCGACAGGTAACCGTTCGACAGGATGTGGCGATCTATCATTGCCGCTTACTTCAGAGTTGCGATCCCGACGGGTGGTAGCCGCTTCAGGTGGTAGCCGCTTCAGGTGGTAGCCGCTTCACCTGTCATTGCGAGCGGAGCGAAGCGATCCCAACGGACGATCGCACGTTCTCTCGGTGGAGATTGCTTCGCTCGCAACGACAGCAGGCGCGATCCGCCAGAAGCCGACCATTAGCATGGCCTTGTGCCGGACTTGTCAACCTCGCCATGGTGCCAGGCATGCTCTGCGCCTCCGGTCGCCGTGTCGTGTTCAGTCATTGGGGCAGAGTTCTGCCCGTACCGCGGCCTCGAGCTCCTTCATGCGGAACGGCTTGCGGAGAAAACGGCGATGCACCTGCTGGGCGACGAAATAGCCAGAGATCAGGATCACTTTCAGACGTGGGTTTCGCTCGGTAGCGAGGTCCGCCAGTTCGAGGCCCGACATCTCGGGCATCCGGATGTCGGTGATCAGCAAGCGTACGGAGGGGTTCTCCCGCAGCCGCCGCAGTGCCTGCTGCCCGCCATCCGCCTGTACCACCTGATAGCCGAAATCCTCCAGGAACTCCGCGACCACCGTTCGCACTTCCGGCTCGTCGTCCACGATCAGGATAGTGGCCGACGGAACACGGCCATGCTTGGCACACGAGGTCGCGATCTCGTACATGCGGAAGACGGTGGCTCCGCAGAAAGGACGGGCGTAGTATTAGGCAGGCACGGGCGGGGTGCGCTCGGTGGCCAGATGCGGAAGCGCTGAATAGCACCGTCATCCCCGGCTGCGTGCCGCATTAATGATCGAGGGCGCAGCAATTCAGTCACAAGCGCGCGATCGTTCCGGTTGCATTGTCTCAGAAATCTCGTGTGCCCCCACGCGGCGGCTGACCGTGTGCTTACCCGTTAAGCGCCGTGCTGCCCCGCGGTTGGTTGCCTCGCCAACCGGGGGATGCAGACGTATCGTAGCACAGCACATGCCGCGTCCGACGGCGCGGCCGGGTTGCCGAGGAGGAGTTGGATGACGGAAGGACCGCTTGCCCGTTTCAAAGTGATCGACCTGACGCGGGTACGCGCCGGCCCGACCTGTGTCCGCCAACTCGCCGACTGGGGCGCGGACGTGATCAAGATCGAGGCCCCCGGCGGCGATGCCGGTCTGGGCGGCGAGCGGCACGGACCGGACTTCCAGAATCTGCACCGCAACAAGCGCAGCCTCACGCTGAACCTGAAGGAGCCAGAAGGTCTGGACATACTCCGCCGCTTGGCAGAACGCGCGGACGTAGTCGTAGAGAACTACCGGCCAGACGTGAAATTTCGCCTGGGCGTCGATTACGAGAGCCTGCGCAAGGTCAACAAGCGTTTGGTTTATGCATCGATCTCTGGTTTCGGCCAGGACGGGCCGTATCGCGACCGTCCCGGATTCGATCAGATCGCGCAGGGTATGGGCGGGCTGATGTCGATCACCGGACTGCCCGGCCAGGGGCCGGTGCGTGTCGGGATCCCCGTCGCGGACCTCACCGCCGGCATCTTTGCCGCCATGGGGATCCTGATCGCGTTATTGGAACGCGAACAATCCGGCGAGGGCCAATGGGTCCAGTCCAACTTGCTCGCGGCACAGATCGCAATGCTGGATTTCCAGGCGGCGCGTTGGACGATCGGGCATGAGGTTCCGGGTCAGGCAGGAAACAATCATCCGACCAGCATCCCCACCGGCGTGTTCGCAACGGCTGACGGCCACATCAACATCGCCGCGTCGGGTGAGGACATCTACCGCCGCTTCTGCAAGGCGGTGGATGCGCCGCAACTTGCGTCCGACCCGGATTTCGCCTCTGGCGCGGCACGATCGAAGAACCGCGACCGGCTGAACGAGGCGATCGAGGCGATTATCCGTACCCGTCCGTCCGCGGAATGGATCGAGCGGCTGAACGCCGCGGGTGTGCCGTGCGGGCCGATTTACAAAATGAACGAGGTGTTCGCCGACCCACAGGTGCAGCACCTGCATGTCACCCGCACGGTCCCGCACAAGGTACTGGGCTCGGTGGAAGTTGTCGGCCAGGCGGTGGAACTCAGCCGCACCCCCTGGAGTGTGCGCAGTGCAACGCCGGAATTGGGCGAGGACACCGACTCGATCCTGGACGAATTGGGCTACGGCGCCGGGGAGATCGAAACCCTCCGAGCGAAGAATGTGGTGTAGCCAACTCTGGGACCAGGCCGTACGGTTCCCCCTCCCCGTGTGGGAGGGGGATAGGGGGTGGGGGGTTCATCCGACCTCCGATAGTCAATACGCACCCTTCGCCCTAACCCACCCCGCAAGCGAAGAGCCAACCGCACTCGCGTTCAAGCCGCCCCGCGCCGCAGTTCGCCTCGCGTCTCCGCCAGGTGATCGAACTCCTTGCGGTAGGTTCCTAACCCCAGCGTCTGCGACCGAAGTTCAATAATAAGATCGTGTAATTCGGCTTCGGGCACCAACGACTCAACATCGTCCCAGCCCGGCCAGCCCCGACGCTCGGCATAGCCCAGGATCTGCCCGCGCCGTCCGGTAATCAGCCGCTGCGCCCGCGCCGTATAGTCGTTCGGCACGCTGACGCTGACGCGATAGATCGGCTCCAGCAACACGGGATCTGCCTTCGCCAGGCCTTCCTTCATCGCCAGCGCCGTCGCCGTCTTGAACGCCATGTCCGAGCTGTCCACGCTGTGGAACTGCCCATCCACCAGCGTCACGGAAATATCCACCACCGGAAACCCGAATGGCCCCTTCCTCGCCGCTTCCTCCGCCGCTTCACCCACCGCCGGGATGAAGTTGCGCGGCACCGCGCCGCCCACGACCTTGTCGATGAATTCAAATCCCGTACCGCGAGGCCGAGGCGCGATGTCGATCTTCACATCGGCGAACTGCCCGTGCCCACCGCTTTGCTTTTTCAGCCGCCCATGTTCGTGCACCGGGCGGCGGATAGTCTCCTTATACGCAACCTGGGGTTTATGCGTCGTCACCTTCAGCCCATAATTGCTTTGCAGCCGCGAGACGACCGCATTCAGGTGCATTTCCCCCTGTCCATGCAAAACCGTCTCGCTCGTCCCCTGCTCTTGCGCGACCGAAAGGGTCGGATCCTCCTCGCGCAATTTGCTCAGTGCACCGTTCAGCTTCACGTCGTCCTTGTGATCCGACGTTGCGATCGCCAGCGAATACACCGGTGGCGCCGGCTCGGGAAACGGCAATTGCTCTGGGATGGCACCCGGCGAAACCGTCGCGCCTGTCGCAACGCCCTCCAGGCGGCTGAATGCCACCATGTCGCCTTCCACTGCCTCGGCGGCCTTGGCCAGTTCACCGCTGTTGAAACGATAGATGCCGCCAAGCCGAGACCCACCCAACGTCGCGCCATCCTTGATCGTGCCGCGCCAGACGCGCGCATACGACAGCTTGCCGGTATGGCCGGCGTACACGGTCTTGAAGATCTGCGCCAATGGCGGACCTTCAGTGGGGACATCCTGACGCGCCGCAGTATCTCGCACGAATGGTGCATCGTGCCGCAGTGCCTTCCACAGCCGGCGCACACCGTGCAGGTTCTCGGCCGAACCCAGCAGCACTTCGATCACCGCGCCCGCCGACAGATCCTTACGCAGATCGCGATAGATCTCGGCAGGCGTTGGCTTGACGTCCTCCAGCACTTTCTCAAGCAGTTCGTCGTCCCGGTCCGCCAGCGTCTCCACCAGCTTCCCCAGCGCCTCCTGCTCTTCGTCCTGCATTTCGGACGGAATCTGCATCAGTTCCGACGCCTGCCCCTTGCGATAACGATAGGCACGCTCGCTGACGACATCGACATACCCCTTCACCGCCTGGCCATCGACGATCGGTACCTGCCGCAGCACCAACGGCGACTTCGCATAGGCCTGCAACGCCGCGAGCGTGTCCCGCACGCTGCCTTCCAGCGTGTCGATCTTGTTGATGAACAACACGTGCGGCACACCCTGGTCCGCCAGCAGCTTCAGGGCGGGCGCCACGGTCAGCGCGCGCGAGGGCACCGCCTCGCAGACCACCACGGCGATGTCCACCATCGCCAGGGCAGTGCACATCTCGTAATTGAATTCGATCGAACCGGGGCAGTCCAGCACGGCCCAGGCATCGCCGAGATAGGTGCCATGGCCGATACGGGTCTCGGTGGTCATCGGGCGGTTGCGGGGATCGGCGGGCCGTTTCACCGGTGCGCCGGCCACGTCCAGCATCGCCTCGAACAGGGTGGACTTGCCACTGCTGTAGGGGCCCACCAGAGCCACCGAGCGGGGACTTCTGCCGTTCTGGGTTCCTGACATGGGCGCGCCTCCTGGTGTTTTTGCTGCGGCGCCGGCCGCATCCACCGATCCGGAGGGCGCCGTTCGGCAATCCTAGCGAAGTTTTTGTGACAGGCGAGTCCTGGCTTTGTGCGTGGCCGGAGGCCGCAGCGATGCGGGCGCTGATCGTATCCGGATCAGGCCGCCGCGCGCCGGGGAGGCGCTTCAAGCCCGACACCACGCAGATGGCCGAACAATTGGGCGAGCTTTGCCCGATCGGCTTCAGGCAACGGCGGCTTGAGCAAGGACTCGATGTTGGTGCGGAGATGAGCGGGGTCACCGGTCCCGAACAAGACCACATCGACGCCCGGTTCGTGGCGGACAAAACGATAGGCTGCGTCGGTCACAGAGCTGGCCCCGCCAGGGCGCACGAGGAAACCCAGCGGATCGTCGGTTTCTGCAAATGATGCTGGAAGCTGGCCTGTCGCGGCGAGTTCCTTCGCGGTGTCGGCCAGCTGCGCGGGCCGCGCGAAGATCTGGCGGACCGCAAACATCATCAGCGTGCCCACGCCGTGGGCGCGTGTGTAGGGGAATACCTGCATGCGGGCCGGTTGGTGCATCAGGTGGAACGCGAACATCGCCGTGTCCCAGATGCCGTCCTGCACTGCGCGGTGCAGCATCGTATGCTCTGGATCGTTCGGCGACGTCTCCGTGATGCCCAGGAAGCGAATTTTGCCGCGTTCCCTCTCGCGCAGCAGGGCAGGGGCGATTACATCACGCACGTAATCGTATTGAGAAGGATGCACGGCATGAATTTGAAAGACGTCGATATAATCAGTACCAAGACGGCGCAGGGATCCATCCAGGCTGGCAAGCACCTTGTCCAGATGGAACTGCTTTTCGCCCGCGGCCTTCGACGCCTTCGTGCAAACCACGACCGACTCGCGTGGAACATGGGGCAGTGCTTTGCCGACCACGTCTTCCGTGCCGTAAACGGCGGCGGTGTCAAGCAGGTTCACGCCGAGATCGAGCGCGAGCCGGATCAGCGCCACGGCTTCCGCTTCCGACTTGCCGGTGCCGAGCCCCAGCTTGCTGAATCCGCCACAACCGAGGCCAGCCACGCTGACCTTCAACCCCGTCCTGCCGAGCGTCGTGTATTCCATCGTGTGCTCCTGTCCCTGCCGCGGAGGGTATCAAGGAGAGCGGCATGACGCGATCCTGCCTGATTATCGGCCATCGCGGCGCGCGCGGGCTGTTTCCGGAAAATACTTTGGCGGGGTTCGCCGGCGCGCTGGCACTGGGTGTGGACGCAGTGGAATTGGATGTGGGGCTGACCGCGGATAGGGTGGTGGTCGTCTCACACGATCCGGCGCTGAATCCGAACATCACGCGCGATGCAGCGGGGCAGTGGCTGAAGGAACGAGGGCCGCCGATCCGTGCGATGCGGGCGGCCGACCTGGCGGCCTTCGATGTGGGCCGGGTGCGTCCCGATTTGGACTACGCGGCCCAGTTTCCCGATCAATCACCGCGCGATGGTGAACGCATTCCGACACTGCAGCGCGTGTTCTGCATACACAACGGCACGAATTTCATTGTCGAATTGAAGACCTGCCCGGACCAACCGGACCTGACCGTCGGTGGCGAGGAAATGGCGGCGGCGGTTACGGCCGTGGCGGACTCGACTGGCGTTGCGTCACGCATCACGGTCGAAGGTTTCGACTGGCGCGGGCCGCGCCATTTACATCGATCCAGGCCTGACGTGCGGCTCGCCTGGCTGACGCGAGCGGAGACCGTGCGCAATGCGTCGGTCTGGTGGGGCGGTCCGCATCCGGGCGATTTCGGCGGATCGGTACCGCGCGCCGTGGCAGCGGAAGGCGGGCCGGTCTGGGCGCCGGATCACGCCGATCTGACACAGGACCTGGTGAACGAAGCGCACGAGCTTGACCTTGCCGTGATGCCTTGGACAGTCAACGCCGCCGATGACATGGCGCGATTGATTGGTTGGGGCGTGGACGGGATCGTCACGGATCGTCCGGACCGCGCACGACAGATATTGGCTTCGCTCCCTCGTCATGCCGACGAAGGCCCGCCCCGATGAACACCCGGGGCGTGATGCCCTGTGGCCATGATCCGGCCTGTCGCGGGCACGCCGCAGCAACGAGCCGATCGCCAACCCGGCCCGCACAGCACCCGGCAATTGCCTTTGACGTTACCCCCTTTGTTACTCCATGCTGTCATATATCTGGTTCTCCGGCTTGGGGGCGGAGCCATGCAGGCTATCCTTGATGCGATCCTGAAGCGGTTCATCACCATCGGGCGCCTCACGGTGCGGTGGCCGGATGGCCGGCTGAACACCTATGCCGGCCGCCCGGGTCTTGAAGGCGGCCTCGCCCTCCACACGAATGGCGCCATTCGCCGGCTGCTGCTGAACCCCGCGCTGGCGGTCGGCGAATGCTATATGGACGGCACGCTGACCCCCGACGCACGCGGCATCTACGACGTGTTGGACGTTCTGGTAACCAACTTCATGGCGAACAGCGACAAGCTCCCCGCTGCTTGGGCCTCGCACATGCTACGGGTGATGAAGCGCAAGATCGACCAGTACAATCCAGCCGGCCGCGCGCGGCGCAATGTCGCCCACCACTATGATCTCAACGGCCGGCTCTACAGCCTTTTTCTGGACCGCGACCGGCAATATTCCTGCGCCTATTTCCCACGTGGCGACGAGACGCTGGAGGAAGCGCAGGCCGCCAAGAAGCGCCACATCGCCGCCAAGCTGCTGCTGACCCGGCCGGACCTGACGGTGCTGGATATCGGCTGCGGCTGGGGCGGCATGGCGCTAACTCTGGCGCGCGATTATGCCGCGCGCGTCACCGGCATCACGCTGTCCACGGAGCAATTGGCCGAAGCGCGCAACCGCGCCGCCGCCGACGGCCTGTCCGACCGCGTCTCGTTCGAGTTGATGGACTACCGCACGATGACTCAGCGGTTCGACCGCATCGTCTCGGTCGGCATGTTCGAGCATGTCGGTGTTGGTTTCTACCCCGCGTTTTTCGAGACGGTGTCGCGCTGTTTAAAGCCGGATGGCGTCGCGCTGTTGCATGCGATCGGCCGCAGCGATCCGCCGGGCGCGACGAATCCGTGGATCGCGAAATACATCTTCCCCGGCGGCTATTGTCCCGCGCTGTCCGAAGTGCTGCCACCGATCGAGCGCAGCGGCCTGGTGGCAACGGATATCGAGATCCTGCGCCTGCACTATGCCGAAACGCTCCGCCACTGGCGACGCCGCTTCGCGGCCAACCGCGACGCGATAGCGTCGTTGTACGACGAACGCTTCTGCCAGATGTGGGAATTCTATCTATGCGGCGCCGAGCTGTCGTTCCGTCGCGAGGGCAACATGGTATTCCAGATTCAAATGGCACACGACCAGACCGCGGTGCCGCTGACAAGGGATTATATTACGGTATCAGAAAAGCAGGTATCCCAGCGGGAGAAGGCGTAGGGCGCTGGTAACGCCCCACATGTCATTGCGAGGAGCGAAGCGACGAAGCAACCTCGGTCGAGCGTCGCACGACTGATCCGGCCGCCGGTCGGACCAGATCGCTGCACTTCCTAGCTGGAAACAAGTCCTGGCAAGAAACAAGGTTTTCCCGTCCCCTTGTGAGAGGTGGGCGCGGGGAGAGGTGAAACCTGCGAGCTTGCCCTCTCCCCCTGACCTTGGTCCACTTCGCGGCCCAAGCCCACAAGGGGAGGGGGAACCTTCCCACCCTTCGCAGTTTCATCCAGTCGCGGGCCGGCCGCGCCGGCTGGTGGTCGACTCGCAATGACACGGTACGATCGGCTGCGCATCAACGATCAGCCGACACCACCCCGCCGCAGCCACGTAACGATACCCGCGGCAGAGCATGACAATGGCGGTTGCCGCCACAGCCCGCGCACGGCAAGCATATTCACTTACCGCAATCGACTCTGAGCCGCTCAGACCTGGGTCAATGCGGTGCTCGAGTCGGGCAATTGCCGGACCTGCGCGATTGCCCCCGCTATCCAGTCTTATCCCCGATGTTCACAGCGTGCCGACTCGCTGCGCCGGGGCTAGACTCCGCGCCGCATGAACACGATCGTCGATTCGCCCCTCCTCGGGCTGTCCCAGCGGCTGCCGCCCTCCAACATCCAGGCGGAGCAAGCCTTGCTCGGCGCGCTGCTCGCCAACAACAAAGCTTGCGAGCGCGTTTCCGAGTTCCTCGCGCCGGAACATTTCGCCGACCCGATCCATGGCCGCATCTATCAGGCCGTCATGCGCCGGGTGGAGTCCGGCCAGCTTGCCGATGCGGTCACCCTGAAAGCGGAGTTCGAGCATTCCGGCGTGCTGGAGGAAGTTGGCGGCACGGCGTATCTCGCGCAGCTCCTCACCGCCATGGTCGGCATCATCAATGCCGGGGAGTACGGCCGCGCCATCCACGATGCCTGGCTGCGCCGGCAGTTGATCGATATCGGCGAAACCGTGGTGAACAATGCGTTTGGTGCCGTCGCCGAGCTCGGCGGCTCGCAACAGATCGAAGCCGCGGAGCAATTCCTCTTCGATCTCGCGACGAAAGGTTCGACCGCGGGCGGCTTCGTCACATTCGAGAAGGCTTTGATCGAGGCCATCCAGGGCGCCGAACGTGCCTTCCATCGTTCCGGCCACGTCGCCGGCCTGACCACCGGGCTGCGCGACCTGGATGCGAAGACCGGCGGCATGCATCCGTCCGATCTGGTGATCCTGGCAGGCCGGCCCGGCATGGGGAAGACGTCGCTCGCCACCAAGATCGCGTTCGGTGCCGCCAAAGCGCTGATGGCCGAGGCGCGTGCCAAGGATGCCAACGCGATGCCACGAGCGGCAGTCGCGATCTTCTCGCTGGAGATGAGTTCCGAGCAATTGGCCACACGTTTGCTGGCAGAAGAAGCGCAGGTGTCCAGCGACCGCATCCGCAAGGGCGAGATCCAGCAACGGGACTTCGACAAGTTCGTGCAGGTCAGCCGCGAATTGGCCGGCCTGCCGATCGAGATCGACGACACGCCGGCGCTGACTCTCTCGGCGATGCGCACGCGGGCGCGGCGCTTGAAGCGGACGAAGGGTCTGGCGCTGATTGTCGTGGACTATCTGCAGCTTATGCGCCCGGCGGCGGGAACGAAGCCCGAGAACCGCGTGCTGGAAATCAGCCAGATCACGCAGGGGCTGAAGGCGATCGCTAAGGAATTGGAAGTGCCGGTGATCGCACTGTCGCAGCTCAGCCGCCAGGTGGAGAATCGCGAGGACAAGCGGCCGCAGCTTTCCGACCTGCGCGAGTCGGGCACCATTGAGCAAGATGCGGATTCGGTGATGTTCCTGTATCGCGAGGAGTACTACCTGGAGCAGCGGGAGCCGCAGCAGCCGCGCTTCGATAACGACGAGAAGTTCCACGCGGCGGTGGACAAGTGGAAACAGGACATGGAGCGGGCGCACAACCAGGCGGATCTGATCATCGCCAAGCAGCGCCACGGCCCGACCGGCACCATCCAGTTATTCTTCGAACCCGAGTTCACAAGATTCGCCGATCTGGATCGCGTGCACGGCGAGTACGTGGGTTAGTCCACCTGGCTGGAGGAAGCGCCAACCCCCCTCATTCATGTCATTGCGAGGAGCGTGGCGACGAAGCAATTTCGAACGTGAGTAGCGACTCCCGACCGAGATTGCTTCGTCGCTTCGCTCCTCGCAATGACATGAACGGCGCAATGACATGAACGGCGCAATGACATGAACGGCGCAATGACACTAAGGGCACAATGACCTCTCCGAGGGCCTGCTCATCCCAGCCGCAACTCCGCCACCTCCATCCACTTCCCCTCCGACACACTCCGATAGGCCAGATCCGCCAACTGCACAGCCTTCGCACCCTCCACAAAATCCGGCACATACGGCGCGTCCTCCGCCACATGCCGCAGGAACGCCTCCCAGCACTGACGAAACGGATTGCCGCACGGCAGCGTATCCGGCACCTCCTGCCACTGCGCCATCAAATCCAGGTTGCCCCGCTGTCCGCCGCCGAAGAACGCATCGGGCGTACTCACCGCCGACTGCGTGAAGCAGCGGAACCTCCCCGCCACCGCCGAGCCGTGCGTGCCGTCGATCTGCACCACCATCGTATCGTCGCGCCGGATGCGCGTGGCCCAGCTATTGGTAATCACGCCCACACCGCCGCCTTCCAGCCGCAGCAGCGCGTGCGAGGTATCCTCCACGTCCACGCGATACCGCCGCCCATGCTCGTCCACGCGTTCCGGAATCGCGGTTGCCATCAGCGCACACACCGCCGTGACCGGGGCAGCCAGCCGATCGACCATGTATCGCCAGTGCGCCATCATATCGAGCGCCAGCCCGCCGCCTTCCTCCCGTTTATAATTCCAGCTCGGCCGCTGGCACGCCTGCATGGCACCGTCGAAAATCCACGAGCCGGCATCGATCCGGATCGACAGCACGCGCCCAAAGAACCCGGCGTTCTTCACAAACAGCAGCTTGCCGAAGCCGGGCAGGAACAACTTGTCCTGGATCACGCCATGTTTCACGCCGGCCTTATGAGCGGCACGGGCCAACGCCATTGCTTCTTCGACCGTCGGCGCAGTGGGTTTCTCGATATGGATGTGCTTGCCGGCGGCGATGGCCGCGCGCACGCGCGCCGGACGGCCACCGGTCGCGGCGCAATCCATGAAAATCGTATCCGGCCCGGCCAGCGCGTCGGCCAAACTTGTGGTCCAGCGCAGTCCGCCATGTGCCGCTGCCGATGCGCGCAGGCGATCCGCGTCGCGCCCCACCAGCAGCAGGTTCGGAACCAGCCGGTCGCCATTGCGCAGCGTCAGCCCGCCCTCGGCGGCGATCGCCAGCAGGTTCGCCATGTGCTGCGTCGTGCCCATGCGGCCGGTGGCGCCGTTGATGATAACGCCGATGCATTGCTCTGCCATGCGACTCCTCCCGCCGATCCATGGTCAATCCGCTATCAGCTTGCGCCAATTCATCCTGACGTGAAAATGTGCCCGCAACGTCTTGCCCGAGATTCGCCTTTGCCCCACCCAGCCTCTGCCCCAGCCATTCTCGAAATCGACCTCGCGGCCATCACCGCCAACTGGCACTTGCTGTGCCAGCGACATCCCAGCGGCGCCGTCGCCGGCGTGGTCAAGGCGGACGCCTACGGGCTGGGCGCCCAGCATGTCGCCCCCGTGCTGCACGCCGCAGGCTGTCGCCACTTCTTCGTTGCCTTGCTCGATGAAGCGCTCGCGATTCGTACCAGCCTGCCCGACGCAATGGTCGCCGTCCTGGGCGGCCCGCTTCCGGGCACCGAGCCCGAGTATCTGGCGCACCACATCACCCCGGTGCTGAACAATTTCGCCGAGCTGGACGCATGGGCCGCCACGGCACGCGCGGTCGGGCGTCGATTGCCGGCGCTGCTGCACATCGACACCGGCATGTCGCGTCTCGGCCTCGATCCGCGCGAACTCGCAGTGCTGCTGGCCGACCACACCCGCCTCGCCGGGATCGAACTGCGTTACGTCATGACTCACCTGGTGGCATCAGACGACCCCGCCGATCCCCTGAATCATCATCAGGCCGAACGCTTCGCCGCCGCCTGCGCTGGCCTGCCGCCGGCGCCGCGCAGCTTCGCCAATTCGTCCGGTATCTTCCTCGGCGCATCCTGGGGGTCCGATCTCGCCCGCCCCGGCGCGGCGCTCTATGGTGTGAACCCCACGCCGGGCCACGCCAACCCGATGCGCCCGACTGTGCGGCTGACCGCGCGGGTTCTGGCGGTGCGTGACATCAACCCGGGCGACACCGTCGGCTACAACGCCACCTGGAGCGCTGCCCGGGCGTCGCGCATCGCGACGGTTGGGGTGGGCTATGCCGACGGCTGGCACCGCAGCCTCTCCGGCAGGGGAATTGCCCTCTTTGACGGCACCCCCATACCGCTGGTAGGCCGCGTCTCCATGGACCTGACCACCTTCGACGTGACCGACCATCCCGCCGTGCAGCCCGGCAGCACGCTGGAATTGCTCGGCTCCACGCAAATGCCGGATGACGTGGCAGCAGCCGCCGGCACCAATGGCTACGAGGTTCTGACCTCGCTCGGCCGCCGTTTCCATCGGGTGTATCGGCCGGCGTGAACGCAATGCTCGACTTCCTGGCGGCGATCGGCCGCGGCGCCATCGCCGTCTGCCGCGGCACCGGCAGTGCCACGATGTTTGCCGGCAATGGCGTGTCCCATGCCGTGCGTCCCCCCTTCTACGCGCGGATGTTCGGTCGCGCCCTGATGGAGATGGGGTATTTCAGCCTGCCCGTCGTCGCCCTGACCGCGGTTTTCACCGGCATGGTTCTGGCGCTGCAGTCCTACACCGGCTTCTCCCGCTACTCCGCCCAGAGCGCGATCCCCAACATCGTGGTGCTGTCGATCACCCGCGAACTGGGCCCGGTGCTGGCCGGCCTGATGGTGGCGGGACGCATCGGCGCCGCAATGGCCGCCGAACTCGGCACGATGCGCGTCACCGACCAGATCGACGCACTGCAAACCCTGTCGACCGACCCGATGAAATACCTGGTCGCGCCGCGCCTGCTGGCGGGCGTGATCGCGCTGCCACTGCTGGTGGTGGTCGCCGACATCCTGGGCGTGTTGGGCGGATTCATCGTCTCCACCGCGTCGCTCGGGTTCAACGCCACCACCTACCTGACCAACACGATGAACTTCATGCGCACCGAGGACGTGGTCTCCGGCCTGGTGAAAGCGGCAGTGTTCGGTTTCATCATTGCGCTGATGGGCTGCTATCAGGGCTACAACAGCCGCGGCGGCGCACAGGGCGTGGGCGCGGCCACAACCAATGCGGTGGTCAGCGCCTCCATCTTAATCCTCGCCCTCGACTACATCCTGACCGAATTGTTCTTTGCCCGCTAAAGCCGGAGTACCCGGCA
>Ga0335072_10008573_pt1 | contig 14818 bp, 15 predicted proteins | sample Lox_Sample_21_FD_206725 | JGI IMG/M metagenome (GOLD analysis project Ga0335072, IMG submission 206725) | Soil microbial communities from Loxahatchee National Wildlife Refuge, Florida, United States - Lox_Sample_2.1 | ecosystem: Environmental > Terrestrial > Soil > Wetlands | place: USA... | reverse complement strand
CGCGTTCCCACGAGTTGAGGAAATCATAGGAGGTGAGAGGCTCGCCGTTGCTCCATTTGATGCCGGGACGAAGATGGAAAATGTAGGTGAGCCCGTCGGGGGACATCGTCCAGCTATCGGCCATGCCGGGAGCAACCTCGCCGTTCGGCTTGCGGGTGGTGAGTCCTTCAAAAAGCGCCAGAGCGATCCGGCTTTCGAGCTGGCCGGTCATGATGGCGGGGTCGAGAGTCTGCGGCTCGTCGCCGTTGCAGAGAGTTAGGTCGGCCTGGTCGCTGAGCGTCCAACTGCCGAATAGATAAAAGAAAACGATGAGAAGGAGCACTGCTCCAACACAAAAGGCGGGCAGGATAAGGCCCGGCGCGAGGCGGCCATTCGTACTCTTATCAAAAGTACGATAGGGAATGGCGGCTCGGTTCACTTGATCCGAACCGGCGCCGCTCATCAGGATTACTTCGTGGCGGGCGCCGCGGGAGTAACCGGCGCGGCATTGCTGGCGGGGGCCGTTGAGGCCGGGGCAGCCGAAGTGGAAGCTGCCGGAGGAGCGGGGGCAGTCTGGGCGGGCGCAGCGGCGTTATTGGCTGGAGTGGCTGGCGCCGTTGATCCCGGAGTTGGAGTTGTCGCAGCCGGCGCCGTTGGAGTTATCGTGGCCGGCGCTTTCGAGGATGAAGCCGCCGGGATAGCGGGGGCAGATTTGGTGAGGTCCTGGTAGAGGCTGGAGGTATGGCTGTTAAGCGCCTCCCGGTGGGAGTAAAGCCGCGCCAGGGCGATGCTCAGGGCAAAGAAGAGAATAGCCAGCCAGACGGTGGCCTTGACGAGAACCTGAGAAGTTTGCGCGCCCCAAACCGATTCGGTAAACCCGCCTCCGAAAGCCGCGCCGAGGCCTTCCTGCTTGCTCCGCTGCATGAGCACGATCAGGCACATGAGCAGCGAGACGATCACATAAAAAAAAAGCAGGATATTGATGGCGATGTTCGTCCAAAACATAAGAGGGCGATGGTCGCCCTTTTGCCTAACGGAGGCAAGAATTTTTGATGATGGTGGCGAAGCCCCGCGCATCGAGGCTGGCGCCCCCGACCAAAGCGCCATCGATATTGGGCTGGCCGAGAAGTTCTTTCGCATTTTCAGGTTTGACGCTGCCGCCGTACTGAATGCGGATGCGTTCGGAAACGGTTTGGCTGAAGTGGGCGGCGAGAATCTGGCGAATCCACTGGTGCGCCTCTTCGGCCTGCTCGGGCGTGGCGGTCTTGCCGGTGCCGATGGCCCAGACCGGCTCATAAGCTATGATGACGTCGCCGAGTTCTTTTTCGCTGAAACCGGCGAATCCTTCGCGCACCTGCGTTTCGAGAACTTTCTTCCACTCCTTCGCTTCCCGTTCGGGCAACGTTTCGCCAATGCAGACGATGGGGCGCAGCTCGGCGGCAAGAGCGGCTTTGGTCTTGCGGTTGACCGTCGCGTTGTCCTCGTGGAAATATTGGCGGCGCTCCGAATGGCCGATGATGACATAGCGAACGTAAAGCTCGCGGAGCATGGTGGCGGAAATTTCGCCGGTGTAGGCGCCGGACGGAGCTTCGTGGAGATTTTGCGCGCCAAGGCGGATATTGACGACGGGACTGAGAATTTCGCTGACGGCGGCCAGGGCGGTGAAAGGGGGGCAAAGGACGATTTCGGCGTCGTCGAATTTGCCGATTTCGCGCAAAATATCTTCCACCAAAACGCGGGCTTCGGACTGGGTTTTGTTCATCTTCCAGTTGCCCGCGATAAGTTTCTTGCGGTAAAGTCTCAGTCTTTGTGAATCGGTTTGAGGCAATGCTTGCGTTTTCGTCATACACGTTCTCCGGTTTGGCTTTTACCTGGCTTCTTTTACCTGGCTTTTAAGGATAACGTCTTTTTGTCCAAACCTGTTCAAATTCCTCCTTGGGAATTTCAACCGGCTCGAATTCGGCGTCGCGGGCAATCACAGAGAGGTCGGGTAGAGGGCGCGTGTGCAAAAGGGTGCTGCCACTCGATTCGGTGGTGGTGGCGTAGTCACAAAAGCCGTTTCTAAAACACTCCACTTTGCGCAATTCGCAGCCCTGGTCATTAAGTTCGCTAAAGATCCAGACCGGCTCATCCGGATTCGTATGTTTCCATCTGACCCGAATATATTTCATTGGGGAACTTTTGATAAGAGTTCCTGTTCATTGAATAACGTTTCGAGCCAAACCGCAATGTTTCGTTTCGTGCCGTTTTACCGGGTAAAGTTTATTTCTTATCGGGAATGCTGGCGACTCCGGGCAGTTCCTGGCCTTCGAGAAACTCTAGCGATGCGCCGCCACCGGTGGAAATAAAGGAGACTTTATCGGCCACTTTGGCCTTTTTGACCGCCGCCACCGAATCGCCGCCACCGATGACGCTGATGGCGCTGGTGTTTTTGGCAATGGCCTCGGCAATCGCGAAGGTTCCGGTGGCACAAGCGGCGATTTCAAAGACGCCCATCGGCCCGTTCCAGAGAATCGTCTTGGCCGCGGCAATTTCGACGGAATAGAGTTTCACGGTTTCGGGACCGATATCGACTCCCTCCCATCCGTCCGGAATCTCTTCGCCCGGCTTAAGATACTTTCCCGGCGAAACGGTCTTGGCCTTGAAATCGAATTGCTCGACGATGTAGGTATCCACCGGCAGGAGAAACTTGACGCCTTTTTCCTTCGCCTTGGCCAACGCCGATTTGGCGGTATCGATTTTATCGGGTTCGGAGAGCGACTTGCCGATTTTTTTGCCGAGCGCGAGGGAAAAGGTGTAGGCCATTGCCCCACCGATCAAGATCGCATCGGCCTTGTCGAGGAGCCGGTCGATCACTTTGATTTTGTCCGAGACTTTCGCGCCGCCCAGGATGACGACAAACGGGCGTTTCGGATCGTCGAGTTCTTCGCCGAGATAGCGGAGTTCCTTTTCCATCAGAAAACCGATGGCGCGCGTGGCAACATACTTGGCCACACCCGCAGTCGAGGCATGGGCGCGATGGGCGGCCCCGAACGCGTCGTTGACATAGACGTCGGCAAGCCGGGCCAGTTTCTGGCAGAAGGCGTCGTCGTTGGCTTCCTCCTGATCGTAAAAGCGGAGATTTTCGAGCAGCGCGACCTCGCCGTCCTTGAGTTCCGCGGCGGCTTTTTCGGCCGGTTCGCCAATGCAATCGTTGACAAATTTCACCGGCAGACCCAGCAATTCGGAGAGCTTGGCCGCGGCCAGAGCGAGGCTCTGCTTCGGATCGCGTTTGCCTTTGGGGCGCCCAAGATGGGCACAGAGAAGAATGCGCGCGCCCTGCTCCTCCAGATATTTGATCGTCGGCAAAGTCTCCCTGATGCGCGTGTCATTAGTGATGACCTGCTTGCCATCCTTCTCCTCCATGGGAACGTTATAATCGACGCGGACCAGGACGCGCTTGCCTTTGAGCGGAATGTCACGGATAGTGATTTTAGCCATAGTAAGCTCCGAGTAATACGCCGGAACGGCGCCCCAGGTTAACCAATGAGATATCTGAGAAGATCGACGCAACGGTAGGAATAGCCCCACTCGTTGTCGTACCAACTGACGAGTTTGAAAAACCTGCTGTTGAGGGCGATGCCCGAGCCGGCGTCGAAGATGCTCGAATGGGTATCGTGGATGAAGTCGGTGGAAGTCACTTCGTCCTCCGTGTAAGCCAAGATGCCTTTCAGGTAGGTCTCGCTCGCCTTCTTCATCGCGGCCTTGATTTCATCGTAGGTCGTATCTCTGGCGCTTTTGAACGTGAGATCAACCACCGAAACCGTCGGCGTCGGCACGCGGAACGACATGCCGGTGAGCTTGCCCTTAATTTCCGGCAACACCAGTCCAACCGCCTTGGCCGCGCCGGTGGTGGAAGGGATAATGTTGATCGCTGCGGAGCGCCCGCCCTTCCAATCCTTTTTCGAGGGGCCATCCACCGTTTTTTGCGTCGCGGTGTAGCTGTGGATGGTGGTCATCAGCCCTTCCTCCACGCCGATGCCTTCCTTCAGCAGGACGTAGACAACCGGCGCGAGGCAATTCGTCGTGCAGCTCGCATTGGAAATGATGTGATGTTTGGCGATGTCGATTTTGGTGTGGTTGACGCCGACCACCACGGTGATGTCCTCGCCCTTGGCCGGCGCGGAGATGAGCACCTTTTTGGCGCCCGCCTCGATATGCCCGCGGGCCTTTTCCGCCTCGGTGAAGAGACCGGTCGATTCGATAACATATTCCACTCCCAGTGCTTTCCAAGGGAGCGCCTTGGGGCCTTCCTTCACCGCGAGGCACTGAATTTTGTGGCCGTCCACCACCAGCACATCGTCCTCCGCCAGGCTGGGGCTCGATTTTTCACTGGTCACCGTGCCTTTGTGTTTGCCCTGGGTCGAGTCGTACTTGAGCAGGTAAGCCAAATTGTCCGCGGGGACGATATCGTTGACCGCGACGACATCGATGGTCTTGCCGAGAAGTCCCTGTTCCGCGATTGCGCGAAAAACAAGCCGCCCAATTCGCCCGAAGCCGTTGATGCCGATTTTTGTCATAGGTTGTGTCTTTTTTAAAATGAAATGAAGCTAGCGAGACGCCAAAATGGCACACTGAAATTAGTTTTTTATCGGCGTGCGTCAACGGGAAAAGACTTCGGCGTCATTGCCTATTTTGCCTCCGAAGGCGCACAGGACGATTCCCCCCTGTTATCCGATGCAAAACGGACTGCCTCCAGACAAAATCTGCCTGGCATTCGCCAACCGGCGCGTAGTCGCGCCGTGCTGCGTCCGGTAGTTTAGAGCGGAAAGGTCGTTTATGAATAAGCTTTTTTCTCCCCCATTGGTTACTTCGTGTGGATGCTTGCCGAATTGTGGCGGCTATCACCTCCACACCGCCGCCGCGGGACATGGCGAAATAAAAATTGGATTTATCCGGCTCAACGATGAGCCGGGCAAGAGGCGTTTTCAGGAACGGTTTTCGCATGAGAACTTGGTTCATGTGAGTTATCCCTTCTAAAACTCTTATCGAAAGATCCGTCCTTTCCCCCCATCATTTCCGCTCAACAACCCATGGATTTCAGAAAGACTTCGGACCGGCTTCAAAAAAACGAGCATCATGGCGAGCATGTGATCCGCTTGGCCCAGCAACTGGCGGATGGCAATCATCCGGGAGTTCTTGCCACCGTGGGCCAGGAAGGGAACCCCCACTTGCGCTGGATGGGTACCTTATCCTTCCAGGAATTTCCTCATCTCTACGCGCTGACCTCCCCGCTGAGCCGCAAGGTCGGGCATATCCGCGTCCATCCGCAAGTCAGCTGGATGTTTGCCACGGATACCTCGTCCATGGTGATTAATCTTTCCGGAAAAGCCTCCATCCTTACCGATCAAGGGGCGATCAATCGCATCTGGCGGCTCATCGAAAACAAATCAAATGCCTACTTCCTAAGCCTTAACATGAATGCCGATGGGGTCGCGGTAATCGATACGGTCGTTGAGGATATCGAATGCATCGTTCCTCATTACGATCTGCGCTACACTCACGCGTCAAAATAGAAAGTATCGGCGGCAAAAAGAACCATCTCTCCGGTTTACGGAGGGCTGGCGCGAATGGGAAGAAAAACGGCCGTGCACGACCTATCCGCCAAAATCACGATATCTGGCCAAGATGTTCCCCGGGCATGTCCAGCACTTCCCGTACTTTGGTAATCAGCCCTTCGGCGGTGAAGGGCTTGGTCAGGAAGGGAGCTTCGTTGCCGAGAATGCGGTGCCTCACGATCGCGTCTTCGGTGTAGCCGGACATGAATAAGGTCCGTGTGTCTGGATGCAATTGTTTGATCTGATCCGCCAATTCCCGTCCGTTGAGATTTGGCATCACGATATCGGTAATCACCAACTGGATATTCCATTCCGTGGTTTGCTGAGCGACCAACAGGGCCTGATAGCCGTCCCGGGCTTCAATCACCCGGTAGCCGCGCAGTTGCAAAATGTCTCTGACGAAGTTCCGGACCAGTTCTTCATCCTCCACCAGGAGGACGGTTTCATTCCCGTTTTTACGCGGAAGCCGTCCGCTTTTCTGGGTGTCGGTCACCCGGGGTTCGTCCAGCCGGGAAAAGTAAATTTGGAACGCCGTGCCGCGGCCCACTTCCGTGTCGACCGTGATGTATCCGCCGGCCTGTTGCACAATACCATAAACGGTCGACAGCCCGAGTCCCGTCCCCTGTCCCATCGCCTTGGTGGTAAAAAAGGGCTCAAAAATATGCTTCCGCACCGAATTTTCCATTCCGCATCCGTTATCCTGCACCTTGAGCACGACATAAGATCCCAGCGGGAGACTTTGCCCTCCCACAACACTGTCTCCATGCGACTCGTAATTTTCGGTGCCGATCTCCAGCCGTCCGCCATTCGGCATGGCGTCGCGCGCATTGACTACGAGATTGAGGATGATTTGCTCAATCTGCACCGGATCCGCCTTGATGCATCCCAGCTGCGGATCCAACTGCGCCACCAATTGGATGTCTTCCCGGATGAGGCGATTCAACATCGATTTCATGTCCGCCACCACGGCGTTCAAATTCACTTGTTTCGGCTGCCAGATTTGACGCCGGCTGAAGGCCAGCAGTTGCCGCGTCAAAGCCACCGCCCGCAAGGCCGCCTTTTTGATTTCATTCGCCCACCGGGAACCCGGAGAATCGGTGAGCGCGTCGAGCGCCATGTCGGTATACCCGAGGATGACGGTCAGCAGGTTATTGAAATCGTGCGCCACGCCTCCGGCCAGACGTCCGATCGCCTCCATTTTCTGGGCCTGGCGCAATTGTTCCTCGCTGCTGCGCAGGGCTTCCTCCGCGTTTTTGCGGTCGGTGACATCAAAGAGAAATCCCTGCAGGATGCCGGGGGGCTGGCCATGATTGCCCGGCGCGAGAGAAATCAGCGCCCGCAGCCAAACAGTCCGCCCGCTGGCGTGAAGCATGCGAAACTCGAGTTCCTGCTGCTTGCCATCCCGGGCGGCCTCGATCATCCGCTGCACTTCGTTCCAATCGTGTTCATGAATGTGCCGCCGCCAAAAATCGAGATCGCTCCATTGTCCCTGCTCCGCCGGATGGCCCAGGATCGCGCCAACCTGATGTCCCACGAAGGTGAATTTTCGCGTGGCCGGATTCAATTCCCACGGAATGACGTTGGCGGTCTGGAGCAGATGCCGGAAACGCTGTTCGCTCTGCCGCAGCGCCTCCATCGTTTTGCTTCTTTCGATGGCGTACCGGACGCAGTGGTCCAGAAGCTGGGCGTCGATCCGGCCCTTGGTCAGATAATCGGCGGCGCCAGCCTGCACCGCCTGGCGGTCGATGTCGGCATCGCCTTGCCCGGTAATCAGGATAATGGGCGCCGTGCATCCCTGGCGAACCGATTCCCGCAGCAAGTCCAGCCCGCTCTCCATGCCTAGCCGGTAGTCGACGAGATATACGTCGTGCTCGCGCCGGGCCATGATCTCTTCAGCTTTTTCCCGCGTCGGCGCCCATTCGACGTGGAATCCTCCGCCCTTGATTTCCATAAACAAAAGCCGCGTCAACATGAAGTCGTCTTCATCGTCATCGACAACCAGAACGCGGATGCGGGGAATGCTCATTTTCCTTCCTGGTTGGGCAGCGTGACAATTTGAAACCAATACTTGGAAAGCGCCTTCATGATCTCCACCATTCCTTCAAAGGAGACCGGCTTGGTGATGAAGGAGTTCACTCCGAGTTCATAGGATCGGTAGATATCCTCCTCCGTCTTCGACGTGGTCAAAATTACCACCGGGATATTCCGCAACGCGGGATCCGACTTGATCTCCTCGAGCGCTTCCCGGCCGCTTTTCCGCGGCATGTGCAGGTCGAGCAGGATTAACCCCGGCTTGGGCGAGAGATGCGGATCGCTGTAACGCCCCTGGCGCCGCAGGTACTGCATGAGTTCCTCTCCGTCTTCGACGAAGAGCAAATCGTTGGCCAGCTTGCTTTCCGTCAAGGCATCCCTGGCCAAAAGCCGGTCGTCCGCATCGTCGTCGGCCATCAGAATGGTAATGGGTCTTCCGCGGTGGGGCATAGAGTTAGTCCTTGTATCCATTGATCTTTGTATTGTTTTGTCCGGCGAATTGGCTCGGCAGGGTTACTTCAAAACGGGCGCCTTTCCCCAGGATGCTATGGGCCTCAATCATGCCGCCATGACGTTCGACAATTTTGCGGCAAACCGCCAGGCCCATCCCCGTCCCCTCAAATTCGCTCCGGTGGTGCAGGCGTTCGAAGGGAGCGAAAAGCTTGGCCGCATATTTCTGGTCGAAACCGACTCCTTCGTCTTCAACCACCAGCCGCCAATGCGGCTGGCTGGACAATATCCCATGGTGAATTTCCACCTTTTCCGCGAACACCCGCACCATTGGCGGTTTATCCGGCGCATGAAATTTCAGCCCGTTTCCAATCAAATTCTGCAACAATTGCCTCATTTGCAACGGATCCGCCTCCAGCGAGGGCATCTCCCCCACCTGCACCCTGCCCTTGGATGTCTCCAGCCGCGCCGAAAGGTCTTCCACGACTTCCCGGGCCACGGCATTTAAATCGACCATTTCATAAGGTTTGGCCTTGGTCGACACCTGGGAGTAAGTAAGTAACCCATTAATCAGCGCTTGCATGCGAATCGCCGCATTTTGCATCCGTGACAGATAATCGAGCGCTTCTTCGTCCAGAATGTTGAGACACTTGCTGCGCAGCCGTTCTCCAAAAGCCCGCACTTTTCGCAACGGTTCCTGCAAGTCGTGTGAAGCGATGTAGGCGAAATCCTGCAACTCCTGGTTGCTGCGCGCCAGACGCGCCGCCATAATTTTCAACTGCTCCCGCGCCTCCACCTGTTTGGTAATGTCGCGCGATATCCCGAATGTGCCCACGATTTCTCCCTTCGCGTTGCGCAAGGGCAGTTTTGTCGTCGTGACCCAAAAGACCGCCCCATCCGGACGGGTCTCTTTTTCCTCCAAGCCCACAATGGGTTCTCCCGTTTTCATGACCTTTTGCTCATCGGCAAACGCCGCGCTCGCATGCTCGTAGGTGAACATGTCGAAATCGGTCTTACCCACCGCTTCTTCCGGCGAGGCCATTTTGAAATGCCGCGCCGCCGCCGGGTTGATCATGATGAAACGGGACTCCTGATCTTTAAAGTAGATATGGTCCGGAATATTTTGCAGCAACAGAAATCCTTCCGGGCTGGCTGTCAGCAATGGCGGTTCCAAATTCACGTTTTTGGCTCGAGGGGTTTCTTGTTGTAATCTTACCACCAGTCAGGCGCAGAGCACGAAGTTTCAATTACAACCGTTTATAATATTATATCATTGTATTATCAATGTCAACAATAATTGTACAAAGCTTTTGTAAATTTATAGTTTACCTGGTTCGGAATTTCAACTGGGAAATTTCGTTCCCTCCATGGAGAAGCTTGTTAATCTTAAAAATAATTCTAAAGTCCAGCCATAGCCCAATGAGATTATTCGTTCTGTTCTTCTTGATTGTAAACTCGATGACGATTCCGGCTTCCGCCGCTAATTTGGGGCTGTCCGAACCTTACGAAACCGTGACGGAACAATATCTCCTCATCCACCACAAACTGGTGACCGACAATTTTGACGGAGTTACCGCTGCGGCCCAAGCCATCCAGAAAACCGTGGCGGCCGATCCGCATAAAACTTTTTCGCCCGAATTTGCGCAATCGGTGGGGCAATTGGCTGCGGCCAAAGATTTACATTCCGCCCGGCTGGCCTTCAAGGGGGTCAGTATCCAGCTCATCGACGCCTTCAAGCTGGCCAAGATCAGCACCGGCTCACTGCATGAAGTTTTCTGTCCTCTGGCGAACGCCTATTGGCTGCAATCGGATCCGAAGGCCGCCCATAACCCTTACTTTGGCCAGGCACGGGAGAATTGCGGCGATACGCTGGCTAATTTTTAAGAGGCGACGGGCACGGAACCAGGTTGGCGGCTGACCGGCAATCTCTGATGCGAACAGGTTCGCGTCTCGATTCGGGCCAAATTGACATGCAACACGACCTTGCCCTATTTTGAAAGCACACCCTAAGTTGTGGTGATTCATCCATGAAGCTCCTTGCTTACTCGAAATGGGACATTGTGCCGGTGCTATGCGGGCCGGCTCAGCTCGCCTTTCTCCTGGCATTTTTCGCGGTGTTTCCCGTGGCGCCCTGGTGGGTGCTGGTGAGCATGGGGTTGATTTATTCGGTGAGCATTTCGTGGAACATCAATGGCATTTCCCATAATTTCCTCCACAATCCCTATTTCACATCGCACACACTAAACCGGATTTTCAGCCTGATTGAATCGCTCGCCATTGGATTTTCGCAGACATTTTACGAATGCGTGCATCAGCGGCATCACATGGGCAACAGCGACCGGCAGGACGAAAAAGGCGAAACGGTCGATTGGCTTTCCATTTACCGGCACGGCCATGACGGCGAAGCGGAAAACCCGTGGACTTATGTCTTTTTCAGTTATTTCCGGGACGATCCCAAAGCGATTTACCGGGAAATTTACCGGCGCAATCCGGCGGATGCCCTCTGGGGGGTGTTCGAGATCGCGGCGTTTGTCGGTTTTTATGCGCTCGGTTTTTTTCTGAACTGGAAATTCATGCTCTTTTTCCTGCCGTTTTACTATTTCGGCCACTGCCTGTCCTACCTGAACGGCTACTATCTCCATTATGGCGGCAATCCCGACAAACCGATCGCCTGGGGGGTCAGCAGTTACCACAAGCTTTATAACTGGCTTTGGTTCAACAACGGTTATCATGCCGAGCACCATTTCCGCCCCAAAATGCACTGGACGCAAATGGCCGCATTTCACCGCAAGATCGCCGAAGAGCAACGCCGGGAGGGTGTGCGGGTCATCCAACCGCCGCATGCGCTCGGTTTTTTGGACCCCTCGCTGCCCAAGACCAGCCGTCCGCTGGAGCCGGAACTGGAGCCCATGCTTCCGGCGGCGACTTCCGAAAATTCGTGAGCGTGCACTTGCATTGCTCAAGCCGATCATTAGTCTATGGCAACCACAAAGCCTTGATTAAGCCCAAGCGCAACTGGAAGCCACTCCATGCACAAGGAAATCGTTTTGCCCTCCTCTGCTGGTTATAATGACATTTCCCTGGGCATCGCTTCGTCTTCACCCAAAACGGCGCAAGAGGATTTGCAACTGGCCTCGGTCAAAACTTCATTTGGCCGCGCGGTTATCTTCCGGCGTGTGCCGGAAGCCGATGCCGCCATTTGGGAGGAAGGTTTGCGTCACGCGGCCTGCGATCATCGTTATTATGAATTGTCGCATGACTCCCTTGGGCAACAATTCGATCACTACTATCTTTTACTCAAGGATCACACCGAAAAGACCCGCGCGATTCAGCCGTTTCTCATCGTTAACCAGGATTTGGTGGCTGGTCTGCCCGGCAAGATACGGCAATTCATGAACGGCATCCGCCGCCGGTTCCCCTCAACGCTGGTGATGCGGATGCTCATGGTGGGCAGTTCCGCGGGAGAAGGCCACTTGGTGCGGGATATCTCGACGGGCGGCATCGAATGGGTGGCGCAGGCGTTGAGTGAATCGCTTCAGGCCGTGGCGCGGAACTTCAAGGCGTCGATGATCGTCTTCAAGGATTTTCCCAACGTTTACCGCAAGGCGTTGCGCCCGCTGCGCAAGGCTGGCTTTGTGCGCGTCCCGAGCATGCCGGGTTCGCGGCTGGACCTTCATTTCAAGGATTTCGAGGAGTACATGCAGACGCATCTGAGCCACAAGACGCGCAAAAATCTGCGGCAGAAATTCCGCAAAGCCGCGGCCGTGGCGCCATTGAAACTGCAGGTGGTATCCGATGTTTCCGGCTGCATCGATGAAATTTATCCACTCTATCTGCAGGTGGTGGAGCGGTCCCGCTACAAGTTTGAGGAGCTGACCAGGGACTACTTCGTGCAGATGGGCCGGCGGTTGAAGGACCGGTCGGTTTTCTTCATCTGGCGGCAAAACGGCAAGGCGGTGGCCTTCAGTTCCTGCGCGCGTCACGCCGGGGTGCTGCGCGATCACTACATCGGGCTCGACTACCAGGTGGCGTATGACCTCCATCTCTATTTCGTGACGTTCCGCGATATCGTGACTTGGGCGCTCCAAAATGGGTGCCACACCTATTACAGCGCGCCGCTCAACTACGAGCCGAAATACCACCTGCGCCACGATCTGGTCCCGCTCGACCTTTACGCGCGGACCGTGTGGGACTGGACCAACCCGGTATTCCGGCTGATCATTCCCTACCTCGAACCGACCCGATACGATCCAATCATCCGCCGTTTCCCCAACGCGCGTGAGTTGTGGTGAGAGGAGACAGCGTTTTCTTTCAAACCGATGGGGCGTGGGATTTCGCGCCGGAGGGGAAGCTGGCCGGGTTGGAGAAGGCCGATGTCCGCGAAGAGTCGAAAGCGTTGCGGTTCGTCACCACGGCGGGGCGGATTGAGGCGTTTGCCGCGCGGCATGCGGAACGGCTCCGGCCCTTCACGCTTTTCGGTTCGGGCGATTTTCATCACTTAAGCGCGGTCTGGATCAGGCAGTTCACGGAACCGTTTGTCCTCCTTTCGTTCGACAATCATCCCGACTGGGATATCCGCCCGCCGAAGTGGTCGTGCGGGGCGTGGATCAATCGCGCGCTGGAAAACCGGCTCGTGCAAGAGGCGAGCATTTGGGGCTGCGGCAATTTCGAGTGCGATTTTCCCTGGCGGCTGCTCGGCAACCGCGCAGCGGCGCAAACAGGCCGGCTGACCGTTCAACCCTGGGCGCGCGGCAAGACCAATTATCCCGCCTGGCTAAGCCCCCTCACCCCGGAGACCTGGCGTCCCGATTTTCTCCATTGGCTGGAACGCCATGACGGCGGAAAAGTTTATGTCACCATCGATCTCGATTGCCTCGCCTCCGGCGAAGCGGTGACAAACTGGGAAAATGGACGCTTCACGTGCGATGACCTTCTCTGGGCACTGGCGGCACTGCGGGAAAAAGCGCAAGTGATCGGCGGTGATCTGTGCGGAACGTGGGCGCCGCAGGAATATGCAACAACCTTCCAACGGCTGGCCGGGTGGTTTGATCATCCGGCCATGGAAACGCCAAGCCGCGAAACGTTGCAGACCCGGAATCTCCCCGCGCTGGAAAAACTTTGGCCTGCTTTGACGGGAGAGGGAAAGATGTGAAGGTGGAACCACCGCCAGTTCAAGTTTCTCTTTGCTCGACTATGGGTTAATATTCTACTTTCATCATTGAGGCCATGAATCCAAAGAAGCCAGACCGTTTTTTTGCCTATTCGGCGTGGGATGCCCTGCCCGCGTTGTGCGGTCTGCTCAACGCCATTTTTGTCGTCCTCATTTACCTGGCCTTCGCCTATTGGCGGCTGCCGTGGTGGGCGCTGATTTGCATGGGGTTCACCTATTCGGTGAGCATCGGCTGGAACATCAACAGCGTCTGCCACAATTTCGTGCATAATCCCTTTTTCACGTCGCCGCTGTTGAACCGCCTCTTCAGCCTGATGCAGTCGCTGGCCCTCGGTTTTTCGCAGGTCTGCTACGACGCGGTGCATACCCGGCATCACCGGGGCAACAGCGACCGGCAGGACGACACCGGCAACACCATCGACTGGGCGTCGATTTATCGCCACGGCCACGACGACGACGCGGAGAGCGTCTGGACTTACACTTTCCTGAGTTATCTGCGCGAGGACCCGATCACCATCATCAAGGAACTCAAACTCAAAGACCCGGCGGAGGCGCGCTGGGGCATGGTTGAAATCGTGATGTTCATGGGCCTTTACCTCGCCATGTTTTTTGTGAACTGGAAGTTCATGCTTTTCTTTCTTCCCTTCTACTATTTCGGCCACTGCCTCTCCTATCTCAACGGCTATTACCTCCACTACGGCGGCGACACCGAGCAGCCGATAGCCTGGGGCGTGAGCAGCTATCACAAGCTCTACAACTGGCTCTGGTTCAATAACGGTTACCACGCCGAGCACCATTTCCGGCCCAAGCTCCATTGGACGAAAATGAAGGAGTTCCACCGCCAGATCGCCGCCGACCAGGAAACCGCCGGGGTGCGGGTGATCAAACCGCCCCATGCGCTCGGCTTTCTCGATCCGAACCTGCCGGAAAAGAGCCGCTCGGTAATGGCGGAACGGGCGATCAAAATCGCCAAGGCGCTCGAGGCGAAACAGCTCCAGCAGGCGTAACGGGCTTGGGCGGAGCGGAATCTTTCTTCATGCACGATCAGTTGCGTTCCGAATCCGCCGCCCAACCATCGCCGGGGATTTTCTGGAATCCTTACGTGCAGGTGTTTTTTGTCGTGTTGCTGACGGCGGCCGCGCAAGTTCTGCTCAAGATTGGCGCGGAGCAAAGCGCGGCAAATGATTCGGTCTGGAGCTGGCTGGGCCTCACGGAACTCGGTTCCGGCTGGACCTGGCTGGGCATTTGCGCCTTCGTGGCGAGTTTCGGCGGATGGCTCTACGCCCTCCGTTTTTTGCCGCTCGGGCTGGCCTTCAGCCTGACCAATGGAGTCCATGTTTTCGTGCCGCTCGGTTCCTGGTTCTTTTTGCATGAGCACATCGGCCTGTTGCGGGCCAGCGGCATTCTGCTCATCATCGCCGGAATTTTGCTTTTGGCGCAGCCGGTGGTGAAGGCGGAGGAACGGATATGAGCGGGTTGATTTGGACGTTGGTCCTCGGTTCTCAACTGGCGCTGGTGGCCGGGCAGATTATTCTCAAAAAGGCGATGTCGCAGCGGGAACAGAACGGTGGAACATCGCGCGGTTGGATCG
>Ga0335072_10008572_pt1 | contig 14818 bp, 19 predicted proteins | sample Lox_Sample_21_FD_206725 | JGI IMG/M metagenome (GOLD analysis project Ga0335072, IMG submission 206725) | Soil microbial communities from Loxahatchee National Wildlife Refuge, Florida, United States - Lox_Sample_2.1 | ecosystem: Environmental > Terrestrial > Soil > Wetlands | place: USA... | reverse complement strand
CCACGCACAAAACATTGCGTGGCCCGCGCGGCGGCTTCATCTTGTGCAAAGACGCTTACGCGCAGGCGATCGACAAGAGCGTGTTTCCCGGCATTCAAGGCGGGCCGCTCATGCACACGATCGCGGCCAAGGCCGTCGCGTTCGGCGAGGCGCTCCAGCCGTCGTTTGCGACCTATCAACGCAACGTCGTCGAAAACGCCCAGGCGATGGCCGAGGAATTCGTCCGCGGGGGACTTCGCCTCGTGGCGGGCGGCACCGATACGCACTTGATGCTGGTCGACGTCTCGGTCAAGGGTCTAACCGGCAAGGCGGTCGAGGCCTATCTCGACGAAATCGGCATTACGGTCAATAAAAACGCGATTCCCTACGATCAGCAGAAGCCGATGGTGGCGAGCGGCATTCGCATCGGCACACCCGCAGTCACGTCGCGCGGACTCGGCGTACACGAATCGCGCGAGGTCGCGCGCATCATCGTCGAGGCTTTGGATGACATCGGTAATCAATCCAATGTTGCGGCGCTGCGCGGCCGGGTGCACGAACTGACCGCGCGCTTCGACGTCCCCTAGCAGCCTAACCGGATTCACAGGATTCCGTCAGCTATCCCCGCCCAGAATGGGTGATGGTGGAACGCCTACTTGTTCTCTGCGACGTGGTCGGGCCCGAGGGCGGATCCGAAGCAGCAATGGAGCGCTACCTGCCTGCCCTGCGGCGCGCAGGCCTGGACGTGCGGGTCCTCGCGCGACGCGTCACTGATTCGGCGCGATTCGGCGTTCCGGCACGAGCGTTGCCGTGGGGCGACGAGAACGACGAGCCGTCGTCCGCGGCGGCCGGCGAAGTTTCTCGCGAAATACGCGACGAGCGCATCGACCTCGTGCTCTGTTCGAATGTTTTCGACGCCGCCGTGCTCGACGCGGCACGCGAGGCGCGGCGTTGCGTCGTTCACGTGCGCGATCATCGCGTGTTCTGCCCGAACGGCGACCGGCTCTTTCCGAACTTCTCGCGTCCGTGCGACGCCGCGATGGGCGGCGCGTGTTTGGTGAATTCGCTTTTGCGCGGCTGCGTCTGCGGGCCGCGCTCGGGCACGCTGCGACGCCTGCGCCGGCGCGAGCGAACGGCCGAGGCAACGCGCCGCTACGATGCATTCGTCGTTTCATCGCGCTTCATGGCGCGCTCGTGCGAACGCAACGGCATCGCGGCGGCGAAGATTCACGTGCTCGAGCCTCCGATTGCCGACGCAAGCGCGGCCGATCCCATCGTGCCGCCTCCCGCCGTGCCGCGCGTGCTCTTCGCGGGGCGCATCGTGCCTGCCAAAGGCTTGCGCTCGCTCGTGCGAGCGATCGCGCGGATCGGCGAAGGCCGTCGTCCGGTATTGCGCGTCGCGGGCAGGCCCACGGGTGAGCTCGATGCGTGCGCGCGTCTTGCCCAGCAGTTGCACGTGCGGCTCGAAGCGCTCGGATGGTGCGACGGCGACGCGTTGCTGCGGGCGATCGACGAGGTGCATGCCGTCGTCGTCCCGTCGCTCTGGCCCGAGCCCTACGGGTTGCTCGGTGCCGAAGCGCAGGCGCGCGGCCGGCCTGCGGTCGCGTATGCCGTCGGCGGCATTCCGGAATGGATCGGCGACGCGGGCGAATGTGCGCCGCGCGGCGACGAGCGCGCCCTGGCGCGGGCGATCGAAGCCGTGATCGATCCGGCGCGATGGCCGGATTACAGCGCCGCTGCGCGAGCACGAGCGGCCGCGCATGATCTCACTTCGTTTGGGGAAAGGTTGAAAACGGTTTTATGCGCGTCCTGATCATCGGCGGAGACGGTTACTGTGGCTGGGCGAGCGCTCTGCGTCTTTCGGAGCGCGGTCACGACGTCACGATTCTCGACAACCTCGTGCGGCGTCGCTGGGATCGCGAGCTGGGCGTCTCGACCTTGACCCCAATCCGTTCGATGGCCGAGCGTCTGCGCGCATGGGAGCGCGTCACCGGACGCAGCATCCGGTTCATTCGAGCCGACGCCACCGACTACGGGGCGCTGTGCGACGCGATCGAAGAATCTTCGCCCGAAGCAATCGTCAACTTCGGACAGCAGCGCAGCGCGCCGTATTCGATGATCGACCGCGATCACGCCGCGCGCACGATGATCAACAATACGCTCTGCAACCTCAACGTGTTGTGGGCGATGCGCGAGTTCGCGCCCGAGGCGCACTTGGTGAAACTCGGGACGATGGGCGAGTACGGTACGCCCAACATCGAGATCGAAGAAGGCTTCATCACGATCGAACACAAGGGCCGGCGTGACACACTGCCGTTTCCAAAGCAGCCCGGTTCGTTCTATCACCTTACGAAAGTCGCCGACAGCGATCAGATCTACTTCGCGTGCCGCGTCTGGGGACTGCGCGCGACCGACTTGAATCAAGGCGTCGTATACGGTTTGGAGACGGCGGAGACGTCGCTCGCCCCGGAGCTGATCAACCGCTTCGATTACGACGGCGTTTTCGGCACGGCGCTCAATCGGTTCTGCGTGCAGGCCGCGCTCGGGCATCCCTTGACCGTGTACGGACGCGGCGGACAGACGCGCGCTTTTCTCAACATCACCGACACGGCGCGCTGCGTCGAGCTCGCGGTCGAATCGCCCGCGCCGGCCGGTACGTTCCGGGTCTTCAACCAGTTCACGCAAACCTTTAGCGTGCTCGCGCTGGCGCACCACGTCGAGCGCGTCGGAAAGACGCTCGGGCTGAACGTGCGCATCGATCACGTCGAAAACCCGCGCGTCGAACGCGAGGCGCACTTCTACAGTTCGCTCAACACCAATCTGCTCGCACTCGGACTCGATCCGGTGCTGCTCGACGACGAAACCGTCGCCTCGATGATCGAAAGCGCGTGTCTGTATCGCGAGCGCGTCGACCGCAAGCAGATCATGCCGAAAGTTCGCTGGAAGAGCGATCGCGCGGTCGAGGTTCCGGCTCAGGAGACGGCGGTCTAGCGCACGCGGCAAGCAGGGCGAGCAGCGCGCAAGCGGCGGCGACGCCGCGGAAGCCCTCTTCGAACGCGCGTTGTGACTCTTGCTGCAAAACCGGATCGTCGAAACGGGCGCCGCCCAGGCGATCGCGCTGCGCGAGCACGACCGGCGTGGCGGGCATCGCGCGATCGTAGATCGCGGCGAGCAGTACCGTGAGCGCCGCGATCGCGAGCAGCGCTGCGATGCGAGCGACGGCCGTGTTGACGCCCGAAGCAATACCGACGTGTTGCGGACCCGCCGCGCCGATCGCAGTGTTGGTGAGCGGCGCGACGGTGATGCCCATGCCGATCCCGATCGCGAGCACGCCGGGAAAGAAGGCGATCCAGTACGAGTGCTGCGGTTCCAGAAGCGCGAGGAGCGCAAAACCGAGCGCGACGACGAGCGGCCCGGCGGTGAGGACGTTGCTCACGCCCGCACGCTTGACGAGGCGCGGCGCGAAGCGCGAGAGCGTAATGACGCCGATCGGTACCGGCAGCATCGCGAACGCCGTCTGCAGCGCATTGTAGCCGTGCGCCTGAATCATCGCGAAGGGGAGTTCGTAGAAGAGCGTGCCGGTCGCGCCGTAGAGCAAGAGCGTGGAGAGATTTACGAGGGAGAACGTCTTGGAGGCGAAGAGGCCGGGAGGAAGCAGTGGATTTCGTGTGCGCCGTTCGTATACGACGAAAGCCGCGAACGACACGACGCCGCCGATCGCCGCGCCGCGTACCCCGCCGTCGTTCCAGCCCGCCGAGCTCGCGAGAATCAGCGCGTAGGTCATACCCCCAAGACCGAGCGTCGCGAGCAGCGCCCCAAACCAATCGAGGTTCCGCGGCGCGCGTTCGTCGCGGCTTTCGCTCACGTGGCGAAGTGCGGCGGCTATGACGATGGCGCAGAGCGGAACGTTGATCCAAAAGACGGAGCGCCATCCGAGCGTGTCGATGAGCACGCCGCCCATGACGGGACCCAGCGTCGACGTGAGCGAGCTGAACGCCGACCAGCTCGCGATCGCACGCGCGCGCGCGTCGCCGGAAAAGTGGTTTCCCAGAATCGCGAGACTTGCCGGCGCGTAGAGCATTCCGCCTATCGCTTGTGCGACGCGCGCAACGAGCATCGACGCAATCGACCACGAAAAGGCGCAGCCGATCGAACCGAGCGCGAAGAGGGCAACGCCGCCGACGAAAGCGCGTTTGCGCCCGTAGCGGTCCGCGAGCGCGCCGCCGAGCAACATCAGCGAACCGAGCACGAGCGTATACAATTCGACGATCCACGCGACGTCGCCGGCGCTTGCGTGAAACGTCTGCTGTATCTCGGGAAGGGCGAGTGCAACGACCGTCGCGTCGATGAACGCGAGGCTCGATCCGACGATCGTCGCGAGCAGCACCCAGGTATCGCGTCCACGCATACGAAACCGACTTGCATGCCCGGGAGCGAACGCCTTCACGTCGTCGACCATCCGGCCGTCGCCGATCGACTCGCGCGGTTGCGCGACCGGTCCACACCGACCCCCGTTTTTCGCTCGCTGATCGAAGAGCTCGGCGCGTTTCTCGCCTACGAAGCGACGCGGTCGCTGCCGACGCGCGAAGAGCGCATCACCACGCCGTTGATCGAGACGACCGCGCAGCGCATCGCGACGCGTCCGGTCGTGGCGCCGGTTTTGCGCGCGGGTCTAGGGCTCTTACCCGGCTTCCTCGACGTAATCGACGACGCGGTCGTCGCGCATCTGGGTTTCTATCGCGATCCGCAATCATTGCTTCCGGTTCCGTATTACGCAAACGTCCCGCCGGATCTGGAAGATCGTCACGTCTTCGTTCTCGATCCGATGCTCGCGACCGGTAATTCCGGGGTTGCAGCGCTCGACGCGCTGGTCGAACGCGGCGCGCGTGTGCTGACGTTCGTATGCGTGATCGCCGCACCCGAGGGCGTAAAGCGCCTGCATGCCGCGCATCCGGGCGTGCCCATCGTTACCGCTGCGCTCGACGCCGGACTCAACGATCACGCCTACATCGTGCCCGGTCTGGGCGACGCGGGCGACCGGATGTTCGGCAGCCTCACCTCGGTACCGGCTGCGGTGCGCGCGCACAACCTATGAGCCGCCCCGGCTGGGACGAGTACTTCATGCAGATCGCGCACACCGTCGCGACACGCGCGACGTGTCCGCGCGCGGCGGTCGGCGCAGTGCTCGTGCGCGAGCATCGCATTCTCACGACGGGATACAACGGCGCGCCGCGCGGCGTGGCGCACTGCTCCGAAGTCGGCTGCATTCTCGTCAACGATCACTGCCAGCGCGCTACGCACGCCGAAGCCAACGCCATCGTCCAGGGCGCGCTTCACGGCGTCGGCTTGCAGGGCGCGACCGCGTACTGCACGCATCAGCCCTGCGTCAACTGCTCGAAGCTCCTCATCAGCGCCGGCGTCGTGAAGATCGTCTACGATGAGCCGTATCCCGATCCGGTCGCAAGCGAGCTGCTTGCCGAAGCCGGCGTCGCGATCGTACCGTTCAGTTCGCTCGAGGGCGCGCACCCGTGACCGCGGCCATCATCTATTTTCTCACCTTCATTATTGCGGCGAGCGTGGCCGCTCTCGCGACCCCGCTCGTCATCCGCCTCGCCACGCATTTAGAGATCATCGATGCCACGAACGAAGAGCGCCGCGTGCACGACGTGCCCACGCCGCGCATCGGCGGCATCGCGGTCTTTTTCGGCTTTGCGTCGGCGCTCTTTGCGGTGCTCGGCTTCGCGCTCAGCTCTCCCTACGCGCTCTTTCCTTCGATCGTGCACTTGAGCGCGCACCAGCGGTTGATCGCGATCACCGATCAGTTCGACGGCGTGCACCGCCTGGTCGGCCTGCTTTTCGGCGGTATGCTGATTCTCGGCGTGGGTCTGTGGGATGACGTCATGCAGATGCGTCCGCGCAACAAGTTTCTCGCACAGATCGTCGTCGCGCTCATCTCGATGCTGTACGGATTCATCATCCCGGGGATCAACAATCCCTTCGATCACAACCCGCACACCAATTGGATCGATTTTCCGATTTGGCTCTCGATTCCGCTGACGTTGTTCTGGTACGTCGCCATGATGAACGCGATAAACTTCATCGACGGACTCGACGGACTGCTCTCGGGCTTTACGCTGATCTCGTGTTTTTTTCTGTTTGCGATCTCGGTCGTACATGCAAGCCCCGTCGTCGCGCTGGTCGTGATCGCGCTCGCGGGCGCGTCGCTCGGATTTCTGCCGTATAATTTCAATCCGGCAAAGATCTTTCTCGGCGACGCCGGTTCGCTCTTCATCGGCTACGTGTTCGCAACCGTCTCGATCATCGGTGCGAGCAAAACGGCCATCGCGATTTCGATCGTGGTGCCGGTCGTCGTGCTGGCATTGCCGATTCTCGATACTGCCGCCGCGATCGTGCGCCGTGCGAGCGCCGGCAAAGCGATCACGCAAGCGGATCGCGGCCATTTCCACCATCAGCTGATCTTTCGCTTCGGGCTGAACGTGCGCCAGGCGGTGCTCCTGATCTACGCCGTCTGCTTCGTGCTCGGCTTCGTGGCATTGGCGCTCTCGGGTGAATTCACGCACGTCTTCCGGCATACGATGTAGGATGAATCACGAAAAGCTGCGCGTGATGACCGTATTCGGCACGCGCCCCGATACGATCAAAATGGCTCCGGTGGTGCACGCGCTGCGTGCTGAACCGGCGATCGACGATCTCATCTGCGTGACCGCGCAGCACCGGCAGATGCTCGACGATCTGCTCGGCCTCTTCGCGATCGAACCGGATTTCGATCTGAACATCATGACCGAGAACCAGACGCTCACGCAGATCACGACGCGCGTGCTCAAAGGCATGGAGCCCGTGCTCACGCAGGCGCGGCCGGACGTGGTGCTGGTGCACGGCGACACGACGACGAGCACGTCGGCGGCGCTGGCCGCGTTCTATCAGCAGATTCCGGTCGGACACGTCGAGGCCGGACTGCGCACGAACGATCGCTGGCTGCCGTTTCCCGAAGAGATGAATCGCCGGTTGACCGGTACGATCGCCTCGTACCACTTCGCGCCGACCGAACTCGCGCGCGAACACCTTTTACGCGAATACGTGAGCGACGCGGACATCGTCGTCACCGGCAACACCGTGATCGACGCGTTTCTCGAAACCGCGCAGCGCAGCGACCTTCCCTCGCCGCCGCGCCTGAGTAAGCTCGATCCCTCGCGGCCCATCGTCGTCGTGACCGCGCACCGGCGCGAGAATCATCCGTACATGCGCGAGATCGCCGAGGCGATGCGCGAGATCGCGCAGCTGCCCTCGCGCCCGCAAATCTATTGGCCGGTGCATCCCTCGCCCAACGTGCGCCCGGTCGCGCATGAAATCTTGGATAACGTGCCGGGCGTCGTGCTGGTAGGTCCGATCGATTACGCGGAGATGGTCGTGGCCGTGCGCGCCTCGACCTTCGTCCTCACCGATTCGGGCGGCTTACAAGAAGAAGCGCCGACGATCGGCAAACCGGTGCTCGTGATGCGCGATGAAACGGAGCGCCCCGAGGGTCTGGAGGCAGGTACCCTCGAGCTGGTCGGACACGAGCGAACCGCGATCGTCGCGGCGGCGAACCGTCTGCTGACCGATTCGAGCGCGTACGCGCGCATGGCGCGTGCCGCCAATCCGTACGGCGACGGTCACGCCGCGCCGCGCATCGTCGCGTGGCTGTTAGCGCGTTTGCGCGGGAGCCGTTTCCCCGTGCCCTTTCGTGTGGGCGCGCTTTGAGGGCCGAACGATCAGCACGGGCGCGTTCGCGCGGCGCAGCACGCCTTCGGCAACGCTGCCGATGAAGAGACGCGAAAGGCCCGTGCGGCCGTGCGTACCGATGCAGATCAAACCGGCATCGTTCTCATCTGCGAAGCGGAGGATCTCGTCGACGGCGTCGCCTTCGCCGACGGCCGTGCCCGCCTTCAATCCCTTTGCGTGGCAGACCGCGAGCATCTCTTTGAGAAGCTGCTCGCCGGACTCGCGCATGGTTTCGATCGCGTCGGCGGGATAGGGCGTTTCGTAGCCGGAGACGGCAACCAGCTTTGCGACGTCGATCACGTTCACGAGCAGCAGGCCCGCCTTATCTTCGGTCGCGACATTGACCGCGAGTTCGAAGGCTTCTTTGGCGGCCTCCGACTCGTCGAGCGCAACCAAAATCGTTTTAAACATGAGTTCTCCTCGGTTCTCCGTGGCTTACCAGGTTCGCATGCCGGGCGCCAGATATGCATTGCTGTGGAAGAGTTCGATGAACGGTCCGCTGTAGGCGAGCACGGCCAGCGCGAGCGCGACCACGCTCCAGCGGAAGAGATGCTGCAGCGCCGCCGGCGTCGCGTCGCTTCCCGGCTCGGGTTGCGCGAAGTCGGCGAGCTGATCGTGTGTCTTCTCATTCTTGAACAGCGTGCCGACGGCAACGGCTGCAAAGCAGCAGATGCTGATGAAGAGAATCACGCCGCCTGCCGCCGCGAGGATCATCGACGGTTCCCACGACTGCGCGACCGCGGCACTCGCGTACGCGACCTCCGAGGTGCGGCGCGGGGCGCCGAGCAAGCCGGCGTAGTGCATCGAGAGCGACATCACGAGCATGCCCAGGAACCACAGACGCGTCTGCCAGAGCGCGACGCCCTTGCCCCACAGCTCGCGCCCGGTGAGCCGCGGAATCAGCCAGTACGTCGCGCCGATGAACGTCAGCGCAGCCGGTCCGCCGACCGTGGCATGGAAGTGCCCGACGATCCAGATCGTGTTGTGCACCAGCGCGTCCATGCTGTACGACGCGTTCACCATGCCGCCGAAGCCGCCAAGAATGAAGAGCAGCATGCCGTAGGCGCAGGCCGAGAAGAACGGATCGTTCCACGGTAGAGATGCGACGGTTTGCACGAAACCGCGCCGGCCCTTTTTGATCGCCGCGATTTCGAATGAGGCGAAGATCGCGAAGGCGGTGAGGAACGATGGGATCGCAACGCCGTAGGTCATTACCATGTGCAGCAGTTTCCATTTGCTGTTGATGCCGGGCTCCATGAACTCGTGATGGATCCCGACCGGCGTCGAAAGAAGGAGCAGCATCAGGAACGTCAGGCGCGAGAGGCCGTCGCTGAAAATGCTGCCGCCGTAACGCGTCGGAAGAATCGTGTACCAGATGATGTACGCGCCCATGATCCAGAAGTAGACCAGCGGATGCCCGAAGTACCAGAAGAACATGCGGGTCAGCATCACGTTGACGCCGGGCGTCCAGCCGAACGACCAGGGAATCAGGAGCAGCATTTCGGCAACGACGCCGAGCGTTGCGATGATCCACATCAGGAACGTACACGCCGCCATGAAGACCGGTAAGGGAATCGGGGTCCCGGGCGTGGTGCGCCGGAAGTAGAAGACGTTTTCGAAAACCTCGAAAGCGACGACCCAGGTACCGAGCACGAGCAGGGTCGCACCGAGATAGAAAGACGGACTGGCTTTCAGCGGCGCGTAGAACGTGTAGAGCACCGTCGCGTTGCCGCTGAGAATCGTAACCGCCGCCATAACCGTGCCGATCAGCATCAGCCACCAACCGAACCATCCAACCGCGAGTTTGCGGCCGGGGCGATCGATGTTGCGATAGGTTACGAAGAGCGAGAGCCCGGTGATGAAGAAGGTCGTGAAGACGAGCGCCATCAAGACGCCGTGCGCCGTCAGCATTCGATAATAGTCGAACCAGACCGGCACGCCGATCGCGCCTGCGCGCGAGAGGCCTTGCAGCACGCCGAAGACTGCGCCCAGACAGACCGCAACCGTCGCCGTGTAGACGTGCGCGAGCACCAAACGATTCATCCGTTGCATCACTTGACCTCGATCGTTCCAAACATGTTTTGGTGGCCGATTCCGCAGTACTCGTTGCAAACGAGCAAATAGGTTCCGGCCTTCTTGAACGTATGACTCGCGTCGTTCACCCAGCCGGGAATGGCCATGATGTTCACGTCGGTCTGTGCGATCTCGAAGCCGTGAACGACGTCGGCGCTCGTGACGTAGAAGGTCACTTTGCTGCCGGCCGGGATGGTGAGCTTCGCGGGACTGAATTGGAAGACTTGAGCGACGTAATACGCTTCGTAGCTGCCGTCGGGAAGACGGCGTAGACCCGGATGATCGAAGGGCGGCGTCGACGACACCTTGGCCGGATCGATCGTTTGCGAACCGCTGGGCGGATTGATGTTGTCGGCGAATGCGGCCACGAAGATCGTCGTTGCGAACAGAACGAGGATGACCAAGCCGAACGTCATCCACCAGCGCTCGTAGCGGTGTATGTGCATTTACCAGCGCTCCGCCAGCAACCAGAACAGGCCGAACCAACCGATGAGGAAAGCAAGGCCTATCCCAAAGACGAATCCCAAAGTGCCGGGCAGCGGCGCATCCCGGTCGTCTCGTTCGGATTTCATGGGAACCACGTTATCCGGGGGCCGGGCGGATGTAAGGAAGCTCTCTTCTCAGAACCTGGATGATTCGGAGGCGGACGCGTGGCCGGGACCATACTGATCGTCGAAGACGAGCCGCAGATCGGCGAGGTGCTCGCGGGCTACCTGCAAGCCGACGGTTTCGTCGCCGTGGTGCGCGGGACGTACGCGCAAGCGATCGAGGCGCTCGAACAAGGGCGGCCCGATCTGCTGCTGCTCGACGTGACGCTTCCGGACGGAAGCGGACTCGATATCCTGCGGCGCGTCCGCGAGCGCGAGATTCCGGCGATCGTCGTGACGGGCCGGGCCGACGAGGTCGACCGCATCGTCGGACTCGAGATCGGGGCGGATGATTACATCACCAAGCCCTTCTCGCCGCGCGAGGTCGTTGCGCGCGTGCGCGCGGTGCTGCGGCGCGCGCATGCCGGCGACGCCGGTGCCTCGACGCACGGCGAAGTGCTGCGTATCGGCGATCTCGAGATCGACGTCGAGGCGCATGAAGTACGCATCGGTGCGAAGCCGGCGCGCTTGACGCCCTCGGAGTTTCGTTTGCTCGAAGTGCTGGCGCGCAACGCCGGCGCGGCGCTGACGCGTTCGCAGCTACTCGACAAATTGAGCGACGACGGATCGATCTTCGAGCGTACGCTCGATCGTCACATCAATAATCTACGGCGCAAGATCGAGCCCGACGTCGCGAATCCGGTGTACGTCCTGACGGTCTACGGCGTCGGTTATAAAGTTCGCAAGCCGTAGCAGAAACGATTGCAGGCTGCGCTGCGCGGCATGGCGCAGCACGGTGCGATCGAGCAGCGCGCCGATCGCGCCGAAGGGCGGTTTGTATGCGCCCTGAAGCCATAATTCGCTCGCGCCGCCGACCGGCGTGATACTGAGCGTACCGGCAAAGGTCGGAAAGAATCCCTCGTCGGATGCGGCGCGAACGGCGAGCGCGTATTCCCAACGGATCGGACGATCCTCGACTTCCATCTCGACCGGAACGCGCACCTCGCCGCGAACGTCGACGTGTAAATCCTGCAAATGAATTGCCAGAGCCAGGCGATCGGAGGATCCCGATCGTTCGCCTATCTGCCGCATCGCACGCTCCAGCGCCGCCCGCGCTGATTGCGCGTTCAAGGCGAGAGGAACGTAGAGCTCAATGGTTTTTTGCTGCTTCGCCCGCACGGTACCGCTCCTCGATCGTGCCGCCGAGTTTGCGGAGCAGTTCTCGCGCAGTCTCGTGCGCGATGCGCGAACCGAGCACCGCGTCGAAGAGTGCGCCGGCCGCCCCGAGCGGCGGTTTGTAGCTGCCTTGTAATTCCAGCATCGAGGTTTCATACGTCTCGTCGGCGCGAATCGTGAGCGTGCCGTCGAAGTCGGGATAAATACCGCCGCTCACCGGCTCCCAGTGCAGCTTCCAGGGTTCGTCGAACCCTTTGGGGTCCGCGCCGGGTTCGATGGTAACCCGCACGTCTTTGCCCAGCTCGGCGCCTTCGACGCCGGGTACGGGCAAGGTGAGGTGGAGCAGCCGTTCTTGGCCGTTCGCCGCGGCAGGAACGGCCGCCGTCTCCGCGAGCAGCTCGCGGGCGCGGTTGTACGGACACTTGAGATAGCGGCGTTGATGCAGTTGCGACATGATCACATCATGACGGGCGCCTGTGAAGGCGAGGGGAACGGACGATGAAGAGCGTGCTAACGGCAGGGTCGACCTTCGCGGTCACGGTCCTGGGCGGGCTGCTGCTCGGCGTCGCGATCGGCGAACGGACCCGGCAGCCGCTCTGGGCCCTGGCCGGCCTGTTCGTCGGCCTCGGGATCGGCGGATATAGCGCCGTGCGCCTGCTGATGCGATCGTTATGAGCGGCTGGGAAGACGAGGAGGAGACGGGGCCTCCTGCGCGTAGCTATGGCGACGCCGAAGCGGCGGCCGATCTCCTGCGGTATCAGTCTCTCAAGCGGTCGGTCCCGGTTCGATCCCTCGCTCTCGTCGGGCTCGTCGGTCTGATCGGTCTGCACTGGTTCGCGGTGCCCTCCCTCGCACTGGTCGCGGGCGGCATTTGCGGAGTCGTCAACATCCTTCTGACGATGCGTTTCGGAGAGCGGATGGTCGATACGCACAAAATCGGAACCTTCGTCATAAGTAGTTTCCTGCGAATTGTGGTCTTCGGTATAGTCCCGGTGGCGTTTGCCGCGGTCGGTCCATGGTGGTCGATGGCGTGGTACTTCGCCGGATTCTTCCTCCCGCTAGCGCTGTACGCCGCAACCGTAGGGCGCACGTTTAGACGAGAGTAGCTTTCGTGCACGAGCAAATCGGCGAGCACATTTTATGGCACTGGCCCTTCCTGGGCACCATCGGCCGGCTGCTGCATTCGCCCTTCGATCTTTCGGAAGTGCACGCCGACACCATCATGACGACCTGGCTCGTGATGATCGTTTCGCTGATCTTCTTCGCTTGGGTCGGCAACGGCTATCGCTCGGCCTACGTCAACAAGCGGCAGACCCTGCTCGAGAGCGTGATCAACTACATCGCCGATCTCGCACGCACGACGCTTGGCGAGCGGGGCGAGCCGTACGTGCCGTTCTTCATCGCGCTCTTCGTCTTCATTTTCTTGTTGAACCAGTTCGGCATCTTCCCGTTCAAGGTGCTGGGCCTGCCGTTCGGCGGATCGCCTACCGCCGACTTGAACACCACGGTCCCGCTCGCGCTGATCGTTTTCTTCCTGACGTGGGCCGTCGGTTTCGGCCGGAACGGGCTCAAACAATTCCTTCACTTGGCCAAGCCGAGTCCGTTCCTGACGCCGATCAACATCATCGAAGAGCTAGCGCGGCCGGCGACGCTCGCGGCGCGTCTCTTCTTCAATATCTTCGTCGGCGAGCTGCTTTTCATCATCGTCGCGTCGATCGTCGAGGCTCAGGTCAAGATCGGGAGCTTCGACCTCTCGCTCGCGGTGACGGTCGTTCCGTTCTTCATTCAATTCTTCAACCTGTTCGTAGGAACCGTGCAAGCCTTCGTTTTCACGCTACTCGCGATCGTGTATCTCTCGCTCGCGCTAGCGGAAGATCATTAACCCTCCGTTGCAAGGAAAGGTATCGTCTTGACCTCTGAAGCTTTGGTTGCAGGCCTCACCCTGCTGGCATTCGGCCTTATCATCGCGGCCGTGGCGTTCGGCTCCGCGGTCGGCGACGGCATCGTCGCGAGCAAGGCCGTCGAGGCGATCGCGCGTCAGCCCGAAGCGCGTCCGAACATCTTCACGTTCATGTTCCTCGGCGTCGGCGTCCTGGAAGCGTTCCCGATCATCGCGCTCGGCCTCGCCTTCTACATGCTGCTCGTCGTCGCGAACGTTCCGAGCCTGCTGCAGCACCTGCACTAGGATCAGATGTTCTTACAGCTCGACGGGACGTTTCTCGTTCAACTCGTCAACTTCGCGGTCTTCTTCGCGTTGTTGAGCGTGGTCTTTTTGCGCCCCGTCAGCGCCGCGATTCGTAGACGCCGCGAATATATCAACAGCCTGACGACCGATCGCGACGCATATCAGGCGCAAGGCAAGAGCTTGCGCGAGCAGGCGGAGTCGCTGCGCGCGGCGGCACGGCGCGACGCCGAGTCGACGATCGGCAAGGCGCGCGCCGAGGCCTCAAACACGGCCGCCGAACTGGCTGCGTCGTACGGCGCGAACGTGCAAGCGACGATAGAGCACGCGGCCAAGACGGTCGCGGGTGAGCTGGATGCGGCTCGCGTGAACGAGCCGGCCGTCGTGCAGCAGCTAGCCGAGATGATCCTCGAGCGTACGATATCGGAGAACGGGCGATGAACTACGACGAAATCGCCAAGTGGAGCAACGTCGTGTCGGCGGTCGTGTTCATGGCCGTCATCGTGTACCTTTGGCTCCGCTTCGTGCAACCCGCCGTCGTCGCCGCGCAAGCCAAGAGCAACGAAATGATCAAAGAGGCCGAACGGCATCGCGACGAAGCGAAGGCGGCGATCGACGTGCTGCAGCGCGAGCTGGAAGGTGCGCGGCGCGACGCCGAGTTGATTCGCGAACGCGCGCGCGAGCAGGCCCAGCGCGAAGCCGACGCGATCGTGACCGACGCGAAGACGAGCGGAGAGCGCGCGGTGCACAACGCGCAGGGTGAGCTCGGTCGCGCCCGTGCCGCCGCGCGCGTACGCCTGCGGGCCGAACTCGCGGACAAAGCACTCGATCTCGCCCGCGAGCAAGCGCAGCAGCGCGTCGACGGCGCGCTCAACGAGCGCCTGGTGCAGGGTTTCGTAGCGTCGCTCGAACGCGGGGGCGGCAACTGATGCAGAACGAAACGCTGGCCCGGCGCTACGCGCAAGCGGTTTTTTCGCTCGCCTCCGACGCGAACGAGGTCGAACGCGTCGGCGGCGAACTCGCCGCGATCGCGAGCGGC
>Ga0335072_10008571_pt1 | contig 14818 bp, 15 predicted proteins | sample Lox_Sample_21_FD_206725 | JGI IMG/M metagenome (GOLD analysis project Ga0335072, IMG submission 206725) | Soil microbial communities from Loxahatchee National Wildlife Refuge, Florida, United States - Lox_Sample_2.1 | ecosystem: Environmental > Terrestrial > Soil > Wetlands | place: USA... | reverse complement strand
TCGCCCACATCGGATCGACATGCAGGCAGCGGCCGTAGAAATACTCGGCGGGTTCTTTGTACAGTTCCCACGCCTTTTCGCGCGATTCGGCCACGCCGACGAATTGCAGGAACCCGGCGCGGTACGGGTTGCGGTCCTTGCCCAGGCGCGCCATTTCGTTCCAGAACCCGTCCATTGTCGCCTTGCCGTCCTTGTAGCCGAAGTAGGACAGGTAAGCGTAGACGTAGTCCATCCGCGCGCACCACTGCCAGGTTTCCACCGAGCCTCCGCCCGGGATCCACACCGGCGGGTGCGGCTTCTGCACCGGACGGGGCCAGATGTTCACGTAGCGCTGCTGGTTATAGCGGCCGTTGAAGGCGAAGGTCTCCGGCTCCTGCCAGGCCTTCATCACCAGGTCATGCGCTTCGTAATAGCGGTCGCGCAGCAGCGATGGGTTCTGGCCGTAGGCGTAGCAGGTATCCATCGGCGTGCCGACCGGGAAGCCGGCGATCAGCCGGCCGCCGGAGATCACGTCGATCATCGCGAATTCTTCCGCGACGCGCGTCGGCGGGTTGTACAGCGCCAACGAATTGCCCATCACGCAGATCGCGGTATCGCGCGTACGGCGCGACATGGCGGAGGCGATCAGGTTGGGCGACGGCATCAGGCCATAGCCGTTGGAGTGGTGCTCGTTGCAGCACACCGCGTCGAAGCCGCAATCGGCGGCGTATTCCATCTCGTCCATGAAGTCGTTGTACATGAGATGGGCGCGCTTCGGATCGAACAAGCTGGAGTGGACGTCCACCCAGACCGAGTGGTGCTGGTCGCGGAAATCGTCCGGCAGCTCGGTGTAGGGCATCAGGTGGAACCAGAGCAATTTCATGGTGTGGATCCGTTTCCTGGGGACGTTATACCGGCGAGTATGGCGTCAGGACCGGGCGGTTCGTCAACCGGGCAGCGGGCGGGGACGGGCGGGCGGGGACGGGCGGGCGGCGAGCCATCGCGTGCGGCAGACGCGTTAACCGCCCATCACTGCCTTGCGCAGCATGTCGTTGGCGCGGCTCTGCCAACCCGGGCCGGAGGCACGCAGCCGATCGACGACGTCGCGTTCGAGGCGGAGCGAGACCAGCACCTTGGTGGGCGTCTTCTGCTTGCCGCGGGTGCGCAGGTATTCGGCGGCGATTGCCGGATCGGCCGCGCGCGCGGGACGCAAATTTGGCAGATCAGCCTCGGTCACTTCCCAGGTATCGGGATCAGCCTCGATCCCCCGTTGTATTTCGGCATCTTCCTCAGAAGTTGGAAGAATGAGACGCTTGCTCATAGATTCTGACTTCCTTCCGTTTGGACTTGCGCAGACTGATGATGCGCTTGCGTTCGATCCGTTCGGTATAAACCAACGTGTCGAGGCGCGCGCCGATCTTGCCGAGTGCAAGCCATCGACGCTCCCCATACGCGTGCCGGCGGTCTTCGATGATCACGGCATCGAACCAGTCGAAGCCGTTGGCGGCCGCGAAATCTACCCCATGCTTTACCAGGTTGTTGCGCCGCTTCGCCCCGTCCCATTCATACTCCACAGACGCACCCCCAAATTGTAGCTACAATCAGCCTGGCCCGGCAAGCCCGTCAGCCATCCCGGCCCTGACAGTCTCCGTCGTTCGCCCTATCTTCCGGTTGACGCCCGCTCTCCCGCTGAACGGCGGAAACCAAGGCAAGGAGGACTTGCACCATGCTCAACCCCACCTCTCCGCTGCCCTTGCAGGACCCGACTCTGTTCCGTCAGGCGAACTACCTCGACGGCAAGTGGGTCGAGGCCGACGGGGGGAAGACCATCGTGGTGAAGAACCCCGCCACCGGCGAAGCGATCGGCGAGGTGCCCGCCATGGGCGCCGCGGAAACCCGCCGCGCGATCGAGGCCGCGAACCGCGCCTATCCCGCCTGGCGCGCCATGCTGGCGAAGGAACGCGCCGCCATGCTGCGGAAACTGTCCGACCTGATGCTGGCGAACACCGAAGACCTCGCGGTGATCATGACCGCCGAGCAAGGCAAGCCGTTGTCCGAAAGCAAGGGCGAGATCGCCTATGCCGCCAGCTTCATCGACTGGTTCGCCGACGAGGCAAAGCGGGTCTATGGCGATACCATCCCGCAGAACGCCAAAGGCCGCCGCATCCTGGTGCTGAAGGAACCGATCGGCGTGTTCGCCGCGATCACGCCATGGAATTTCCCGTCGGCGATGATCACGCGGAAGGCCGGTCCCGGCTGGGCGGCCGGCTGCACCGGCGTGATCCGTCCGGCATCGCAGACACCGTTCAGCGCGCTCGCATTGGCGGTGCTGGCGGAGCGGGCGGGCATGCCGCCGGGCGTTTGCAACGTGCTGACCGGTCCGTCCGGGCCAATGGGCGAGGAACTCACCTCCAATCCACTGGTGCGCAAGCTCTCCTTCACCGGATCAACCGAGATCGGCGCCAGGCTGCTCGCGATGTGCGCGCCGACCATCAAGAAGACCAGCATGGAACTGGGCGGCAACGCGCCATTCATCGTGTTCGACGATGCGGACCTGGACGCCGCGGTGCAGGGCGCGATGGCCAGCAAGTACCGCAACACCGGCCAGACCTGCGTCTGCGCCAACCGCCTGCTCGTGCAGGACGGCGTGTATGACGCCTTCGCCGCGAAGCTGAAGGCCGCGGTGGAGGCGATGAAGGTCGGCAACGGCATGGAGCCCGGCGTGGCGCAGGGGCCGCTGATCAACGCCGACGCGGTGGCGAAGGTGGAAGAGCATATCGCCGACGCATTGAAGCGCGGCGCCAGCGTGGTGACCGGCGGCCATCGCCACAAGCTGGGCGGCACGTTCTTCGAACCCACAGTGCTCTCTAACGTGCCGCACGACGCGATGATCTTCCGCGAGGAAACCTTCGGACCCGTTGCCCCATTGTTCCGGTTCAAGACCGAAGACGAGGCAATCAGGCTGGCGAACGACACCGAATTCGGTCTTGCAGCTTATTTTTATGCCCGCGATGTGGGCCGCATCTTCCGCGTCGGGGAGGCATTGGAATACGGTCTGATCGGCATCAATGAGGGCATCATCTCTACCGCCGAGGCGCCGTTCGGCGGAATGAAGTTCTCGGGCCTTGGGCGCGAGGGTTCGAAATACGGCATCGAGGAGTATCTCGAAATTAAGTATCTCGCAGTTGGCGGCATCGGGACCTGATGGTCCGGTGCTGACGGGCGGCAGCCTGTGCGGTGCCGTCCGCTAAGAAGCGGGCGGCATTCCACGCGGTACTCGGTCATTGCACCGCGTGCCGCGCTGCGGCCGCGGCGCCGGGCATGGCGTGGTTCAGCGTGGGCCCAATAATCAACCCCCAATAATTAGCCAGGGTACACCAGGCAGGACTTCCTTTGCCTTTGCACTCACCCTGTACTTTGCCCAGCAAGGCATGGCCGCTACCTTCCACGTGGCGACGGCAGCCAGGGTCAATCCTCACGGCCTCGCACGCTGTGAAGGAGACGACTGCCGATGCCGGATGCGCCATCAGACCGTACTGTCGGGGCATCCGCATATCAGTCCGGCGTCTCCTCCGCACGCAGTGCGGCAACCTTCGCGACCCTTCGCCGGCTGCCGCGCACCGCAAAGCTGCTGATCGCATGCCGTGCCGTCCGCAGCCTTGGCCAAGGCGCGCTGGTGGCGGACTTCGCGTTCTATCTGGCTGCGCTGCACTGGACTCCGGTGCAGATGGGCGCCGTCTACATGGGCGGCCTGACGCTCGGCGCCGCCATGACTCTGGTCTCCGGTCCGTTGTCCGACCGGTTCGGCCGCAAGCCCTTCCTGCTGGCCTACAGCATCGCTCAGGTCTTCGCCGCCCTCGCAGCACTGTTGAGCGCGGCCCCTGTCTGGCTGGTTCCCGCTTCCCTGATCGGCGCCTTTGGCCGAGGTGCCAACGGTGCCGCCGGCCCATTCGGACCGGTCGAACAAGCCTGGCTTTCCGACGGCCTCGACCCGGCCGATTTCGGGCCTGTCTATAGTCTGAACGCCGCTGTCGGCTTCGCCGGCATGGGGACCGGGGCATTGCTCGCCGCGCTTCCCGCCTGGTGGCAACATTGGCTCCCCGGTCCGTTGCGCTACCGGCCCTTGTTCCTGCTGGTCCTGTTCGGCGCCCTCGCCAGCCTTGTGCTGCTGATCTGGATGACAGACGCACCGCGCCCAGTCGCACGCGGCAATGCATCGCCGCCGGCTGCTGCCATGCGCGCCTGGCAGCAGGAACGTGGGATGCTGCTTCGGCTCGTGGGGATCAACGCGCTGAACGGCCTCGCCATCGGCATCATCGGGCCATTCATGGCCTACTGGTTCTATCTCCGTTTCGGCGTTCGGCCCGCAGAGATAGGGCCGGTGCTGGCCGTCGGCTGTTTCGTCGCAACGTTTTCTTCCGTCGCAACCGGCTGGCTCGCGCGACGCCTCGGCACGGCGATGTCCGTCGTTACGATGCGGCTTGCTGGCCTGGTATTGTTCGTGGCGCTGCCGTTCGCTCCCAGCTACGGGCTGGCGGCGACGTGCTATGTGCTTCGTGCGGCCTGCAATCGCGGCACAGCCGGGGCGCGCCAAGCGGTGGGCCTGAAACTGGTCGGCTCCAGCCGCCGCGGGCTGGCCGCAAGTCTCAACGCCATTTCGATGCAGGCGCCGCGCGCCCTCGGCCCGCTGATCGGCGGCCTGCTGCTGGAATCGAATTTGCTCGCGCTACCCTTCCTGCTCGCGGCGGCATTACAGGCTGTCTATCTCGCGCTGTACGGGCGAACCTTCCGCGCGATCGACTGAAAGTATGCCCGCCCGCAGCAGCCGCCCGCCGCCATGACAGACGCCGCGCCGCCTGCTAGCCTCCCCCCGAACCACCGTGGGGGGAGGCTTCCAATGAAGCTGGCATTTTTCGATGACTTCAAGCTGGGGGTCGTGAAGGGGGACAGCATCGTCGATGTGTCCTCGGTCGTGCGCGACATCCCGCATACCAACCCGGGCAATCTGATCAGCGGCCTGATCGAGCGTTTCGCCGACTACCGCGCCCGCCTGCAGGACGCGGCGAACGCGCAGGGCGTTCCCGTGACCAGCGTGCGCATCCGCCCGCCACTGCCGCATCCGGGCAACATCGTCTGCATGGCGGTGAACTACATGGAGAACGGCACGCTGCCCAAGCCTGCACCGATCAATGCGTTCCACAAGGCGCCCACCGCGATCATGGGTCCCGGCGACACCATGGTGCTGCCCGATGTGCCCGCCACGATCTTCGAAGGCGAGGCGGAACTTGCGGTGGTGATCGGCAAACGCGCCACCAAGGTGAGCCAGGCCGACGCAATGGACTACGTGTTCGGCTACATCAACTTCATTGACGGCTCGGCCCGCGGCCTGCCGCCGCCGGGCAACGTGTTCTTCCAGATGAAGTCCCGCGACACCTTCGCCCCGATCGGCCCGTACCTGGTCACGAAGGACGAGATCGCCGATGTGAACGAAGTGCCGATCAGGCTGTGGGTCAACGGCACGTTGAAGCAGGATTTCAACACCAACGACATGGCCCACAAGATCCCGCGCTGCATCGAATGGGCGACCAGCATCCACACGTTGGAGCCCGGCGACATCCTCGCCACCGGCACCAACCACCGCGGGCTGTCGAGCTTCATGGACGGCGACAAGGTCGAGCTGGAATGCACCGGCCTCGGCCGCCTGGCGTTCAATATCCGCGACGACCTGAAGCGCACCTGGCTGCGGGAGACGCGGCTGGATCGCCAGCAGGCCGGCAAGGAAGGTCCGACGCCGCAGGTTTCCGGCAAATACGCCCCGGGCACCTGATGCCGGCGTGGCTTGTGGTCCGCGCGGTGGTGGCCGATGCCGCCGACCGCGCGGACTTCGACCACTGGTATCGCACGGCGCATTTGCCTGACGCGTTGCGCGCCTTCCATGCGGAAGCCGCGTGGCGCGGCTGGAGCCGCGACGATCCCTCGGTGCATTTCGCGTGCTATCGTTTCGCCAGCGTCGCTGCGGCGGAAGTGGCGACCAGCGGCGCGACGATCCAGGCTTTGGTCGCGGAATTCGACAGTCGATGGGGCACGCGCATCACCCGCACGCGCGAGATCATCGACGTCGCCGATATGTTGGAGGCCTCATCGTGAGCGATCCGGAAATTGTCGCCCTGCGCGAACTCATTGCCTCGCGTCCGCGCGCGGCCGACATCGCGCAGCGCCGCCGCGACATTGACGAACGCGGGCGCCAGTTCGGCGTCCCCGCCGACGTAACGGTGGAGAAAGTCAGCGCCAACGGCGTGCCGGCCGAATGGACCGCAACACAAGCCGCCGACCGCAACAGCGCCGTGCTTTACTTCCATGGCGGCGGCTATGTGATCGGCTCGCTCGACAGCCACCGCCATGCCGTGGCCGAAATCGGCCGTGCCAGCGCCGCGCGCACTCTCGCGATCGACTACCGCATGGCACCAGAGCACCCGTTCCCCGCGGCAGTGCAGGACGCGCTGGCCGCGTACAGGTTCCTGCTGGAGAGCGGCATCAAGCCCGGCCGTATCTGCATCGCAGGTGACAGCGCCGGCGGCGGCCTGGTCGTGGCCGCAATGCTCGCAATCCGCGGCGCGAACTTGCCGCAGCCCGGCTGCGGCTGGTGCATCTCGCCCTGGGTCGATCTCGCTTGCAGTGGCGGCTCGATGCAGGACAATGCCGCGCGCGACCCGACGGTGCAGAAGGCCGGCGTACTGGAGTTTGCCGGGATCTATCTCGCCGGCGCCGATCCACGGTCACCGCTTGCTTCGCCGATCCATGGCGATCTGCACGGACTGCCGCCGTTGCTGATCCAGGTCGGTTCGGTCGAGACCTTGCTCGATGACGCGCTGATGCTGGCGCGCACCGCTGCCCTGGCCGACGTGCATGTCGAACTGCAGGTCTGGCCCGAGATGATCCATGTCTGGCATCTGTTCTTTCCCATGCTTGCCGCCGGGCGTCGTGCGATTGCGGTGGGTGGCGGGTTCGTGCGGCGTTGCACGACGCCGGGCTGATTCAGGTTCGGGGCGAACGAGAACACCCCGGCGTTAGTCGCGCACTTCTGCCGCCTGCATGGCAAGTCCGCATGGCAGGCCAAATCGCGTTCGTTCAGTCGGACAGAAGGTGCAGCACGATCTCGCGGTTATGCGGCGCCGTGCGATGCTCGAACACATAGATGCCCTGCCAGACACCCAGAACAAGCTCGCCACGATCCACCGGAATGGAAAGCTGAGTCTGCGTCAGTGCCGCCTTGATATGTGCGGGCATGTCGTCCGGGCCTTCGTCCTGGTGGCGATACTTCCCGTCCTCCGGCACCAGGCGCCGGAAAAACGCCAGCAAATCCGCGCGCACGTCGGGCGACGCATTCTCCTGCACCAGCAGCGAGGCGGATGTGTGCCGGCACCAAATCGTCAGCAAGCCCGTGTCAACACGTTGCGCCGCCAGCCATTCACGGACGGTGCCGGTGATCTCCACCAGCCCCTGGCCGTCGGTCCTTACGCTGATGCGATGCAGATCTTGGCGCATGCGCTAGACTTGCGGCGAACTCTTCCCCCGCACAAGACGCCCCACCATGCCGCCCCGGTTTCACACGCTGACGATCGCCGCACTGCACCGCGAGACCGAGGACGCCGTCTCTCTCGCCTTCGCCGTGCCGGAGGCGGTGCGTGCCGCGTACCGATTCACGCCCGGCCAGTACCTGACATTGTCCGCCGTGATCGACGGCGAGGATGTCCGCCGCAGCTACTCCATTTGTTCCGGCCTTGATGACGCCGAGCTGCGTGTCGCGATCAAACGGGTGACAGGCGGGGCGTTTTCCACCTGGGCAAACGAGGCGTTGCACGTCGGCGATAGAATTTCCGTGATGACGCCCGGCGGCCGCTTCGGCGTGCCCATCGAGCCCGGCGCGGCGCGGACCTTCGCTGCCTTCGCCGCAGGTTCGGGGATCACGCCGGTGCTGTCGATTCTGAAGACGGTGCTCGTGCGCGAACCAGGCAGCCGCTTCGTATTGTTCTACGGCAACCGGACGACCGGCAGCATCATGTTCCGCGGCGTGCTGGAGGATCTGAAGGATCGCCACCTGGCGCGGCTATCGGTGTTCCACGTGCTGTCGCGCGAACAACAGGATGTGCCGATCCTCAATGGCCATCTGGACGCCGAGAAAGTCGATGTGCTGATGCGCGCCATGCTGCCCGCGTCGATGGTGGATCACGCCTTCGTTTGCGGTCCCCAGCCGATGATCGAAGGGTTGGAAAAAGCACTGGCCGACCTGGGAATGCCACGCGACCGCATCCATGTCGAACGTTTCACGCCCGGCGTGGGTGGGCGCCCGCGTGCGGTCGTCGTGCCCGCATCGGCACCGCCAAAAGCCATCGCAACTGTCATTTGCGAAGGTGCCCGCTGGGAAATTCCCATGGCCGCAGGCGAAGCGATCATCGACGCAGCGTTGCGCGCAGGCCGGACCCTGCCATTCTCCTGCAAGGGCGGCATGTGCTGCACCTGCCGCGCGAAATTGCTCGAAGGCCGGGTGGAAATGGCCGTGAACTTCTCCCTGGAACCATGGGAAACGGAAGCTGGCTACATTCTGACCTGCCAGGCACAGCCGGTAACGGACCGCATCACAGTCGACTACGACCAGGTCTAACCAAAAAAAGTCCCTGTCCCGCAAAGCGGGAGAGGTCAGGTGAGGGTGATCGGGTCGGTCCGCTTCACCCCGGCCCTCGCTCTTCCCTTCGCGAGAGAGCAATTTCTTCTACTCCTCCTGTCCCGCCTTATGCGCCAGCAACCCCATCAGCCTGCGATCGCGCCACTCATGCCGGGCCGCCATCATATCCGCCGGCAGCTCTGCGCGCCGGGCTGCATGCAGACGATCCACCAGCACCTTGTCCCACAGCCGCGGCACCATCTGCCGCTGCATCCGTTCGTACAACGGCCCATACCGCGTGCAGTAATCCGCCAGCCCGCCCGGCGCATTCAGATCGATCGTCTCCAGCGGACCCATGAAACTCCAGCGCAAACCAAGCCCATGCTTCATCAGCGCATCGAGATCCGCCGGCGAGATCACGTCATCCGCCAATAACCGGAACGCCTCCGCCAGCAACGCGCCTTGCAGGCGGTTCAGTGCGAACCCCTCCATTTCATGGCGGACCGTCGCCGGCACCTGTCCTGCCCGGGTCATCAGCGCGCGGGTGCGTTCGGTCACGGTGGGATCCGTCCACGGCGCCGGACAAAGTTCGACCAGCGGAATCAAATACGGCGGGTTCACAGGATGCGCCACCAGGCACCGCGAGCGCCCGGTGAGACCTTCGGTAAACGCGCTCGCCGGGATACCGCTGGTGGAGCTGGCCAGCACCGTATCGGCATGGGCCAGCAAGTCGAGCTCCACGAAAATCTTCTGCTTGTCGGCAACGCGTTCCGGGCCGTTCTCCTGGACATGGGCCGCGTCTTGCACGGCGTCGGCCAGGCTGGCAGCCGGACGGATGCGCGCACTGACGGAAGCCGGATCATCCGCCAGCAATCCGGCCTGGCGCAGTTCCGGCAGGCGTTCCGCGATGAAAGCCCGGGCGGCATCGATTGCCTGCGGGATCGGATCCCACAGCGCCACATCGAAACCCGCGCGCGCGAATACGATGGACCAGGCGCGGCCGATCAGACCCGCACCGACGACCGCGACTTTCGTCATCCCAACGTCTCCCTATCGCCCGGTGAATGAAACCAGCCGCACCGCGAATGAAACCAGCCGCACCGCGGGCGGGCAAGCCGCCGACACGCCGGATCCGCCGCAGTCATCATAACTAACGCAGGCGCCATCCCCCCACCAGCCTTGCCTGCGCGGGACCCCGGACTTTGTCGTTGACTTTGCGGTGGAAGGCATGTTAGAGACACAGTCAAAGTGTTAGCTGAACCAGCATGAGAGATACATCCACTTACACCACGCCTTCCTTCCCCTCGCCTCCCTCACCCGATTCCCGTCAGGATCGGGCCGGCACTCTCATGCCCAAAAACATCGCTCAGCTTCTCTACGTTCTCGGCGTTCTGCTTGAATATGGCCGCCATCTCGTGGCGACCATCGAGCGTCGCGCCGCCGCACCCGGCTTCTCCCTCTTCTCTGCTGTATTCGGCACCGCAAGGCTCCCCCTTATCCTCGGCCATCTCCATCGCGGCATTCTGCGCGCCACCGCGCTCGAATCGCTGCTCCGCAAGCACGCCGCCGGCGGACATGACGTGGAAGCGGCGCCGCTCCGCATTGACGCCGCATCCAACGCCGGCGCCGATCCGATGAATGAATGTCTCGGTCCCCAGGCCGCACGCCTGGCCGCTGAGCGAGCGGCGCATGACGCACCGGTTGATCCCGATCATCTGCCCACTCTGGAGGAGATCGAAGCCGAGGTCCGTCACCATCCGATAGGCCGCACCATCGCCGCCATTTGCCGCGATCTCGGCGTCGTCCCCATCATGTGCACCCGCATGTTCTGGGACGCGACAACGGCCGCGATCGCCGGTTACGAAACCCGCGTGCTGGACTCGCCGGACGACACGCATAGCGAGCCCGAGTCAAGCCAGCACGAGCCGGAAGAGGACGATCCGGAGCAGAAACAAACAGATCAGGGCGGTCGTTTGTCCACGCATCGAACGCCCGGGTTCGGAATTGCCGAACCGCGATTTGTTGTGGCCGGCACCAAGCCGACGCCGGTCACGCCTGGCCATAACGTTACCTACAAGAAACATAATGGCGCTGTCGCCAAGGCCACAGGCCCGCCGCCATGCGCGGCGATGAAAATCGCCGCCTGAGTTCCCAAACATGATGCCAGACTGATGAACGGGTCCGGGAGGCGGCCGGCCCCGCCATTCTGATTCGTGCCATGCACTGCGTCACCGAACCGCGCAACAAGGCAATCGTCGCGCGCAGACCGGACGCCAAGCATCAACGCGCCCCGATCGACATCGCGCAACCGGCCAACGCTTCTCGGGTCAAAGGCCGGCGACTCCCCCAGCCACCGCGAGACAAGCGGCTTTGCCGCCTGTCCGCCTGCAAGCTACACCACCAGCATGGGGAAGCATGAGCCGATTGTGACAATCGGACGTCGGGGTTCGCGAGAGAGGAGATGCTAATGGCGACATTGCAGGCCAAATCGATCCGCCGCCGGGAAGACGAGCGTTTGCTCACCGGCAAGGGCAACTATGCCGCGGACGGAAAGCGTGACGGCATGCTGGCTGCGGTATTGGTGCGCTCGCCGCACGCCCATGCGGCGTTCGACAGCATCGATATCAGCGCCGCCCGCGACATGCCCGGCGTTATCGGCGTTTACACGGCAGCCGATCTCGCCGATGTCGGCCCGATCCCGGGCGGCATCGGATTTCCGCGCCCCGACGGCGGTCCTGCGGCGAAGACCGACCGCACTCTGCTGGCCGCCGAGCGCGTGCGCTTCGTCGGAGAGCCGGTCGCGCTGGTCGTTGCGGAAACGCGTGCCGCCGCGATGGAAGCCGCTGAAGCCGTGCTGGTGGATTACCGCGAACTGCCGGTGGTGACCGACCAGATCGCCGCCATGGAGCCTGGCGCACCTGCGGTGTGGGACGAATACCCCGACAATATCGGTTTCCTCTGGAAGCGCGGCGATGCCGGGCGCACCGATGCGGCACTGCGCGATTCCGCGCATGTCGCCAGGCTGCAATTCACGGTCTCGCGCGTCAGCGCCAATTCGATGGAGCCGCGCGGCGCCTGGGCCGAGCTCGGCGCCGATGGACGGTTGGTGCTGCACCCGTCCATTCAATCGCCCTATCCGCTGCGCAACGGCCTGGCGCAGAACAACCTGAATCTGGCGCCGAAGGATATTCAGGTGCTGGTCGGCGATGTCGGCGGCTCGTTCGGCATGAAGTCCGGTGTACAGCAGGAATATGCGCTGGTGTGCTGGGCCGCGCGCAAGCTTGGCCGGGCGGTCCGCTGGATTTCCGATCGCACCGAGGGGCTGCTAACGGACGAGCAAGCGCGCGAGATGCGCATCACGGCGGAGCTTGGCCTCGACAAGGACGGAAAATTCACCGCGCTGAAGTTGCGTTGGGATGTGAATTTGGGGGCCTACACGTCCGGCCGTTCCGGCTGGCCGGTGGGCAATATCGGCGGTACCGCCGGCGTTTATACGATTCCCACGATGTATGCGGAATCCTGCGGCATCATGACGAACACGGTGCCCACCGCGGCCTATCGCGGCGCCGGGCGGCCGGAGGCGACCTACACGATCGAGCGCATCATCGACGTGGCCGCGCGCGAGCTCGGCATCGACCCGTATGAACTGCGCCGCCGCAATCTGATTCCGCCCGATGCGATGCCGTACAAGACCGCGCTGACCTTCACCTATGATTGCGGCGAGTTCGAAGGCAACATGCAGACCGGCGCCGAGCTTGCCGACCTTAAGGGATTTCCGGCGCGCCGTGACGAAGCCAAGGCGCGCGGCAGGCTGCGCGGTATCGGCCTGTGCAATTGCATCGAGGTCGCCGGCGGTCCCTTCCTGCGTCCGGCGAAAGACATCTCCACGCTGCGCCTGGCCGAGGACGGCACGCTGATTTTGAAGACCGGTTCGGTGTCGGTAGGGCAGGGGCTGGAGACGGCGTTCAGCCAGATCGTCGCCGAGCGTTTCGGCGTGCCGCTGGAGCAAGTGCGCTACGAACAAGGCGACACGGACGAGCTGCCGTACGGCAAGGGCAACGGCGGCTCCGGCGCGCTGTGCATCGGCGGCGCCGCGGTGGTGCTGGCGATCGATGCAGTGATCGAGAAGGCGAAGCGCATCGCCGCGGAGTTGCTGGAAGCGGCTGACGTGGACGTGACGTTCGAGGCCGGGCGTTTCAGCATTGCGGGGACGGACCGTTCGATCGATCTCGCGAGCGTGGCGAAGGCCGCCTACGACCCCGCGCATATCCCGCCGGGCGAGGAAGGCGGGCTGGTGGAGACTGGCGAATTCACCCCGACCGCGGTCACCTTTCCCAACGGCACGCATATCTGTGAAGTGGAGATCGACGTCGATACCGGCGTCACCGAGATCGTGCGCTACAGCGCGGTGGAGGAACTGGGCCGCGTGCTGAACCCGCTGCTGGTGGCGGGGCAGATCCATGGCGGCGTGGCGCAAGGCGTGGGCCAGGCGCTGGGCGAGCAAGTGGTGTGGGACGAATCAGGGCAGATGCTGACCGCCACCTTCATGGACTACCAGATGCCGCGCGCCTGGGATCTTCCCAGCTTCCAGCTGGCGACACGGGAAGTGCCGACGAAGGGAAATCCGCTCGGCGCCAAGGGCGTCGGCGAAGCGGGCACGGTCGGGGCGCTGGCCGCGGTGATGAACGCGGTGAACGACGCGCTGGCGCCGCTGGGCATCCGGCATTTCGACATGCCGGCAACGCCTGCCCGCGTCTGGGCCGCCATCCACGCCGCCCACCCCTGAAACCTCTCCCGCGCTGCGTTCCTCCGCGCAGCGCGGGAGAGGCCGAGGTGCCGCAGGCACCGGGGGTGAGGGTGATCGGGTCGGTATGCACCTTCCGTCACCCTCCCGCTCATCCCTCAGCCGCAACGCAGCCGGCGTTCAGACCGGCCCCACGCCGAACCGGCAAGAGGTTCGAAACTGTAAAAATTGCAGTTGATCATCCAAAATTTGATCGCGCATCCGTAAACTACCGCTTGCATCCTCACGAACCCGTGAGGTATCCAATCCCCGTCATAGCCTCTCACCGGGTCACCTCCCGTCGGGAACATCGTCCGGCGGGTAATCGAAGGGCGCGCGGGTATGCAGCACAAATCAATGGTTTTTCGGCTCTCGCTGGACGCCTTGCAGCATCGCCGCCGCTGTGAGCGGCTGCCGGCCCTGCAAGCCGGCGAGGCCGACAGGCTGGTCGCCGCCTATTTGTCCCAACGCAGCATCACAGTTTGCCCGACGCGCTATGTGCTTCCCGTCGAGCAGCGCCCGCAGTACAGCCGCAGCAGCGACTAACGAACCTCGCCCGCGAAGCGGGAGAGGTCGGCGAGCAATGCTCGCCGGGTGAGGGGGACCGGGTCGCTACACACGTCTACCAACCCACCCCATCACCCTCGTCGCCTCAACCTCTCCCACGCGAAGCGCCGGGGAGGGTTATAAATCACTGAAACGCATTGAAAGTAATCAGCGTGTAAGTATCCTTCACGCCCTTCAACGTCTGAATCCTCTCCGTCACAAACAGTCCGATATCCTGCTCCGGGTCCAGGTAGAACTTGCCCAGTAGGTCATACTGACCGCTCGTCGAGAACAGTTCGGACATTTCTTCAATCGTGTCGGCAGCCTCGCGCGCGACCTTGTAGGCCTGTCCCATCTCGCATTTGATCTGTACGAAGATCGCCCGCATGCGCCGCCTCCTGTCTCATGGCGGCGCATCCTAGCACGGATCGTCGGGTCAGGCGCGGGCCGCCTCGGCCTGGCCGTCCGACAGCACCGCCAGCCGGTAGCTGGCCTGGCCCAAACGCACCAGCATGTCAGGCAGGGGCGGCGTCGCCGGCAGCGGACCATCGTTCATAAAGTCCGCCCAGTGGCTCCATTCCTGCTGGTCCAGCAGCAGCGCCTCGCGGCGATCTTCCTCGGCAATCTGTGCCGCATCGCCGAGTTCCTGGTAAATCCGGAACTGGCTGCGCGCCAGAGTGTCGGTGCTTTCCCAGCTCAGGTTCCGTAGCATGCAGGCCTCCATTGAACGTCGTATCGTGGGGCTAATCTTTCGCCGGGCTGGCGGCTGAATTGCGTATCGGCGATGGCCAGTTTGTGGCGAAGCAACACCGATCCGTGACAGACGCCTCACGACTGCGAAAGACACG
>Ga0335072_10008570_pt1 | contig 14819 bp, 10 predicted proteins | sample Lox_Sample_21_FD_206725 | JGI IMG/M metagenome (GOLD analysis project Ga0335072, IMG submission 206725) | Soil microbial communities from Loxahatchee National Wildlife Refuge, Florida, United States - Lox_Sample_2.1 | ecosystem: Environmental > Terrestrial > Soil > Wetlands | place: USA... | reverse complement strand
GTGGGTAGCCCGGGCCCGGCTGGTACTGCTGGCCGGTGTTGTAGTCCTGGGGGGGCGCGGCCGGTGGGTAGCCCGGGCCGGGCTGGTACCGCTGGCCGGTGTTGTAGTCCTGGGGTGCGGCGAAACCCTGCCCGGTGTCGTAGTCCTGGGCCGGTCCGTTGGCCCGCGCCGGCCCATTTCCTCGCGGTCCTCGTGGCGCGCCGCCCGCTCGCACGGGTCGGTTCGGCTGTGCCTGTCCGCCAGGCCGTGCAGGCCTGTCGGGTCGCACGAATCCGTTGGGCCCGGTGGGTCCGCCTGGTCCCGCGTAGCTGCTGGGGCCGGTTGGTGCTGCATAGCCGTTGGGCCCGGTGGGTGCGCCTGGTCCCGCGTAGCTGTCAGGCCCGGTGGGTGCGCCTGGCCCTGGGAACCCGTTGGCCCGGTCAGGCCGGCCTGGCCGCGGCGCCGGTCCGCCCGCTCGCCCAGGCCCGTTAGGCGCTGGGAGCTCGTTCGACCGCCCGGCCCGGTTCGCCCGCGGCGGCGGCCCGCCCGCCCGCGGGGCTGGTCCGCCCGGCCGTGCCGGAGGGAACTGGCCGGAGTTGTAGATGTCACCGGTGTAGATGTCGCCGGTGTTGAAGTCCTGCGTCAGAGGCGCATTGGCCCGGCCTGGCCCACCTGCACGGGGTCCGGCGCCGTTGGCCCTGGGTCCGCCGTTCACTGGGCCGGACGGGCCCGGTCCTCCGGGCCGCCGCCGAGGCAGTGGGGGCGGTCCCGCTGGCGGTCCGGCCATGTGTCCGGCTGGGTGCCCGGGGTAGTCGGCCCTGCTTCGTCCCGGCGCACCCGGCCCGGGCGGACCCGGCGCAGGCACCCGGGGTACCGGTGCCGACGGGTGATCGGGGTACAGCGCGGGCGGCGGTGCGCCCCACTGTTGCCAAGGAGCTCCGATGGAGTCCGGTGGCCAGTCAGGGACCGCACCTCCGGGCAGCCCGTTCGCGGTGGGGAAGTCAACTGCGTCGCTAGCCTGAGGTCCGGGCGCCGGCGCGGGCCCTGGTCCCCACCCGCCGGGGTAACCGGCTTCGGGACCTGCCACGCCTGTGGGCGCCGGGTAGAACTCGGGTGTACTCAACAGCTCGGCCTCAGACCTCCGGTGTCTACCGGGGGCAACGGGGACCACGGGGCCTCCAACATCGGGAAGGGACACCCGAGCCAGGCGTTGGTCCCGGGCGGGGAGGGAAGTGAGTTAACTCCTCCCCCGTTGGGCAGACTAGGCCATCCGGCCAATCCTGGGGCAGAGACGAATAGCTCCCGAGGGACGAATTACCCTTGGGGGGGCCTATTTGCGGCCGATGTGGGTGAACCGGCCGCTGGCGGGAGCCGTTGGTCAGTGCTCGGTTTCCCGCTCGGCTGTGCTCAGCAGTTCCATACACTCGCCGAGTGCCCGCAGGTAGGCGCGCGACTCGTCGACCAGCGGCGTCCAGTGCAAGCGGCCGAAGTGGCTGGCCATGTCATCATGCCAGTGCTGCTGCGTCCTAGACCACGCGAAGCCGATTTCCCTGAGCAGACGTTCCCCGTCCTCGTGCGGGCGGCCGGCCATCAGTGCGTTCCATGGGACTGCGCCACCTGGACGCCTCGCGCGGCCTCAAGGCCGCTGACAATAGCCAGCAGGTGATTCTCGGTCCGCGTCAGGTCCACGTCGAGCAGATTCCGGAACCGGCTGGCCGGGCCCAGGAAGGCGCTGGCTTCCTCCTCGACCCGCTGCTGCCAGCGCCTGATGGACTCGAGCCGCTCCTGTGCCTCCCGCACCGCGGCGGCCTGCGCCGAGCAGTCCGCGTGGCCACCCGCCTCGGCGTCCATGGCCGCCGCACTCTGGCAGGCGGCCAGATCGGCCTGCCGCTGGGCCAGCAGCGACCGCCAGTGGCTCGCCTTTTCCTCGAGCGAAGCGCGCGTCGCCGCGATCTGGTAGTCGCCTCGCTCGACCACCTCGCGCTGGGCGTGCCGGTACCGGGTGAGCGCGCCGGCGAAGTCCTTGAGCGCTGCGATGTCGGCATGGATGTCGGGCACGTCGCTTACCCCGCCGACAGTTCGCGGACCGCCCGGAGTCTTTCGACCAGTGCGAGCAGGTAGGCCTCGTGCCCCTCGGTCGCCGCCAGGTAGGAATCGATGCCGGGTGTCACTTCCTCCAGCGCCGCGCCAAAGCGGACGTACATGTCATCGCGCCATATCTCGCCGAGCTCACGCCAGTGCGTGCGCATCACCTTGAAGCTCTCCGCCAGATTCTTGTTGAACTCGGCCAGGTGCAATCTGAAGTCGGCCAGCGCCTCAATATCGCTGATATTGACCTCGGTCACGATTCTCCTCTAATTAGCAAAGCTGTAAAAGATGTCGGAGAGAACGGCAAGGTAGTAGTCAGCCGAGTCAGGAAGGCTGCTCATGGCCGATTCGACCGTATTCCTGGACTGGCGGTCCAGCCTGGTAATATTCTTCAGCGAAGCCCCCAGGGGCCGAAGGCGCAGGGCGATCTCAAGTTTTCGCTCTGGGAATTCCTTCGGGAGAGACCTCAGGGTGTCGATGGCCGCCGCCGTCTCGTCTTTCGACATCTTGTCGTGGATGCAGCTGATCCGGGCGTAGTACTCGCCGCGTATGGCGTCGTTCGCCCGCTCGCGCAGGCTCTCGGCGACCGCCGTTTCCCCGGCGTTGTCGAGGAAGTCGGCCAGCCGGAGCACGTCGTGCCACCTGGCCTGGCCGAGCAGACCGTCGGCCAGGGCTATCGAGTGGCCGACGACCTTGGCCCACAGGATCCCGGCGTCAGCGTAGGCGGCCAGGAGCCGGGCCTGCCGGTCTCCGCGGTCATTGCCCGGGATCTCCGCACCCGGATCCGGGCTGAGCAGGTGAACCAGGCCGGCCGCCTGCAGCAGGTCCCGCGTGGCCTCGAGCAGCTGGCCCGCCTCATCGGCGAGCGCACCGGCCCGTTCCTGTTCGCTGGCCAGGACGGTGTAGGTCACGATCGCGGGCCGCACCGCCTGGCGAAGCGAGAGGTACGGCGACAGCGCCGTGGCCGGGGTCTGCGCGGGCGTCGGGGTCATGCCGGTCTCCTGAAGGCGCTACGGGCAAAGGCGGACAGCGAGCTGGTCGAGTACGGCTTGAACTTCTCGACCTGCTCGTGCGGCCAGTCCACGTCCCGGAACAGGGCGCGGTCATCGGCCAGGCTGGCCGCGGCGGGCACGCCAAGAAGCGCGTCGCTCTCCGACGGCGAGGGCAGGCGCAGCGCTACGCGAAGCGTGAACTGGCCGATGCCGGAGCGCCGGAGAGCCCGTTCGGCGGTAGCGTAGCTGTCCGCCCAGACCACCACGTGGATGCCCACCTCGGGACCGTGCTCGGCCAGCCTGGTCAGCAGCGCGGTCGCCTCGGTGGGCTTGCCCCATTCGCTGTCGGCGCCAAGTTCCGGCCAGCGGTGCAGCCCGGCAACCATGAAGAACCGCCGTGGCTGCGCTGAGACGCCCGCGTCCGCGAGCCGCGCATCGAGATCGGCGGACAGGTCCTTCAGGGCGGCCAGGGCGCCGGACCCACCGACGAGCTGCGTCTGGTGGGGGAGGTCCCGCACCGGGTCGAAGTACCGGTGATAGGACGAGGACGGCCGCGCGAATTCCGCGATCACGAAGGAGACGTCGCCGGGTGAGCGCCGGACCGCCGCGCTCAGCACGGTGGCCAGGAGCAGCGCGTGGCCGTGTTCCTCGTCACCGACGACCAGCAGGTTCGACCGCACGAAGCACTCGAACACGGCGGCCGTGGCCGGCTTGATCTCGATCGCCTCGCCGAGCCAGGCCGTCGTGGTGGGGCCGGGAGCGGGCCAGCGGCCGGGATCCGCGGCGAAGGCCGCGCACGCCGGGTTGGCCGTGAAGTCCGCTGGCGCGTCCGGGTCGAAGGTGGCCGACGGCTCGTAGGCGCGGTCGCTGCCGAGGGCCCGGATCGTGGATATCCACTCCAGCCGGCCGGCGGTCGGCAGCATCGCGATCCGCATAACCGTGTTCGCACCTTCTCCGCGGCGGTCGTTGTAGATGGCGTCGCCTGCCCTGGTGAGCCTGATCGCGGCGTCGTTGCCCTCGCCCAGGATGGCCTGGGAGACGCTCGGCAGCAGGCAGCCAAGAGCAATGCGCAGCGCCATCTGCTCGTAAGCGGGCCGCAGGTGCACGGTCAGCGAGCCGCCGGGCGACTGGGTGGCCAGCAGCAGGTGCAGCCCGAAGGCGGCGCCACGCTTGGCGATGTCGGCCAGCAGCGCCCCGGCCTCTCTGGACAGCCGGTCCTCCTCGCTGAAGAGCACCTGGAACTCGTCCATGATCACCAGTGATCTGGGCAGCACCTGGCCGGTCTGCATGCGGTACTCGGGGAGCTGGGTGACTCTGGCCTCCCGGCACAGCCGGGCCCGCCGCTCGATCTCGTCATGGAAACGGCGCAGCATGCTGAGGCCGAACTCGCGGTCCGTGCGGGACGCGATCGCCTTGGCGTGCGGCAGCCGCTCGGTCAGGTACGCGTCGAACTCAACTTCCTTGAAGTCGAGCAGGTACAGCTCCAGTTCTTCCGGCGGGTACTTCAGCGCGAGCTGGGTGATCAGCACGTGCAGCAGGTTGCTCTTGCCCATCCGCACGTCGCCGCCGACCAGGCCGTTGTGTACCCCGCGGGTGCCCATCACGAAGTGCTGCGGCTCGCCCCTGCTGTCGACGCCGATCTGCGCGTCGAGGCCGTCGGTGGTGTCGGCGGTCCACCGCTGCTGCGGCGGGACCGCGATCCGCGCATACGGGAGGTCCCGTGAGCCCGCGCCGGCGGCGCCGCCGACGGCGTCGAGCCACGCGTTGACCCTGGCCGACGGCGGCATCGCGTCCGGCTCGATCACCCAGCGGCCGAAGTCCGGGTCGGTCCAGGTGACGGCGCCCGCCCCGTCCACATGCAGGTCCATCGTGATGCCGGTCAGGGCCGTGAGGTCGAGGTGCCGGGCCTGCTGCGGCCCGCGCTCGGCCGTCGCCACGATGTAGACGCCCGCGCGGGGGCCGTTCCGGGCCAGCTGGGTCAGCAGCTCGGCCGAGTGCCCGCTGATCCCCCCGGGGAAACCGGCCAGAACCAGGACGTGGTACGGCACCGACACCCCGGTCGTGGCCGCGTTATAGGCCTCGACGCAGTCGTAGACGTTGGTCAGCCGGGTCTGGGTCACCTCGACGACGTGGTCGGTGAGCGTCTTCAGCAGCGCTTCGATCTCGGCCGCGCTGGAGGCGACCCCGCTGCCCACCCGCAGCGCGGCCGGCAGCCGGAGGAATCCGCTCAGCTGCTCACCCTGGCCGAGCGGGTCAGCGAGCGCGAACCGCATGGTGCCCGGCCTGGTGGCCACGGCCAGCCGGAGGGTCAGGGCCTGCAGCAGGCAACGCGCTCCGGCGGCGGCGCCGCTGGAGGCCGCGATCAGCAAGTGACCGTGCCCGGTAAACCGGGCGACCGCGGGCATGGGCGGCATGACGCGCCCCTGCGCCAGGTTCAGGACTCCGACCCGGATTCCGGTCGGCGCGGGCGCTTCGAGATCGGGTTCATAATCATCCCAGCGTGGATCGCCGAAGTCGGCCAGGGCCCAGGGATTGGCGGCCGTTAGCGCATTAATGGTCCCGGGCAGGGCCTCGAAGGCCTGATCAGGCGCCTGGATTTGAGTTGCGATGACAGTTTCATGGGCCGTATCAACTGCCACAGGAGCCGCATGCCACCCTGTGAAATCACGTTGCTTGTCCAGGTAATGCTCGCGGCAGTAACGCACCAGGGCGGCCGACTCGGCCAGGCGCACGTAGGCATCATGAATCTCGCGCTCGATCTCCTCGATCGACATGCGGCGCTCGCTCCTCGCTAAGGGTCGTAACGGAGATCGGCGAAGCATCGGCCTAGCAGCTCGCTTGATAAGTAGCAATCAGGGCCGATTCTATTTGAAACCCGCCAAGAGACCATATCGGTGCGTCGGCCGCACCGGGCGGCACCACACCGGGCGGCACCACCGGGCGACCCGGGGCGTTCCTTGCCGAACCCCTGACCCGTTCTTTGCCGCCCTCTGGTGATCAAGACCCCTAAAAGTTACGATCCGGTACAGCAGCGGCCGCCCAGGGCCGCGTCAAGCGAGAGGCGAGTCCCCTATGCATCGTCGTTCCCGGCTGCTCGGCACCGCATTAATGGCATGTGTACCGGCGTTTGGCATGCTGCTGGCATTCGGCCCAACCGCCGGCGCCAGCACGGCCAGCGTGGCCCGCACCGCTCCGAGCGCCCGTGAGATCGCGGCCGCCCGGACCTTCATCGAGCACCTCGCGATCGGGCAGCACGGCACCGATCACGCGGTGGCCGGACAAGCGTCCAGGATCGAGGGCCTGACCAAGGTGAAGAGCACCAACTGGTCTGGCTACGCCGACACGGGCAGCGGCTTCACATCGATAAAGGCCAAGTGGATCGAGCCGTCGGCCAGCTGCGGCTCGGCGACCTCGCTCGCGGCGTTCTGGGTCGGAATCGACGGCTTCAGCAGCGCCTCGGTGGAGCAGGATGGCACGCTGATCGAGTGCGACGGCGGCACCGCCTTCTACTTCTCATGGTGGGAGATGTATCCCACCAACGACATCCAGGTGGTCGGCGAAACTGTGGAGCCGGGCGACAGCATCACCGCCTCGGTGGTCCGGAGCGGCACCAGCTACAAGCTTGCCCTCACGGACTCCACCAACAAGGCGAACAGCTTCTCCACCACCCAGAGCTGCACGGACTGCGCGAACAGCAGCGCCGAGGTCATCGCCGAGGCACCGTGCTGCGTCAGCGGCTCGACCCCGTACCCGCTGAGTGACTTCGGCACCTTCAAAGCGACGGGCGCCAAGGTGGACAGCGGGACTATCTCGTCATTCACCGACGACGAGATCACCATGGTGAACGGAACCTCGGGGAAGGTAGAGGCTAAGCCGGGAGCGCTCAACTCCAGCGGCAACTCGTTCAAGGTCACCTGGAAATCTGCCTGACCTTGCCGACGGCATGGGGCCGGCCCGGCGCAACAGCCGGGCCGGCCTTCGCTTGCTCTGGGCATAAGTCCGGGATTTGGCCAGGATGTACCCATGCCCGTCAACGAAGCAGCGGACCGGTATGTGCGCTGGCTGTACCGGTACGCCTCATCCCGGCCTGACCTCGCCTTGCTGGCCAGGGTGGCCGGGGCCGTGGCGGTGCTCGAAGACCGGCCCGAGGATCTGGCCGAGGTGCTGCACGACGAGCTCGCGATCGCGATGGCCGCCGTCGCGGAGGCCAGGCCGGAGCTGGCCATCGCCATCGCCCGGCTACGGCCGCACTCGCCGGTCCTGACCATGGCGTTGCGGCACCCGGCGATGCGCCGGCCGGCCTGCGCCGCGATGGCCAACCATCTCGACCACGCCGAGGTGCTCGAGGAGTACCTCTCGCTGCTCACCGATCCGGACGCGGCCGTGGTCGGCGATGCGTTGTTCGGACTTGAGGCGTTCCGCGGGGCACGTCAGGCCGGTGCAGCCCGGGCCCGCGCGGTCACCCGCCAGCTGCCCGAGGCCGCGGCGTCCCGCGTCGTCGACCTGCTCGGCCATGGGGATCCCGCCGTCGTCGCCAGCGCGCTGCGCGCCCTTGAGGGCCGGGTCCTGCCCGGTGACCTGGTCGCTCGCATCGTCGGGCTGCTCGGCCACGGGGATGACTCGATCGCGGCCAGCGCCCGGCTGGTCCTCGATGGCCGGGTCCTCCCCGACGACCTGCTGGAACGCGTGGTCGGGCTGCTCGGGCACGGGGACACCTCGGTCGCGGCCAGCGCCCGCCTTGTGCTCGATGGCCGTGACCTCCCTGACGATCTTCTTGAACGTATCGTCGCGTTGCTGGCCAGCCCGGACCGCTCGCTGGCCGAGCGCGCCGCGTCGCTGCTGGAGAACCGTGACCTGCCCGATCGCCTGCTCGCGCCGGTCGTCGGCCTGCTCGCGGACTCCGATCCGCTGGTGGTGTGGAGCGCGCTGAGCGTGCTGGACGGCCGCGAGCTGGATGAGGAGATCCTGCTGCGCATCGTCGGGCTGCTCGAGCACGGGGATCCGCTGGTGGTGTGGAGCGCGCTGAGCGTGCTGGAGGGCTGCGAGCTCGATGAGGAGATCCTGTCGCGCATCGTCGGGCTGCTCGAGCACGAGAGCGCCCAGGTGGTGGCGGGCGCTCTCGGCCTGCTGGAAAACCGCGACCTTCCCGATGAGCTGCTGTCTCGCCTGGTCGGGCTGCTCGAGCACGAGGACACGTCGGTGGGGGCGGGAGCCCGGTCCGTCCTGGCCAGCTCCGAGCTGCCTGGCCATGTCTTCTCCCAGGTCGTGGCCGGGCTGGACCACGACAGCCCGCCGATCGTCGCGCACACCCTGGGTGTGCTGCGCAGCCAGAGCCTCACCGAGGAGGTGCGGTCCCGGATCATCAGCCTGCTCGAGCACGAAGACGCCACGGTCGTCGGGCACGTCCTGCTGGTGCTCGAAGGCCGGGATCTCCCGCCCAGCGTGATCTCCCGGGTCATCGGGTCGCTGGAACGCAGGGACCCGTCGATCGTCGGCGGTGCCCACTCCGTGCTGCGCGGCCGCCACCTGGCCGAGCAGGTCCTGCACCGCATCGGGGGGCTGCTCGGGCACGGAAGCCCTTCGGTGGTGGCGGGTGGCCTGGAGCTGCTTCAGGGCCGGGAGCTGCCCCCGGATGTGCTCTCCTCGGTGGTCGGGCTGCTCGGGCACGACGATCCGCTCGTCGTCTGGACCGCTCTGGCTGTCCTGGCCGGCCGGCATCTACCCGATGCCTTGGTGATCCGGGGCGTATCACGGCTGCTCGAGGCGCCCGAGGTCGATGCCAGGGTTCTCGGCCGGTTCCTGCGCGGCCGCGTGCTGCCCGAGCAGGCTGCCCTCGCGCTCAGCTCCTGGGTGGCCGGCGACCCGACGACCCGCTGGCTCGTCGCTGTCGAGCTGGAATGGCCGGAGCGGCTCGCCGCCGACGTGGCCGCCAACGTGCGGGCCATGGCGGCAGCCAGGGCAGTAGACGAAGTCGCCGCATTTGACGGCCTGGTGGCCGCCGCCGCCGAGCAGTGGCTCAGCAACGCGACCGGCGAATCCTGGGAAACGGCGGCCGGCTTGGCGCTGGCCGAGCTCCGGGCCCGTTATCCCTACCTTTCGGGGGAAGGTCGCGGCTGGAGGCTTCATGAGCTGGGCTGAGATCATTGACGCGGTGGCTGCGGCCCTGGAGGCGAGGCGGCTGCCGGACGCCGACGGCCAAGACTCCGTGTCGTTGCTGGCCGCGGTCACCGGGTCCGTTCCGCCCGGCCTGTGGCGCAGGCTGCAGCATCAGCCGCCCGGCCAGGACACGGCCAACGACGATGTGGAGCCCCTGATCTACCAGAACGAATTCCCGGTCCGCTTGCTGGCCGACGGCATCGTGGACGTGGCCACTCAGGCGGTGGCGGGCCGCTGCGCCCAGCCCTCCCCGCCAGTCACGGCCATGGTCGCGGTGGCGGCCCTGTCCACGCTGCGGCTGGACCCGGGCGAGAAAGCTGCCGCCCGGCTGCATGTGCACCGCCAGATCAGCATGTTCAGCGCACCCCACTGGACCGAGGCCCTGGACTGTTTGGCCAGCCGGACCGCCGAGCTCAACGACCTCTTGAGCCAGGCCGCGGATGGCCGGCGCCAGGCCTGGGCTCGGGTCAGGCCAGCAGACCGGATCCTGGCCGAGGCGGTGGCCGCGGCCGTGGTCGGTGGGGCGGCCCAGGCCAGCGGGGTGCCACCGCAGCGATGGATGCTCCCGTTCCACCTGTTCTGCAGCCTCGCCGCCAGCGCGGCCAGGTCATCGCTCACCACGATCGAGCACTGGCTCGGGATCGAATTCCTGCCCGCACCGCGTACCGCCGGGCGGGCGGCCGGCCTGGCCGCGCTGGTTGCGGATGAGGCAGCTGCCCTGTGGCGCGGCTGCGGGTGCAAGGCGGCGGCGAGTGACGAGGAGCTGGGCTTCGCGCGGCGGGGACCGTGCCGCCAGGACGACCACGACCTGCGGGCCTGGCGGCCCGGGCAGCGCAAGCCCGGCAGCCGGGGCGGTGCACGGTATGCCAGCACGCTGTGGGGCTGGCAGCGCCGCTGGCTCGGTGGCGCGGATTTCGGCCGGGCCGCCGCGGCGCCCGACGCCGCGCGTCCAAGGCTGCGGCCCAACGACGTGGCCAGCAGCGTCCTGGCCCGCAGATGGCTGTATGCCGATCGCGGATTCGGCGGCCCGGTCCTGCGCTACGACCGCATCCTGCCGGAGTTCTGCGTCGGGTGCGGCACCAAGGTGAGGCTCATCTCGGTTCCCGGCCCGGGTGGGCGAACGCTCGTCCGGCGGGCCACGTGCTGTTCGCAACAGCACGTGGTGTACCGAAGTGAGTTCATCTGGCGCGGCGATCGGCGCTTGCTCCGGCCCAAGCTCGGCCTCGTTGTCGCTGGGGAGGGAGGCAACGCGGGGTACGGGTCGACCGAGCCGCTCGGTCCGGTCTGGGTATGCCGTAGCTCCGGACGCTACTCGTGCTCCGGGCGCTACTGCCCCGAGTGCGGCCCGGGCCAGGAGCGTGGCCACGAGCGCGTGCTCCACGGATGGGTGCTGCTGCCGCTGGCCAGCGCGTGGGCCGACCTGAGGGCCACGGCCGGGCTCGATGACCTCCAGGCGGCCGGCTCACCCGCTGACGACGCTGTCCGCGACACAGATCTGCGGTTCCTGGCCGATGTCTGCGGCCAGCTGCCGCCCGGCCATCAGCGGCGGTTCGAGGCACCCGCGGATGCATGGGCGCTGGCGAAAGGATGGTCATCGGTCGACATGAAAAGGTTCACCGATCTCGCTGGGCTACATGGACTTGAGCTGCTCCTGCGATGCAGACGGATCGCCGAGACACAAAAAACGGCGAGCAGGGGAGGTGAGGGCATTGTCCGAGCTGACTGAGGTGCTGCTGGCTGAAGCAGCGGTGTTCCTGGCCCGGGATCAAGGCTCACCGGGCTTCCTGGACCGATTCACCGAAGCGGTAACCGACGACCCGCGGCTGGCCAGCCTGGTGCTCGACCGGGCGCTGGCCGCGCAGGCCCGGGCCGGCCAGGCCAGCGTTGGACTCGACCCTGGCGACCTGCGAGTGGAAATCACCTCCTCCGGGGCCAGCCTGACCGCCTGCGGGCTGGCCGCCCAGGAAGGACGCGTCGCCGCCACCCTCCGCCTGGTCGACGCGCAGCGGCGTCCGGTGGCCGGCGCCGCCGTGGCGGTGCACACCGAGTTCGGCGACCGGGTGGTGGTCACCGATCCCGGGGGCTGGGTACATCTCAGCGAGCCCGGGCAGACCCTGCACATCCGGGTCGGAGGCGGCGAACCCGGGGGCGGTGCGAGCGAGGGGGTCCATACAGCCAGCGGGGGCGGCGTCATCCAGCTGCCGCGGATCCGCCGGGCCGCGGGGAACGCAGCGTTTGAGCTGGCCGCCGCGCACGAGGACGCGGCCCGCGACGCCGATGAACAGGCCCGGTGGCGGATCGAGGCGGGCGGGGTCGATTTCCTGTGCCTGGACCGCAAGGGCGGCTATGACCTCACGGTCCTGCTGACCGGCGTGACCGCGGAGTTCGCCGACGCAGCCGTCGGCGCCTACGCGGCTGGGTTCCTGACCTGGGGCCGCAACGGACGGTCACACCGCTGGATGGTGCCACTCGCGCCAAGCCCGCTCGGCCTGGCCGGATCTCTCTACAGCACCGACGAGGATCGCCTCGACCGCCGGAGCGTCGAGGTCCGCGGCGCGCAGCAGCTCATGTCCGCGCTTGGCGACCAGCTCGACGAGGTGGTCAGCCGGAGTGTCCGGCACTCGGACGCTCTGGAGGCGTGGAGTGTCCTGTGCCAGCGCCTGAGCCCTGGTCGTCAGCGGGCGGTGGTTGAGGCCGCGCTCGCCGAGCGTGAGCAATTCCTGTGAGCAGCGCCCAGCTTCGCTATCACCCCGACGAATGGGCTTACGACCTGGACGAATGGTGGGAGCCGCTGGTCGGCTTCACGGCCGGGGCGGACTGCACCTCCGACGGCTGGCTGAGCGTTCTTGGCGTCAGGGAGTTCTTCGAGCCCCGGCTGCTTGAGCAGGTACGCGTCCTCACTCCCTGGATCTGCCTGGCCGCCACGGCCGTGGCGGCATCCGCCGCCCGGGGCTGGGCTGAGACCGCCGAGCTGAGCGCGCGGGCTCTCGCGACCGCGGCCTTCCACGTCGCCGTGTCCCTGGAACGGCTCCGGTGGGATGGCCGGACGATCGGCGGGGGCGTGCTCACCACGGCCGAGCTGATCGAGCTGGGCCGGGCGGTTCTGACTGCGCGCGGGTACGTGCCCGCCACCGGTGCGGAGCCGATCGGCGTGCAGGCGGCGGCTGGCTGGCTGGCGCACGCCGGCGCGGCGACGGCGATCCCGGTGGCGCCGCAGCGGGCCGCTGGGGAGTTCACGGCGGCGCGGGCGTTCGCGGACATCGCGGCGGCCGGCTGCGGGTCCGATCCAATCGCCTGGGGAGTGGCCCACCTGGGCGAGCGGCTCCTGGGTGGCACCATGGACCGCCGCCGGGCGGCACTGCGCCCCGACGACCCTCCCGGGGCAGCCCGGTCCAACGTTCTGCTCGTGGCCGGGCACGGGCAGGTCGGCCTGTTCGAGGCCGCGCGGCAGTACTCGCGGCTCGAGGTGCCGTCCGGCACCGTCGTGCCGGACCTGGCCCGCATGGCGTTCGTTCACGGCAACGACGACTTCCGGCGATCCGTTGATGCCGCGTTCGCCGCCGCGGTCAAGGTGGAACGGCTGGAACGGCCCGGCGAGCTCGTCTCGTGGAGCATTCAGCTCCCGGGCGGTGCGCACCCCCTGGCCGAGAAGACAGTGTCGGGCCGCTCGGCCGGCCTCGGCGCGTATGTGGCTTTCCGGTCCCTCAGCAACGTGGGCGTGTTCGCCGACCGGGACGTGGCCTTCACCGGCCAGGTCTCGCCAGAGGGGGAAGTCGGCGAGGTCGAGAACGCGAACGACAAGATCGACGCGGCCCGCCGCCGACGGATTCGCCTCGTCGTGCACCCCAAGGGCCAGGCCTGGCGCGACCCGGACGGCACCGTCCAGCTCGAAGGCGTGGAAACGGCCGAGGACGCGTTGATCGCCGCGGCGCAGCAGCTGCGCGGGATCCGCAGTTACCTGGAGGCGGCGTGCCGCCTGGTCGCGCCCGAGCCGTGGCTGCGGACCTGGCTGCGCAAGCAAGGACGGCCCGGGGACGAGATGCCGTTGCTCACCGTGACCTGCCGTCACCTGCCCGCGGCCCGCGAGGCCGGGGGAGACCACGCCACGCTGCCGAACCTGGAGCCGGAGATCCCGCCGTGCCCCGCGCACCTGCTGGCCAGCACGTATCCCGGCTACTCGTTCGCGATCAGCGGCGACGCTGGTGGCGGCAACACCATGGCGGCGAAGCGCATGGTCGCGGAGGCGGCCCGGCGGGCGCTCGACGGGCTGCGCGTGCTGGGCGGCGAGGACCGCGTTCCAGCGTTCACCCTCCCGCTCTACGTCCCCCTCGGCGAGCTGCCGACGAGCTGGGACAGCCTGGTCCAGGCCAGCGTGGCGGCGCTGCCGGCGCTGGCCGAGCCCGGCCTGGAGATCGCGGCCGCCCTGGCCAGCACCCTGCGCGCCGACAACCCGCGCCCGTGGCGGGCGCTGGTCGTGGTGGACGGGACCGACCGGACCCGCCGCGGCGGCAGTGGCTCGGGCGCCGACAAGGAGCGGGACTTCGTCGCCCTGGTCACCGGCAGCCCGCACCAGAGCCGCCCGGGCTGGCGGCCCAGCCGGCCCGCCCAGGTGGTGCTGTGCGGCAGGAACGGGAGCCCGGCGCACCACCGGGCGGCCGAGGCGCTGCGCCACGAGCGGCCGGAAAGCACGGCGACCATGGTCCTCGACCCACTGACCGGGGAGGAAATCGACCGCTACGTCGGGAGCCTGTCGGCCGGGCCGCTCTCGCTCACCGGTCAGTCCCGCGACCTGGCCGCGAACCCGCTGCTGCTGACGCTGAGCGTGATCGCCGGCCGGCCGCACGCCGGCGATGGTGACTCGACCGATCTGCTCGATCGTGTCATCGACGTCCTGCTCGGCGCCGAATCGGGGCACCGCCGGTTCCTGGCCGAGATCGCCTTCCGGGCGGCGGTGGTGAAACGCCAGCCGGTCGGTGAGTTCACCCTCGCTGACATCGCGACCCAGGGATCCGAGGCGGCCGTGGAGCTGGCTCTCGCGGACAACGACACCGAACGCGCAATGGCGATCGCGCTTGACCGCGATGAGCGGCGGGCGTTCCAGAGCGCCGAAGAAGAAACACACCTGCTGACGGCCTCCGGCGTCGGCTGGCGTTTTTTCCACGACCGGGCCTTTGCCTTCCTGGTCGCCGACCGGGTCGCGCGGCATGCCGGACAGGACCCCGAATCCGGGGACGAGCTTTTCGGCGAGCTCGGCTCCCATCTCGGCGACCCGCTGTGGACCGATGTGATCGAGGCGACTGGCCGTCTTCTTGAATTGCGAAGCCGGGCCTGCGGGCGCGCGTGAAATCAAGCGAAACAAGGGCAACTCGCGGCACATCAGTCACGGATCCGCCCAGGTCAGGCAGGCCGGGCAGAGCCTAGCAGGTCAAATGGCGTTTAGCCCGAGGTGGCGAATTTACATAATGCGCGGGAGCGGCCCTCGCTAGGCTCCCCTCAATGTCAGGCGCTCACCAAGGCTGTCGTTCCTCCCGGCAGCTTTCCGGCGAGCGCGCCCCGCTCGGAGAGGAGTCCCTTGGGCCGCCACAGTAAACCGTCACGCATCCG
>Ga0335072_10008569_pt1 | contig 14820 bp, 18 predicted proteins | sample Lox_Sample_21_FD_206725 | JGI IMG/M metagenome (GOLD analysis project Ga0335072, IMG submission 206725) | Soil microbial communities from Loxahatchee National Wildlife Refuge, Florida, United States - Lox_Sample_2.1 | ecosystem: Environmental > Terrestrial > Soil > Wetlands | place: USA... | reverse complement strand
GCCTTGCCCGCTATACTCAGGAAGAACCGTGCGGGAGTAGCTCAGTGGTAGAGCATCGCCTTGCCAAGGCGAGGGTCGCGGGTTCAAGTCCCGTCTCCCGCTCCAGCCCGCCTGCACACGCGCGTTCGGCGCTGGCCTGAGGTTCCTCTTCTGGATTAAGATGGCTGGTTTCGGGGCGCGGTACCCAAGTGGTAAGGGAGAGGTCTGCAAAACCTTTATGCGTCGGTTCGATTCCGACCCGCGCCTCCACATTTAAACCCAATAGAATCAAGCAGATGCGATGGTAGCATAGGAGTTTGTGCTAATCCTGTGCTACCATTTCGCCTCATGAGCACAAGCACGCTGGCAGTCTCCTCCATCCCCTCGATTGCCATCTTCGTCCGACACTCTGAACGCTGCCAGTACAGCGGTGACGAGACCCATAAGGGTTGTCGCTGCCCCAAACACTTCCGGTACACCGTCGATGGCAAACAGATTCGCCAGAGTGCCCGTACGCGTTTCTGGAAGACGGCTGAGGAGCGCAGACGCCAGCTTGAGGCGTCCTTTGCCGTCGATCCGACGGCTGAGGTCACCCTTGCGCCGGAAGCAAAGAAGACCATCGCCCGCGCCGTGGAACTGTTCCTGAAGGACAAGCGCACCGAGGGAATGACCGAACAGGTCGTCAAGAAGTATGAGCGGGAACTGGGCCGGTTCGAGTCGTTCATGGCGAAGCGATCCAAGTTCCTGCCCCATGACATCGGCGCGACAGACCTTACGGAGTTCCGTTCGGGTTGGGCAGACCTGTACCCGTCATCGACCACACGCGGCAAGGTGCAGGAGCGCCTGAAAGCGTTTCTGAAGTACTGCTATAACGCACGGCTGATGGAACGCGTGCCGCCGATGTCCGCAATCAAAGTCGAGACCGCGCCGACGCTGCCCCTCACTGACACACAGTACGCGAAGCTGCTGGAGGTCATCCCGAAGGAGTTCTCAGGAACCAAGGCGAGCCGGGTTCACGCGCTGGTGCAACTGATGAGGCATACCGGACTTGCCATCCGCGATGCCGTCACATTGGAACGCCGCGAGTTCGAGAAGCACGGGAACCTGTACCGCGTCACCACCTCGCGCCAGAAGACCGGCACGCACGTTTCGGTGCCCATCCCTCCCGCCGTTGCCAAAGAAGTGTTGGCAGCGATGAAGCTAAATGAGCACCCGCAATACATCTTCTGGAACACGGGGACGGGCACGCCACAAACGGCGGTCACCAACTGGCAGCATGAGCTAAGGCAGGCATTCAGGGCAGCGGGAATGAAGGACGGTCACCCTCATCAGTTGCGGGACACCTTCGCAGTGGGGCTGCTCTCTGCCGGTGTGCCTCTTGAGGAGGTGTCCAAGCTGCTGGGCCACACCTCGATTAAGACGACTGAGAAGCACTATGCCCCGTGGGTGAAGACGCGACAGGCTAGACTGGATGCGCTGGTGACGGCGACGTGGAAGGAGAAAGAACGTGCGAGACCCAAAGGTGATCGAAGCTGAACTCCGACAGATCATGAGTAGCGAACCGCTCTCCAGCATCACATCGCAGTTACGTCAATGGGTGGAGTCGGTTCCAGAAGATGAACAGGAATACGGCCAATGGTTCATGGCACAGTTGCGTGCCGCTGCGGAAGATGCGTTTCGGCGTCAATGATCGCCTAAACGATACGGCTCTCAACGATGAAACGTTCCAGCACTTCACGCGGGATGCGCAGCGTTCGATACTGACGTTTCTTTCTGCTCTCTGCGTTGCCAAGGTCAATGACTCCGGGTACCGTGCTGAACTTGCGCAGCACCGTGTCCGTACTCACCTTGAGGATTTCTGCTACTTCCCGAGGCGTGAAAAACTCCGGGGCTGTATCACCGGCTGCCTCCAGATGTTCGATGTAGCCGGGAATCGGCGCGTCTTGTGTCACGGTTTCGAGATGCAAACATTCTCCTTTCATCATGCGAGAGTAGGCGCGGAACGACGCAAAGCCCCTCCAGAAGACCGCCATTCGCGGGTATCCAGAGGGGCATCGGGTCGATTGTCTGTTGGCTGTTGTCTGTTGGTTACGGCTGTGTCAGCGTCCAGCTAAAGCACTGGATGTTGTAGGGAGCACCAGTCGTGGGTGTATACACGTTGTCGATCATCATGCCGAAACCGACTTGGTTGGGTTTGTTCGGGAAGAACGATACAGCCGTCTGACCGAGGTACACCCAAAAATTGCCGTCAACACTCCACCAGAAGTTCAAATACGTTCCGTCGAAATGGATGCGGAACCATGCGTCAGAAGACGACGGTGGCATTCCGCTCGTGAAAGAGAACCCTGCCTGAGTGTCGTAGGCGTTATGGTTGCCGGTGTATTTGCCGTATCCGATGGGACCGTCTGCCGTGAACCACCCGTAGATTATCTGGTAGCTGCTCACGGAGTCGAGAACATGGATGCCGAACCCGTAGAAGCTTGCCCACTGCGCAGTAACACGGAAGCGCCCGGTGGCAGTCCACGGATTCGCCGGAGTCGTGATAGTTTGCAGCAGCGCATTCAGGTCATCCTCACCTGCATTGGTATTCGTTAGATAGATGCCATTGCTACTCGTCCCCGTGCTTATGCCGGTTGAGTCGTAGCCGTACAGCGTGAAGTCGGACAGGACCGGAGTAGTCAGGGCTGCTTCCGTGGGAAGAATGCTGCCTCCGCTCGGGGTTGTCCATTCCAGCGGTGAGCCGCTGCCCTGAGACGTGAGTATCTGACCGGCTGTACCGGCACCTAACCGTGTAGCAGAGCCGCCGCTGCCTCCTACGATCAGATCACCCTCGGTGGTCATCGGATTGGTGAAGCCTGTACTGGCTGCTGCCCACGCGGGTGCTCCGCTCGCAACCGTCAGTACCTGCCCATTCGATCCGACGCCAAGACGCTCAGGTGCTCCTGACGTCCCCCCGATGATGATGTCGCCTGCCGTGGTCATCGGGTTCGTCATCCCACCGCCGTCACCCTCAGCCGTAATGACGCCGTCTGTGATGGTGATGGTCGTGCCGTCTGGCTTGACCAGACCGAGCACGGATGTGGTGGCCGTGGGAACGCTGATGACTCCTTCGCCGGTTACATCGATAGTCTCACCATCGGGCTGCACCACTCCGACCGCTGAGGTGGTGGCGATGGAAGCCTCAGAGACGGTGGTGGGAACCCACTCAGTACCGTTGTAGACAAGACGCTGGCCGGAGGTGGGTGCTGTCGCGGAGACGGCTACACCCTGAATCTCCGTGGCGTTGCTGGTAGCTTCCCCGGATGGGCCAACCTCTTCCCACGCCGTGCCCGTGTCGTAGTAGATCAAATCGGTGTCTGTTGTGAAGTAAAGGCGACCGGGAATGCTGGCCGCAGGTTTGGAGGCGTCTAAGCCCTCCATGATTACTGATGCGAGTGTCGCCATCTAATCTGGTGTCTCCTAAAGTTGCTGTGGTTAGTTGGTTGCAGCGATAGCTGCCCTATTTCGTTTGCTTCAGGTACCACGAGTCGAGCCACGGTAGCGGCACATCGTCACGGGTCAGACCGCGTTGCTTCCACTTGGTTGCGTGCTCCGGCTCATAGCGGAGATGAAACAACTTCTTCCATCCCACGCGCCCATGCATCGGGTGCGCCGGGTCGATGCTGACGTCTGCCTCATACTCCACGGTCCAGTGTGGCGTATACACTTCAATCCCCATCCAGCGCCGTGCCGCGCGTGCTATGGCGTGTTGCGGGGTCTCCACGTTCAGATCAAAAGGTCCGCCGCCTATGAGTATCGGGTGACCCTCTGGCGTCTGTGCGTTCCGGGGTCCGAAGACGTGAGCGAACGCGACGGCCACGGTGTGCCCAGCCGGGACGTCCTTCAGTGCAGACTGTGCAGCGCGGATAGCTTCGCGGATTGCTTGCGGATTCCTGCCGTGCCTACGCTGTCGCGAGCGCATAGTCGTCCTCTGAGATAACCAAATCAGGGACCGTGTCGATTGCGCCCACGGCTGTGGCCTTCCGCCTAGCGATCAAACGTTCGGTCTCGAATCGGGGCAGTTCATAGGTGAATCCGGCAGGCAGGTTGCCCACATCCTCAGTCAGACGGCACAGCAGCGGTTCACAGATGGGCAGTTCGATGGTTCGGGGTTCGTAGTGCGGGGCGAACTTCAGGCGCATACTGCCTCCCCTGCGACTGCTGGGCTGCTGTTCTTGCCCTCTCTGCCTTGAATCTGCGCATCGGCACGGCATTGGAGACAGAACCACCCGTCCCGCGTACTGTGAACGCCCTTTACATCCCTGCGACAGCATGCGCAGACGTAGTTGCTCGCGTAGCCGCCAGCCGCTAGGGGAATCCATGCGGCGTTGGGCCGGTTGACTGCACAACGACGGAGCGGGCCATCGGGCCACATCTGCCGAATTTCGATTGTTGCTTTCAAATAGTTCCCTCTTTCTGTCAGATACAAATTGAATGCCCCCAACCGAGAGCAGGAATCGCTCGCCAGTCGGGGGCATAGGTTCGTTTTGTGCTAGGGACGGTTACGGATTAGCTGGCAGCGGTCACCAGTGCCTTCACTGCGTCATTTACCAGTACGGCAGAGCCAAGCCTCACGTAACTAAGGGCTGCCGAAGAGAGTTGGTCTGCGTAACGCTGCGTCAGGATGCGAACCTTGAGACCACCGCCGTTGAGATAGGCGTAGTAGCGAGAGAAGTCTCCGAACAACACCACGGGGCTAGACGCGGTGTTATACGCGGCAGTCATCGCACCATTGACGTACACGGGCTTGCCCGCAACCATCAGCAGACCAGTGCTGGGATCGAAGTTATAGAGCGGACGGCCTGTGGAGTCTACCTGCGAGATGAGATAGTTAAACGTGCTCTGTCCGACCATAAATCCGGCATTGGGGGCCGCATAATAAGCGTGATCAATACTCGAAATCAGGGACGTCAGTTGAGAGTAGACTGGCCCAGCAGCTAAACTTCCCGCTGACTGCGTATATCCTGCACTGACTTGGCCGAGAATCCCTCCAGTTGGAGAATTGGGGAGCTGAGTGTTACTGCCGCTGTCTTTGCCCAGCGTAAGTGCGTACTCGATGCCTCTCGCGGCGCGGACGAACACAAGACGCTGAATGAAGTCCTCGAAGTTCTCTGCGTCCGCTGCTTCCTGCCAACTATACTTGACGAGAGAGACCAGAGAATCAGTGCCGGGGACCGTGTTGGAGATAGTGGGGTCGGCTTCCACTCCCGAGGTGCTGGTCGTCTCAGGCAAGTAAGTCATGGTCGAGTTCGTGTCATCGTAATCGACAAACTTGGTAGGCTTCCCAGCTACGTCGAGTTTCTTCTGATGAACAAGGGTCGCAGTAATTCCATAAAACTTCTGCGCTTCGACATACGCCTTATCGAAGTCCTGCGAGATGATAGCTTCCGAGTCTGAAGTACTAATCAAGTCCCTTTGCTCTTTCGACATCCCGCCGATGCCCTTCAGGAACAGATTCCGATAGGCAGCCGCACGCTGGGATCGAGATGCGCGGGCCGGGGTTTTCGTCGCCGGAGATTCGACTACAGGAGCAGCGGAGCTAGGCAGATTCCTTTCCAGATACGAGAGACTATCGATGTGCTGCTGCACTTCCGTAGCTTCTGCCAGAATTTTGTCATAGGTGGCCTTGTCCTCGATTGACTTGAGACCGCGAGTTAGGATCGCCTGCGCATCGGAGATGAGTTTGGTTTTCTTGTTTTGTAGATTGGAAATTGTAACAGACATTGATCTTTGAACCATCCTTTTTGGTTATACAGGTGGAGTGCAGGCGCACGGGTGCGGTCACGCGGTTACCGTGTGCCGAAAACTTCTGATTTAGGGAGTGGAGCGGAAATCAGCGGAGACGGAGGAGCAGCAACGCCTGATGCGCACGGGTAGTCTGTGCCGGGCACTCAAGGCAAGCGCGTTCATCGCAGGTTGCGTTCGAGCATCGGAAACATTCTCCGGCTTGGCACGCGCTGCAATCACACTCGCAATCGTCGAGTCCACCGTCGCCATCGTCATCGTCCGAACCGTCGTCGATGTCGTAGGGATCACAATCCGCGTCAAAGTCTGGATCGCAATTGCCATCGTCGTCGTCGCGTCGGCCTTTCGTAGGGCTGCTGTTGAACTGTTTGTTCTTATCAGCGTCCGATACAGTGACGCCGTGCTGCTCACACAACCGAAGCAGTTTTGCCCATGCAGCTTTCAGAACCGACTTACTCAGCCCCTTCAGTTGATCGAATCTCGCGAGCGCGTCTCGGAGGTGACTCTTGACTTTCGCTTCGGTGGAGAACTTCCAAGGGAGGTGCCACGTACTCGTATCGGTGGGGTCACCCACGATGACGAAGGCAGACGCGGGCAAGTGCTCGCCGTCTACTTTCTTTGTCAGCTTGACCTTATCGCGCAAATGCAACGGACAACTGCGCAGCGCATCCCGTGCCCGAACGCCGCTCGTCGCATCGGGATAGGCCGGGAACGTCACGGGGCTTACATCGAATAACTCGGCCTTCAGAACCGTTCTGATGAGACCTTGCGAGTCTTCCCGCCAGCTATCATCGGTGCAGATAAACCCAAAGCTTGACTGTGTAACGTCACCGCGCTGCATCGAAACCATCAGGTCTTTCGCCATGCTGGTGTTAGGCGGGTCGATCTCGTAGTGCAAACCGGTAGCATCCACCGACAGTCTCAGCGTGCCCGCTGTGGTACGTCCCAAAATGTGATTGGCGTCGTGATTCCACAAGCCCCTGACATCTGGATTGGCAGCGAGACAGGCATCGAACGCATGCGGATCGATTTGTTCTCGGAACCCACCAAGGTCTTCACTCAACACTCCGAACTTGGTTGCATAGCCAGTGATCTTCTGTTTGCCGGAGCTATCCGATTTCACGCGGAGTTCGCCATTGTCGAGATAACGCCGTTCCTGCGCCGGGGGCCGGGTCTTACTGTGACTGTGACTGTGACTGTGCTGCTGTATCTGTTTTCTGCTCATTCTTCCTTGTCCTTTGTTTGAGTAGGGCAGCGTCTCGCATTTTGACTGCCTCTCGGAGCGTACTGTAGCTGCCTACGAACCAATCTCTGCCTCTGCGCTGCGTTGGAATGAGCACGCTGAAATGGTTGGCAATCGGCACGAAATGTATGTACTTGAACCTATGGGACGCACCGGTATCAGGCTTCAGGTGACTCATGCATACTCCTCGGACCAGAGTCCGGCGTATTCGGTGTCTGCTGCCTCAATGTCCCAGCCCCTGAATTCGTCTGTCGGGTCGGGTGCCTGCTCACTGCCCGCGAACGCTATCGCGTTCTTCGTGGCCAGCCGCTGACGCTTCTCGGCGCTATGAGCGTCAATGAGCAGCCGACGCGCCAGCGCCGTCATCTGCTGTGTTGCTTCCTTGAGCGTGGCGTACGCGGGGTTCCGAACTGTCTTTTCCCCGACGACGTTTCCACTGCTCCGGTTGACAATTGGAACGATCACAACCGGGCGCTTTCGCGTCTCTTTCAGCGCGGTTTCATAACGAATCGCTGTCTCGGCAAACTGGGTGAGTTGTTCGGCATCAGACTCACGCAAATGGTTGAATTGATTGGTTATGCGGTCGAAAATGGCTCTTTCCCTAGCCTTCAGTCGCCTTGTTGGGACCAGCAGCGGATTACTGCCATATTCCTCTTCATTCATGCAGTATTAACGTCCTTTGTTATCAGTTTGTTGCGGTTGCAGTGTGTCTCATTAACCACACAGTGTGGTCAAAGGTATACACACACTCAAAAAGCGTGATTTGCGTTTTCCGAAGGGGGCGGTGGTCCGCGTTGCCTTTTAGACTCAACAGTTTACGACCCCCATACCCGGTGACCCATTTGCAACGATCATGTAGGCGATAAGTCGCATAGATGAGCATGACAACAGGGGACCAGACGGGGTAACGAGAGGCAGTTAGTCTTTCAGCGTCTCTTCCAATCCATCGCGCAGCGTCTCGGCAAAGATTGCTTGCGCCTTTTCTGCTGTGGAGTCGTACACGCGGCGCATGAATGGGTTCGCGGCATATTGCTTGAGACGCAGGCCAAACTCCACCCACAGGGCGTAAATTCCGGGGCCAACGCTGCTCTTACCGTCCGAACGTGGATGCCGCATATCAGGGCCAACCTCGACGATGCCGATTGTTCCGCCCTTCTTCGTTCTCGCCTTCATGCCGATGCTGTCTTTCAGGTCGCCCAGCAAATCAGGTGCAGCAGCTTTCACAAGCGGTACCCAGAAGTTCCCGACAGCTTTCAGCGCCTTGCGCATGAGCCGACGTGCAATCTTCGGTCCCACGGCCAGCAGCTTCTTATCTACGCCGTTCACGCGTAGATCAACGTGAACCACGATTCCATTCTTGTTCGATGCCATTGTGGCGCACGTCTCCATAAACGCCACAAGTGGCGCGTAATTGATCCTGTTGGTTTGTGGTGTGAATCGTCGCCCATTGCCGGGGACGCGCTGCTGGACCCTACCTGGGCAGCGGCACGTCGAACCCGGCAGTGCAGCAGGCATGCCCGTCGTCCTCCTAGACACGTTCATGCCAACTTAAAAGGCGACGACAGTGCCGCTAGAAAGGGGAAACGACACTGTCGTCTGTGCGCAGCCGCTGGGACGAGGAGCAGCATGCGCGGCAGGCGCAAGGGGATAGTCACGCCTGTAGCTTGGGCGACGGCGCACCACAGAAAGGGAAGGTGGAGTGTCGCCGTCGCAGAGTGCAGTGGGCTGGGACGAGTAGCCCGGGCTGCACGTGTCACAGTGCCTGAAGGCAAGGCACCTGACCATCTTAATACTGAGGGGATAACGGGCGGACCGGCGGATACGCAGCGCAACCAACACCGCGCTATATCCAGCATCCGCCCGTCCTGCAACCGGTTAATTGCTTTTAGCCGGTAGCAATTCTGCAAAGGCCGCGAGCGCGTGAGCCAGCAAGTGCAAAGAAGCCTCGCCCGCTGTTGCTGCTGGCCGGTTGGGGTCGTACGCTTGCAGCGATGGCTGGGCATCCAGAAGCAATTCGACCACGGCGATGGCCATGTACTTGGCCCAGCGCATAACGCGCAAAAACTCGGCTGTTGGCTGCTCGCCTGTCCGCAAACGCTCCAGTTCTAATCGGTACGCATTCAGCACCAAGCGTATGGCGTCCCGCAGGTCAGCGTCGATGTGCGCCGGTGGGTTTTCGGCAAGATGTTCGCCAAAGCGTACGACAGCAGAAAGTTGCCTGTTGATATGTTCCCGGTTCCCCGGATCGAATGTGGGCAGGGTTGCTGCCATCTCTTCTCGCCTCCTTTTTGTGCTTCTACTGACTTAGGTCTCCTCGGAGACTGCCGTTCTTGCAGAAATCGACCATCGGGTCATTTATTTTTTCGCTATGACTGCAAACTTTGCAGCGGACGCATAACCTCATACTCCGATTTCCCGCTTCATAAGATTTAGTCTCCCCGGAGACACGGTTTCTTGCAGAAAAGTGGCTGCCCATTACTTTTTCTTTCCTGTTTGACTACATACTTTGCACTGCTGTGTGAGGGACGGGCTGCTGCAAACTTTGCAGACGAGAATTTAAGCCTTCGACGTCACCGGGATGGTGCGGAGGGTCCACCGATGGCCGCCGACGCCTAGAATCATGGCTACAGGCGCAAGACGGGGCATCCTATGCAGCACTAACATAGGTTCGCGCCGGATGTGACTCTCCGGTGACTGCCCAGTGACGTTCGGCCAGATCGCGCCAGATTGGGGACCGTCCAGAGACTTGCGTGGGTCAGTCGTGGGATTTGCCGGAGACAGTTTCGGTCTGAAGTTTTCCGGAACCTCAGACTCAAAACACACTACCGAAACAGGTAAGCTTACCTATAGAGGAGCATATACCTGTTTTAACTGACTGTGTTTTCAGTGGCTTGACTACATTTAATGTCTAACTATTAGACACATCGCGCTGAAATCTGTCTAATTTTTAGACACCTAGAAAGTGACGTTTTCCTCGTCTTCTGTCAGTTCTGCCAGCGTCGGATGTGGTCCCTCGGGTGCCAGTAGATCGGCATCCTGTCTGCTGGGTCTTCTGCTCATAAAGAACCTGTTCACAGCACGGGTAGACTGCGCGAAATCCCGTGGGTTCCCTTGCTTCGCTGCCATCTCCATTTCAAACTGGATAAGGCCACCAGTGCGCTTGCACTTCCGATGATTGCAGATGTAGCGTCCGTTGTTTTCACTGCCTGCATCCGTGGTGACTCGCAATGTGCGCTGTTGTCTTTCCGACTTGCTGACGTGAAACGGACAATCGAAGACTGGATGGCCATCTGGTGTTCGCGCCGGTACCCCGCTGACTCCCAGCCGGTTCGCAAAGAATGCTTCTATATCTTCTGGCGACAGGTCCGCAAATCGGACGCGGTCTGAGTGCATCGGCAGTGCGCCACCATCGGTACCAAGCAATTCGTAGGTCCACATGCCTTGTTTTCGCGTCTCTCGATACAGCAGCAGTCCTGCACTGCGTAGCGCCTCCCGCGCTGTAAGAAACGTCTGGCGCGACAGACCCGTGTCCGCGAGTATGTTCCCGGTGTGAAGACGGAACGTCGGACCTGTTGCACGGCGGACGAGATAGACATAAAGCAGAATCGTGCTGCAATGAACCCCATCAGTCTCCAGCAGCCTGTCGAACATGGGCAGAGGCAGCGCGGCGGTGCTGATGTTGCCCGCACCGAAGATATCGGTCTTCTTCGCCATTACGCTGCTGCCCCCGTCGATGCCGCACTTGCCATGTTTTCGATCTCTTCCCTGATGCTTTTTCGTATCCGCGATACTTTGAACTCGCTAATCCCGCGAGCAGCAGCCGACTCTCTACCGTTCAACCCGTTTAGCCAGTCCCCGAGAATCCGACAGAATAGCGACCCGTCGCGATGCTTGCGCCGGAATCTTTCGAGCGCCGCGTGTTGTCGGCGCAGCGGGATTCGATGCAGCGGGCCATGCTCTCGCGACTTTTCCGGCTCTGGGGTGGGTTCCGATTCGGACGCGGGCTGTGACTGCTCCGGCTCAGTTTGCAGATGCATCTCGATAACTGATGCGACGTCGAAATCTTCCATCTCTTCCCCGGTCACGTCCACATCTGCATCGTCATCAGACTGTGCTGCGGGGTCGAGTCCGATAAAGCTACCGATAAACGCGTTCCAATCGACGTTGATCTCACGCGCCGCTCGCGCCTTGGTTCTTTGGTTCGCGTCGATAAAGTGCAGACGAAACGCCCGGTTGAGATAATGGGACAAGTTACCAGTTATCAGTCCGCGTTCGATGCGTGACCAGACCGAACCATTCTCGCCCCCATCAACCGCAAGGAACTGCTGAATCTCGTCCTCAATGTTCCCCGTGCGCCGCAGCCGAAATAAGTCGTGTTGTGTCTCGGCCTTGACCTTGAGGAAGTGGAGAACTTGCCGCACCAGCGCGTCATATAACTGCGCATCTCCACCTACGAAGCGACGGTAGGTGTCGTCTAGTGCCGCTGCGCGTGCTGCACTGTCTTTCATGTACGCGTCGTGTGCTGTCTTCGACCGCCTGTCTTCAGTAACAGTGTCGGTTTCAATTACTGGCTCGTCCCACTCACCAGCGTTGCCGGGTCGCACGATTGCGCCCTTATGCTGGATTGTTGCTGTCCGTCGCGTGCGTCTTTGCGGTTCGCTGACTCTGCGCCGTAACGGAGGGATACCAAACACCGCGAAACCGTCGTCCGTAGCTGGCTCGGTTCGCACGCTGGGCGAGTGGAATGCACGGAACGTGTACCCCTTAGCGTCCGAGCGGCATCCCGCGTCCGTCACGACTTCATGGCTCGTTTCGTTTTGCTTCTCGCCCAGCCCCTGCACCCGCGTCCACGGGCGCATCGGGATGTGTTTCGCAATTCGGTGTGGATCACCCTTCGCTTTTTTCGCCGCGTGTAGTGCAGCCCATTCGGCGAGTGTCTTCCCTGCGACTCGCCGTCCCTCGTACTCTCGTCCCTTTCTCAAGTACCCCGTCTCCCTTTCAGCGGACACACCTTCGCGCCGCTCGTTGACACTGCATCGAAAACATGCGGTCAACGGAGAGATACACATGCGAATGGACGTAGGGAACCCAAAGCACTGTGCAGCATCCTGAATGGCCGCAGAACATGAATTTGTGGCTTTGGTTCCCGATCATGGCTCGGGCGGGCCTTCACCGGAGTGGCTTCCGGTCCCCCTGATCGACTTATTGACGTCGCGACCTAGCCCCGAGGCAGGGCATCCACCGGTCGTTTCATTCGCACAGCGTTAAGCTGCGGGCCGATGAAGTCATATGGCGTGAAGGGTTCCACGGTTGCGGAACGCGTTCACAGCTTCTATTTGTATGATCGCATTACCGCGCCCCCGGAGTCAAGGGCAAAGTCGTTCGGAAGTGTATCACAGCTTTACACGGAGTCAAGGGCAGATCGACAAAAAGTGAATCCTTGAGATGTCTGGATCATCGAGGGAAATTCTTACCATAAAGCCCAATGGTCCTTCAGCGCGACCTTCTTGTAATGCATTGAATTCCCACGTGCCCCCATATAAGGCATCAGCAGCAACGGCAAGCCAAGTGGGACGTGTCCCGTAAAGGTGAGAAGCAGAACCCCAAAGCACACTAATGTCGCTCCCCGAAGGTCGTTCATGATCGCCCATACAACCGTAAGGTAGAAAGCGGTCCAATTCCATGTCAGGCCGGATGCAGCATCGGCTGGCTTCTTAGCGAACTCTTCATCGTTACCGGTTGGGCTGGACTTCCGTGTACCAGAAGACTCCGATGCTGCATCCGGGGTTGCGTCTACGTCGTCCTGTCTAGGTGTCGATTCCGCGTGTTGGTGTTCTCGGAGTGCTGTGTATGCTGCCTGTATATCCTTGAACCGCTCCTCGGCGCGTTTGCGTAACCGGGGATCGTGCTCGAAGCGGTCTGGGTGCCACACCTTGGCTAGGTCGCGATAGGCAGACGCAATCTCAGCAAAGCTAACTGGTGGTGTTAGCTCCAACACTCGGATACTGGCATCGCAGCGTATGCAGTTGCATTGTGCCATGGCTAGTGAAGATGCCGATACATGGTAACACTCAGGACGTGGAGACCGGCTTCTTCCCAGCCATAGAGTCGAAGTCCCGCCCGCAGGACGGGCACCGGATCAGACTCCAGCCTGTCAGCAGAATCTCAGCAGGCCGAATCCGGTACCCGCAGAGCGGACACGGCATAGAGAGGTCGAAGGAACGAGGATCAACACGACGGACGCGGAATGCCACGATAGGAATGCGGCAAGCGTAAGCCGGGTCGCTGTGGATGAGCAACCGTGAATCGATCCGCAACCCCCTGTACTTTCATCAACAGTCGCCTAATTCTGCATGACAGTCGCACGGAATATGCGACCTAAGTAGATGATATTAAACACTTTAGCACATCTATTTTTTAACTTCAAGACTTGACGTTTCCGTCCGTTCTGCGATGATTGCCGCAGTGGTGGGGCGATATAAACGCCATGCAGACACCACGCGAGCGGCTGCTCTCTCCAGATGAGCCGAACCGGGCTGCTAACGATCAGAACACAGACGTGGGCAGCCCGGAACCTAAACGCGGCACCAGACGAAAGGATTGACGAATGGAAAACGTGAGTACGACACTGCCTAATGAATCAGTAACAGCGATGGTTACACTCAACTGCTGCGATGCATGCGCACACCATTATCGGGTCGATGACCTGTCGCAATGCCTCACGTGCGGCCAGATGTTTTGCATGCATCGGCACTGCCCTTGCCCGGTGGTCGTAGCGAACGAGGAAGAGGCAGCGTTCCTTCGCGAGGAAGACCCGGACGTAGTCGTCATCATTGACCCGCAGTCGTTCGCGAACTGATGCGGGTTCCAACTCGACCCGCGTGCAACACAAACAGTGCATTCGTGCTAATTCTGTGCTAACCGGGGCGTGGGTCGGGTCGCAACCCGTATGCATCAGAAATGGTGCATTTGTGCTAATTTTGTGCTAACCGCTTGCGTTTGGTGAGTTTCATGCGTCTGAGGCGTATTGAAAACACGTAAGTTACGCACCATCAATATGGGCTAGTGGTTCGATTCCGACCCGCGCCTCCACACTATCTCTGCGGCGAACGGTGATTCGAGACCGGCCCACCGGGGAGCGGTCTCAGAGCGCGGAGTGCTTCGTTCCGCGGCGGCAGAGCCGCATCAGCCCATAAACCGCAGACGCGATCAGCAGAGCGGCCGGGACCACGACCAGAGTGCCGGTGAGCGGATGCAAAAGGCGGCTCATTCCCTGCGGAAATGCAAAGGACAACGCCACCGCGACGAACAGCGCGCACCATCCGGCAAGCAGCGAATAGCCGAATAATCCCGGTTCGGACTGGCCGCCGGCGGCCCGGCTGGCGGTGTTCTTCCGGCCGCGCAGACAGACGAACAGGAAATAGAGAATCGCACCATACCAGAGTCCTCCGAGCAGGACGACAAACCACAGTCGGCGCGCGGCCTGGCTCGACGAATCGAAGCGCGCCCAGTAATGCCACATGCCCGCCCAGAGGAAGAAGACGCTGAGGACGCAGGCGCAGCCGAGCAGGCCGAGCAGCACGCCGGCCAGCGTGCTGGTTTCCACGGCGGAGGCCCAGTCGAAAACGATGGGCGATGTGGCCAGAATAATCAGCGATGCGAGGCCGAAGAGCCAGAATGCGGTCCTCCCGGCCCACCACTCGTCGCTCAGCCTCCGAAAGATGAAAGAACCAGGCACCATGTCTGCTCCCTGACCGGCCATCGATGCGCCAAAGACCCGGATCATCGCGCTACACCTCGACCTGCATGGTTGC
>Ga0335072_10008568_pt1 | contig 14822 bp, 13 predicted proteins | sample Lox_Sample_21_FD_206725 | JGI IMG/M metagenome (GOLD analysis project Ga0335072, IMG submission 206725) | Soil microbial communities from Loxahatchee National Wildlife Refuge, Florida, United States - Lox_Sample_2.1 | ecosystem: Environmental > Terrestrial > Soil > Wetlands | place: USA... | reverse complement strand
CAAAAATGGCAACCCCAATACAAAGACAACCCCATCCCCAGCTACCAAACCACTATAATCGGTCTCGTCTCCGGCGCCATGGGACCCCTCTCCAACGCCCCCATCGACACCATTAAAACACGGCTGCAGAAAACCCCGGCTCTGCCGGGCGAAACTGCTATCAGTCGCATCATGAACATCGCCAGGGACATGTTCCGGTAAGCTGCCATTTCCCCCTCCAAAGGAACCAACCTCCCGCAAGCTAACATGCAAAAAATCCAGCCAAGAAGGAGTCCACGCCTTCTACAAAGGCATCACGCCCCGCATAATGCGCGTGGCGCCCGGCCAAGCTGTGACCTTCACGGTGTATGAGTTCCTCAAGGAGAAATTGGAGAACAAACCAGCTGTCATTCTGGGTGGGAAGTATGAGGAATAGGTACGCTATACGGGGCGCGCGCGTGCGCGAGAGAGAGAAAAGGGTACATATTGCTATAGGCCTTCCCTCTCAGAAAGAGCTTCTTGTAAAGATTATGAGCTTGGGTGGGGTTGAGAGGGAGAGCGGGAGAGTAAGGGAGAGAAGGGGGGAAAAAAAATTCCTAGGGTGAGAAAAAATGGGCCGGAAGGGGTGAAAAGCTAGGGACCTGTTTGTAGGATGCGAACATGTCCATACATAGCACCGAACGGGGTTCTTTCTGCCCCATCAGCTGGGCGCTGATTGGAAGCATAGCATCGGATTTAGACCTTAGTTTCGTGTTCTTAAAATTACACTAGCCGATTCACATCATTTTACGGGGTTGCAACACGGATGATACTAAGCATGATCTTGATTTCTATGCTTTTGGTAATTTTTCTGTTTTGTAGATCTTCTGTGATTGAGATCCATAGCCACGCCTGATACCATATTTATATATGCCCCTACCGCCTAAGGCTTTTGCCAGATCATTGCAGCGCAGCGCCATGCCATACCATGCAACCATCCCGTGCCGTTGGGAATCCCACTTTCATACTGCCCCAGGAATACACAGACTCCCTAAACATCCTCAAATTCGATATCCTCCTCACTCTCCTCCTCATCTTTAGCAACAGGCTCCTCAATCCTCACCTTCTTAGCAGCCCGCCCACTGCTATCCGGCGTCTGTGGTCCTGTTACCGGACTCGCTGCACCAGTACTCGTGCCACCATTAGAGCTACCCGTGCCCGTATTACTCTTTTTCAGGGCGCTGGCTAGCCCGCTCGCAAGCAACTTTGTCTCTTGGCCATTGGCGGATGCGGAGCTAGCGGGCGTGCCGACGCCTGATCCTGTTGCGGGGACGACATCTTCGAAGCCTATATCCTCGTCGTCATCTTCGTCATCTGTTTCTAGTTCCTCTTCTTGTTCTTTAACGGCTTCGCGGGCTTGTTCGGCTTTTAGTTGGGCGAAATAGCTGTCGATTTCGGCACCATCAACAAAAGATGGCGTGGTGATTAGAGCGTCCTTCCTGTCTTTGCTGTCTTCGAATGGTTGTGAGGATTTGAAAGGTGAGGTGGACGTGGGGAGGATTTGTTCGCCTGTGACAGTGCTATGTGTGAAATGTGCTGGCATCGCGTTCTGCTTTGCTAAGGCTTCTTTTCGGGCTTCTTCGGCGGCTTTATCGGCGGCCGTGGGTCCATCAGAATTCGTGAGAGTTACCGCTAGGCTCGTAGGACCTGTATTGGTCAGGCCCCTGACAGCTGTTGGCCTACTAATTGGAGATTCGACAGGCGCAGTCTCGGTAGCCGGATTGAGCTGATCGCGGATGACAGGTCGCGCGGATGCGAGAGCAGTCTCGAACGTATTGTCAGGTATGACAACTTGATCGATCTTGGGAAGCAAGTCTGTAATAAATCTGAACTGTGCATTAAGGCGTGTAGATTGTTCATGCCCTCCCCGATCAGTGTCTACATTGCGCACCAGTGGAAAGCCACACTTATGGCAGAGGAAGCCTCGTTGGAAATCCACCTTGTCTAAGACTTCCATTTGTGTCCACTCTGACTTGCAGCGGGGGCAGGTGAAGTCTTTTCTCTCCTCCAAGGGAACTGTGTTGCCTTGCACCGCCTTGTCGATACAGTATATCCTCCACTTGATCGCATCAATCGTGGCTCGATAATCAATGTAGTACCATGTCTTATTGACTGGACGCTGTTGGCCTTCTCTGGCTTCTTGCCTTGTGTGCCTATGAAATGAAATCAACGAGCTATACGCAGGTGTATCGAACAGTACGTGGTGAGGTCACGTACACTGCAAGGAAACGATCCTCTCTCAGCCTGCCACAAAGCTTATGAAGCTCCTTCGATTGCATACCCATCAAATACACCATGTCTTCGTCCCGTAAACTGTTATTGTCAACATCTCCTTTCAGAGTTATTGGCCAGCATCAAGAGACATACGCTGAGTGTATGATCAGGGCATCGATCACCAGGATGTGCTTCGTATCATAGAATGCTCGCATGACCGACCGTATAAGGGTCTGCGCAAGGTCCATGGCTGGAGAACCTTGTTACCAAAGCTATGGAGAATTTTTGATGAGTTTCGAGAGGTCAGTTTCCTTAAGATGGTGGGCCTTGCTTTGCGACGCTTCGTCAGATGGTATAGAGGATAAAGGAAAACTACTTGTCAGTGAATAGCCGCTGCGTCCATACTTCACTCCCGACAGCGCTTGTCTCGATGGAGCTGTGTAGGGCAAGAAGGAGGCGATGGGTCACAGGGGCCGAAATCCTGCCCGGGCTCAACGACTTCACCTGAAGAGGAGATCAAATTGCGAATGAGGCTGCAGAAAGCTTGTTGCCTCGCGCTTGTCGGCAAATCCTCGGCTGCCAGGCGCTTATTATCAAATTTCATGTGGTTTTCAAAATTGATTGTTTCCTCTCAATATGCATTGGGGAGGTTATGAGAACTCTTAAACGGGCCACACGATGGCAGGCAATAATACCGCAGGCGGTAATGCGAGTAAGGTCTCAGGCTCGTCAAACCCAGCGCCCAATTCTACCGCTCCAAAACCGTCGACTACTGAAAACATGGCATCCAGCACATCTGCCCCAAGCCATAGCGGTCAACGAGGCGACAGAAGAGGGTTTAGAGATCAGAGGGGTCGCGGACGTGGTAGTGAACGAGGTAAGAGTAGAAGACGTGGCAACGAACCGAGTGAGCGTCAGAAGCAGGATGTGGGCCGCTCTGCATGGAGGTATGTCACCCATATGCTCTCAATTGACTACACAGCTAACTAAGAAGTCGAAATCCAGTAGACAAACGGAAGCGCAACGATGAAGAGCAGGCTATCAAGCGCCAGAAGATTGAGCATGAAGGAGAAGGAGCTGTCTCGGTTCCGTTCACAAAAGAAGAAATTGCTGCTGAAGAACGGAAACCTAAGCGCAAGGTTGCCGTACTGATTGGATATGCCGGATCTGGATACAAAGGAATGCAGATTAATGCTTCTGAGAAGACAATAGAGGGCGATCTATTCTCCGCCTTCGTGGCCGCTGGCGCAATCTCAAAAGCCAATGCTGATGATCCTAAGAAATCTTCTTTGGTAAGGTGTGCGAGAACCGACAAGGGAGTCCATGCTGCTGGTAATGTGATATCCCTTAAACTTATTGTGGAGGATCCAGACGTTGTGAAAAAGATCAACGACGCTCTTCCCCAACAAATCAGAGTATGGGGTATTGAGAGGACCAATGGATCATTTAGTTGCTACCAGACATGTGACTCACGATGGTATGAGTACTTGATTCCAACATATTCGTTTTTGCCACCACACCCACAGAGCTTTCTCGGAAAGAAATTGGTCGAGTCCGCTGAGAAAGAGGGAGTTTTCGAAAGTTACCAGTCTCGACAAGCGGATGTCGCCAGCTTTTGGGAAGATGCAGAGAAGGAGTATGTGAATCCCATACTTGGTCGGCTTGACCCAGAGATACGAAATGCTGTTATGGAAGCCATTCACAGTTCTGAAGATGCCAGGAAAGCAGCAGACGGTGTGAGAAGCCTAGCCGTAGAGGGCGATTTGACTTCGAAACCCAATGGCCATGCTACAATGTCTGCGACCGAAGATCCTCAGCTAACTGATGATTGGGTAATGATTGGCTCTGGTACTGCATCTCCCGATGAGACACCATTGGGACCTATTAATTCAGAAGCCCTTGTGAATTCTGTAGAACAAGCGGAATCTGACCCACCGCCATCGAAATCTATACTTACTCCAGTCGAAGCCGCAATCAAAGAAGTCAAAGCAGCCTACATCCTCGCCAAAAAGGCCTACCGCATATCCGCCGCCCGCCTCCAGAGAGTCCAAGACGCCCTATCAGCCTACATCGGCACCCGCAACTTCCACAACTACACCATCCAAAAATCCTTTAAAGATCCCTCCGCTAAGCGGGTAATCCGCTCCTTCACCGTCGCCCCCTCCCCCCTCATCATCAACGACACCGAATGGCTTTCCCTCAAAGTCCACGGCCAATCCTTCATGATGCATCAGATCCGCAAAATGGTCGCCATGGTCGCCCTCGTCGTACGCTGCGGGGCGCCGCTCTCGCGCATAAACGAGAGCTACAGGCCTGACAACATCAGCATCCCGAAAGCGCCAGGTTTGGGCCTGCTTTTGGAACGGCCTGTTTTTGAGACGTATAACGAGCGCGCGGTAAGAGAGTTTCAGAGGGAAAAGATCGATTTCGATAAGTTTGAGAAGGAGATTGGAGAATTTAAGCAGAGGGAGATTTATGAGAGAATTTTTAGGGAAGAGGAGAAGGATCATCAGTGAGTTTTGTAGTTGTCTGTTCTCTTCGGACTAGAGTTGCTGGCTAATGCAATCTTTAGATTCCACATCTTCTTCCATCACATAGATCACTATCGCACAAATGCGTTCTTGTGGGTGACTTCTACAGGGATCTCTGCAGTGCAGCAAGCTCTGGGCAAGGGAGAAGTCGGCAGTGAGGCAACGACTTTTGTAGGATCTGACTCTGAAGACGAGGCCGGTTGCAATGGCGGGAACGAGGAAGGTTGAGCTTGAAGTTAAGCCGGCAATAAGTATTTCAAGACTCACAAGAAACAAGAAAAGTTCAAAGCTATAGCCAAAAGCTAACATCAATTCATGCCCAAATAATCCTTCTATCGCTATTGACAACCCTACATCTGAAGTAGGACATGCGTATGTCCTATATTACCGCCAATACAACCTCTATAGCCAAGCCATAATCCTGCCGAATTTCCATGCAACGCCACGGTGCTTGTATATGCTATATGTACAATTGATAAAAGAAAGGATGATGCAGTGTTAAGTGATATAGCAAATGAGTGATAGAGAATCAAGCAGCCATGACGGGTAAAAGTGGGCTCGGCAGCTTCTCCAAGCCGGGCTCGTCATTTCCAGTCTCATTCGCATCGAATTCTGCCTTCACGGGAGTTCTTGCAGCCTCAGGGGTATAAAAAGCCGCTTGTAGACCGGCAGAGCTTGGGCTGCGCTCATTTTCTTCCTCTAAGTCCTCTACAGGAGGCAGCGGGGTGCGTCTGCCATCTGAGAAGCTCAAGGCTGCATCGCTGTCGTCAACATCAAGGTTTGGATTTGCTTGCCCGAGAGTAGCAATATGAGCTGACAGGCGGTTGTGCAGCTCTCGAATGCTACGAGCTGTTGCTGTGCTAGTACTTGCTGTCGAATCACGGTGTTCATAGTTGATAACAGGTCCAGCAGTGGCAAATTGATGATCATCCTCTACCATCGCACCAGAGGCATCTGTTGACTCCCCTTTGTGTGCCTGCTTCCTCAACCTCAGCCGCTCATCAGGAGACAAATTCTGAAACTCTTCTCCAAAATTAATGACACTGGCTTTCTTGCCATGTACAATGAAGCTACCGCTACCACGTGCCAGGACATCATCTGCATTTCCTTCATCAGAGATGCCGGCACCAGGCGTAGACTCTTTGCCTTTACGGCTCCGGCTATGCGCTGGTACATGTGCCTCCCTCAGTGTTCGGTGCAAGCTCCGTCGAATTATATTCCCTCGGTCCATCTTCTCTTTCTCCAAGACTTCTAGACGGTCCTTGTTATCTTCATTTTCGGGTCCAACGTCTGCCACTTTGCGTTCAGAGGGACCAGCCTGTTCAAGTACGGCATGTTCATTGGTATCTACCTGCGGTGTCATGGTGATTTGAGGCACTTGAGCCTTTTCAGGCGTGGTTGAGCGGAGTGTGCTAGGGAAGGAGGCGGTGTGAGACAAGACAGGACTTTTCGGTCCAGAACTAGACAGTGACGAGTGTCGGGCCTTTCGAACATCGAACGTGAGCGGAGGCAATTCCCAGGAAGCTTGAGATTTGTGGAAGCTTGATGAGCTAGACATGGCGGGCGGTGTAGTGAAGATATCGTCTATACTAAAGTTCTTCTCTGCTTCCGAGGTCGGTTGGGTTGCCGGACGCATATTTGGTGATCTAATCGTGCTTGCCTTCGAGTCTAATCTGGAAAGACTCGCCCGCTCAACTGACTGAGGGCGTGCCCTTCCTTCGATTTTGATCGTCTTCTCTGCATTAGATCGCCTTTCATCCTCCAAGTCCATCTTTAGGATGTCTCTATGGCATTTCATGCGCCAGATTTCCATTCTGATCCACTTTAATTTTGCCGCCATTCTACCAGCTGCAAGCAAGACTTGATCCCGTGTCTTGGACTGAATTGGTGCAAGTATCTGCAAATGGCGTGCATTTCTGAGGATGTCATCTAATTGCTTCTGTGCAACGGCCAAGTTTTGCTCCGCTTCAGAGATCTTTTGCATTATGATCTCTCTTCTGGCTGCGAGGATGTCCTGGGCCATTTTGGTGTCAATTTTTCCACTGATAATCGTCACTTCTCCTGTAGGTGTTTGTACAGATCGAGCTGAACCAGAACCACTGTCAAGCCTTCTAATGCCGCGCGTCCGTTGTCCTTCATAGTTGCCGCCCACTACACCTCGCATTCGGACGCCAGAGGTACGAAATGCAGCCGCATAATTTAGCTTTGCCAACCAATCATTCATTTCATCTTCATTGTCGGCAAGGAAAGTCTCCTCAAAGCCTCCATGTCGCACAAAGATGAATGCATGCTTGTGCTTCTTATATGTTGAGTCAAGTAATGCAACAGCGTCATCAGTCGACATTAATGCATCGGGTTTGAACTGCTCCAGTGGAGGCTTGAATATAACAGGAATCCCATCGTGGCCTTGCTTGATATGATTCTCATACTGGTGCATCAGATTTTTGATCCAAGCAACGTTGCGGAAGAAGTAAAGCTGAGCCCCGGTGAGAATAGCACCCCATTCTTGCCATGGGGACCTTGTCTTTTTCTTCTTGGTGTCTTTTCGCCAAAGTAGTCCGACTTTTGTAATCTTGATATCGACAATGCCTGGGTGAGCCTCTTCCGGATTCGTGACTGTCTTTTCCGACATGAACGCATCAGGTCGAGAACGAGCAGATACGATTTGGAGGACGCCAGTCTTGAAGAAAGTCTTCTGTAGATCTTGTAAGTTTAGCGACTGTGCTGTACCAAGGTAGTTGTAGTGTTCTTCGAGATGCATAAGATCTTTTAAATTTGGTCGCAGAGAATCCAGCTTGCTGTCAATAATTAGCGTGTATGGATCTACCGGTTCCTTGGATGGCCTTTTCAATGGATCGGAACTTGTACGAGGAAACAACGACTTTCTCTTCATTTTATGTTGTATAATGCGTTCGCCGTTGATATCCAGGTCATCCTCGACATGGATAAAGGGTGTATAAGAAATATTATCGTAAAAACATTCCAGGATTTCGTCAAAGAGACCATCGCCATGAGTCAGTTTGAGGTACTCACACTTCTGCATCTTATGTTTGTTGTTTTTATTAAAAACATCAGTATGCAAAATGAGTAGTGAGAACGCTATAAAATATGCTTGTTCCGGAGAGGCGTACACTCCGGGGTTGCACTCGTGATATCTATCTGCAAAGGCTTGCACACATCGGTCGATGTGTTGTGTCTCTTTTGGTAAATCTGCTTCCATCAATAACTTTCGTAATGCCATATCCATGGGATCACCAAAAAAGCTGAAGCCACGCATATAGCTTCTCAAAACGGCGTGAGAGAATGGGTCGCTGCCCTTCGACAGTACGCTAGCAACCACCCCTCTGCTGACTGCCTCTTCTAGTCTCACTAGATATTTGGCTGGAGTGTCGTCTTCATGACGCTCAGGAACAACGACCGGCTCCCTAGTGAGTTGCATGGAGTTATTTTTAGAGGTATTAGAACCTGGTGTAGCAAGACCTGATCCTTGACGAGCAGAGGCAGGTTCAGAATTTTGGCGAAGTCGATGAGATAAGTTGAACAGATCTCCGAAGCTTTTCCTTCCTGTTGACGTGGAAGTGCGAGTCGAAGGTAACTGAGGGGTTGGGAGTGCATCATCACTTGGCATATTTTTTAGAGAGCTCAGAGTTGAGGATCTTCCACGCACACCGATTCGGGAGCGTGTCGGTGAGGACGGAACAGAGCCATTGGAATCACGCCCGACTAAAGGTGACCCAGAAACAGAGAAGGCCTTTGAAGACTTTGCCAGCGCGCTATGCGAAGGTGATCCAATTGGAGATGCAGATATGCTCCCCTCTTCGGCTGTTGATGGCATTCGTATCGATCTTCCAGCAGCAGATTCCGAACTAACGGATGTTCTGGTCATGTTGGGAGTCGCAGAGCTGCTTGGCACCACCAACGATCTACTAGGCTCCGGAGCAATGACCTTGGGTGGAAGTGGAAATAAAGGCCCTTTCTTCGGCTTACGTAGACGGAAAAACGTCGTTGTAGTTTGTACTGTGTGTGTCGTTGTGGTAGTCGTTGCATATACACCATGCTCCCCGGAGCTACCATCAGATCTGGAAGACTCCGATAGACGATTGACAGGTATGGCTAGTGTTGAGCTCGCTTCGTCGCCGTAGGCGGGAGGTGAGGAACAAATGCCCTGAGAAGAAGGGCGGCGCTCTGGTTCGTCAAAGGTGACTCGACTACGGCTGCCCGAAGGTAAACTTTCTGTCATAGTTTTCCTCCTTTCCTTCTTTACTAGGCGGAAAGGGTCATCAAGTTTAGATGCCGTCATATCCGGGGACCTTATTCGTCCTGGGAGCTTAAGCCTTGACTTCTTTTTCGCCTCAACGCCATCTTCTATTGTCGGTGCAGTGGTAATAATCTCTGGTGCTATATACCAAGCAAGTCAGCTTTCACTCGTCAATATAACATTGGAAATCCCACGTTTTGGCAAAGGAGGAACTGGTGGAGCATCAGCTTGTTGCCGAGCCCTGGTAGACAATTGAGAATCCGAGGCATGCCGAAATTTCAACATTGAAAAGCGACGATGTTTTGAGGTCTCCTCTTGTACGGGAGGAGAGACCGAACGATTCTCGGGCTCCTCGGATGGTTCATTTATGGCAGGCATGGAGGCATTAGAGGGACGAGAAAAGAAACTGGAGGCCGAAGTTTTTCGGCGGAGTTGATTGCTGGTCCTGACAGCTAATGTATCATTCGCTGAGGGGTCGCCTGCGAAGAGGCTATGCCGTCGAGTATCTGCATCGCTCGCTGGGCCACGACGGCGCAGCAAGCCCTGGAGCGTCTGCATATCGTGATTGAAGTTGAATATGGCTCATTGGACCAGGGAGATGTCTGATGGTTCATAAATACAAAAGAGAAGTCGTAGCTGATAATGCCTTGCTAGACCTGTATCATGTCTCGCGTCGCAAGGCTAGGAGGTCGCACATTTGGGGGGCTGGTCGAGAGCCCTTGCAGAGAACTTACAAGGAGTGCACAGGCCTTCGGATATGCAGCACAATGTAAAAGAATGACAGTCGTGACAGTGAAGCATAGACAAGGATCGCTTTCTTCACAATGCAATCATGCTTTGAATATAAAGAGCAGGAAAGAAAAGGGTGCCTTGAGCGTTCAACGAAGAGGTCCAAGATAATTGATGCCAAGAATGAAGGAGTGCGGGCTGGCGTGGCTGAAATCACCTCCACCCCTTGACAGTTCCAACCCTTTTTCTGCAGCCTTTAGGTAAGCCACGGTGCGGCCGTCGGCACCTTTCCCCACTCCATCTTCGAAAAAGGCTGCCTGCCCGACAACAAGTGGTCACAACTCTCTGACCTTCATTGCTGTCTCGAACGTATGTCACTGCGACAATGCGACACTTCTTAGCGTCACTGTCATTTCTGTTTAGTATTGTTTTTGCTATTTCCTTTGCGCCCTTACTAGCTCTCGCCGTACCAAACGATAATCCATTCCCCAATGGAAGGTACCCTCTACCAGCGAAACACCAGTCATACCGCCTTCGAAGCGTGTTCCCTCAGTTGACATGGCTTCGCGATACAGCTATAGAGAAGGTCTTCGGGGTTCCACCGAAGTCGACAAAATCGCAAGGGGACAGATCATCATCGCTGTCCCATCCATCAAGCTCACAGCTCCCCGCTACTCTCCTGGCGAAGTATGGCGGAGATGTGGTCCTGCGATTCAATATCAGCACGTCAGAAGAGGAAGCCGCGCTGTCAGAAGCTGCTGACACTCTTTTCCTGGATGTATGGGAATTCGCTGATAATTGGGCGGACATCCGTCTTAGGGAGGACGACGTACGTAGACGTGGTTACTACACTGCGGACCCCGATAGTACCTCGCGCTAATGTTGCCATCGCAGGTACCTTCGCTCCTTGGGCTGCTACCAAAGTCATTGCATAAAGCGTATTCTCATCTGATGCCGGATCTTGCGAGGACCATCTATCAATCTTATCCATCAATCGCATTCGCGGAGCCAGCATTCCCCGATAGTCATACAGAGCATGCCTTTACTCCAGCTCTTCGAACATCCGATGGAGGTGTTGACAATATATTTTTCCGTGATTATCAGCCACTGTCGGTCATTGTTCCGTGGATGCGCCTGATGGCCTCCATGTTCACAACTCATGTCCGGATGATCAATATCGGCGTGTCATATGAAGGTCGGGACATTCCGGCCCTTCGAGTAGGTGTACATCCAACGAATTCCCAAACCTCCCAAGAACCTCGCAGGACTATCATTGTCAGCGGCGGCTCTCATGCACGGGAGTGGATTTCAGTCTCTACAGTGACATATATTGCCTGGTCACTGATAACCTCCTACGGCAAATCCACGGGCATCACTAAACTTCTTCAGGAATTTGATTGGGTGTTTATTCCAACTTTAAACGTTGACGGTTACGTCTTTACATGGGAGAATGACCGACTATGGAGAAAGAATCGCCAACAAACCAACCTTCGCTTCTGTCGTGGGTTGGATCTTGACCGGGGATATGGATTTGAGTGGGATGGGACATCTTTTCAGAGCAATCCTTGTTCTGAGAGCTACCCAGGGAATGAGCCATTCCAGGCCGTTGAGTCGCATCGATTCGCTGAATGGGCAAAGAACGAAACCGAGCAAAATAATGTCAACTTTGTTGGCTTCCTTGACTTGCATTCCTACTCTCAGCAGGTGTTATACCCATATTCATATTCATGCTCATCAGAACCTCCCAGCCTTGAAAATCTAGAGGAACTAGCTATGGGACTAGCTAAAGCTATCCGAATCTCTAGTGGGGAGTTTTATTCGGTTTCTTCAGCGTGTGAGGGTGCCGTTTCGTCTTTAAAGAAGTCTAAATCAGGCAAGATTTCTACAGGAGGGAATGCAAGAATGGAGACAGGCGGTGGCTCAGCAATTGACTGGTTCTATCATGAGATGCACGTACGATACAGTTATCAAATCAAACTACGAGACACTGGAAGTTATGGATTCCTACTACCAAGCGACCAGATTGTACCTACCGGCGAGGAGGCTTTCAATGCGATCAAGTACTTCGGGGACTTCTTATTGGGGAACAATGGTATCGAAAGTGGCTTATTAAGCGAGCTACATCAGAGCGTTCAGGCCAAGGAACGACATGCGGTCATAGATATTCTTACTGAGCCCGATGATGGTCTTGCAGATGTCGAGGTCGAGGTCGAGGATGACGATGGGGATGAAGTAATGTACGAGTTAAGGAGGAGGCGGCGTTAGAAAAGGACGCAAGAGCATATAGCAGATGCGAATTACCTAATGGCGTTTGTTTTTTGCGGACTCATGGAATAACCGGTATGGAGGCGCCTGGGAATCAACCTCGAATTTGTTTAGCTTAGAATGGACTGGACTGCGTCGTGTCTATAAATGGAGTGGGGTCTACAGAAGCTCGTTCGCCGGGAAAGCTCCCCCGTCTGTCAATGTCAGACACGCGTTACCAACCCCCTGTCAATCTGTGTATGTCTTATAAAAGATACATCATGAAGCAACTAGTGAGCATGAAGTCTCGCGTGTCAGACAAGATAGCGTGGACTCGTTGTTTGTTGTTGAACGCTACTATGATCAGACCATCAGCCAGATTCAGTGATCAGCCGTGCAGATGCAGGTCATATTGGGTCACCTAAACGGTTGAAACGCACCTATCAAATGTGTAATGACCCTAATCAAAAGGTTACCATGACCAAGTAACCAGCCGCTTGAATCAATACTTCTCAAACATGATGCCTATGATCATGAAGGTAGGCGCCGACCTGCATTCAAGGTTCTAATGGCACATGCAGCGGAGTATCTCATTGGCTGCATCGACAGGGTCGTTGTTCCCAGCGCTTCGGGTGAGCCAAAGATAGCGACGGGATCTAAAATGGCGTGGGCTGCACGGGCCACCGAACCTATTTTTTGACCCTCGATGTGACGAGATGAGCATAAGGAGCCTCTACACCCGCTCGCGCTCTACATCACTTCCACTTCTAGCCATATATGGTAGCCGCTCACTCGTCGTACCCCCATGCGGCGTTTGTGGGGTAGTGGCGCCGTGTTTCACGGTCTTTATGGCTTACCAGAGACCACTTACTACAGTTTCGCCTCGTGTAAAAGTCCTGAGTATCATCTCGCTCTTCCTTCCATCCTGTCACAGAGCATGGTCTTGTCCTCGCGGCCTGTTCCCTTTACCACATCGCGCTTGGCGTCATCCCTTTCCACTTTTTCTTTTGTACTCATAAATGCTCGTCATGATCTTCAACTCTCAGGTCTTTCGTGATCAAATCTACCATTGCTCGTAGCAGCACCCACGGTCATTATCTGGAGGATCTGGCATAATGGGTATCACCAAGGACTGCATCTCTGCACCTCTCGAATCTGGATCGTCTCTCCAAGATTCTAAGAGGCTTCCATCACAACTTGGCCAGGCATTGGATTATGTCTCTGACAGACTGATGCGGAAGCATGTCCACTTGACCCTCATTGTCGTCAAAGAGAAACTCCCGTCTTCTTCTATATCCTCACCGCTCAAGTCACCCACACCATCCCGATCGTCCTCGCGGTCTTCATTCTCCAAACATCTGCCCTCATTACCCGGCTCGCCCAGGTCAACCAAGAGTTCTGCTTCACGCTCTTCCTCCGTCTCTTCACAGTCCACATCCTCCTTTCCGTCATTAACTCGTCGCAGCACAGCCACACAGGAACCGGATCCTTACGGCCTCTGTCTACATCATACGTCGGCTCTGCCTCCCAAAACATCCCAACTTCTTGATGAATTCATCGCCAAAGCATCCAAGAAGTACTCACTCGGGAGTGGATGGCTCATTCCTCCCTCGTCATCAACGTCGTCCTCATCCAAATCCGCTTCTGGTCTCAAGTTAACGAGCGACCTGATACGCCGGTCTCTTCAACAACACGATATTATCTATGGTAGCGAAAGTCTCACCCTGCTCGCCGTTGACCGGATATACACGTTCAAACTCGCCCTATCAGAGTACTCTAAGACATTTATGCCAGCACCATCGCCCAAATACAATCCTCTATCAAGGGAAGAGAAGCTGAAGCAGCGAAATCAAGCAAAAGTCCGTGCACTTGACGAGCTTCGCCTCCTAGTTCTCTTCCAAAAGAGCCGTCCCATCAGCCAATCCTATCTATTACGTTCATACGACCATCTCAGCATCTCGGTTCCTGCTTTACGATCTGTAAATGAGGCCTATAAGGCCTGCTTCCATGCCGACGGTGTTGATATCGACGCAGTCAGGCCATTAATCGCAACTAGCCCGCTTCTGAGATCTCCTTCGGGGAAGAGGATTAACTCAGAAATGGTGCAAGACATGACGATGAAGAGTGGCATGCACCAAATCGACATGGGGCCACATTACAGAGCTCCCACCACACCCACTCATTATGAAGAAGTGACACCCATCACCAGGGATGAGTGGGACACCTTGATGTGGGGACGGGCGAATGTTGGACGCGTTGAAGTTTGTTAGCTGACCTTCCACGAGGCTGGTGTATATTCTTTTGCTTCTTCAAGATTGACTGTATGATTATTCTTAACTGTTAATATGACGAATATATATATATGAAATGAATCCTTTAATTACACAACTTATCAACCAGTCCATATTCCTGCGATGGGATAATCATACGGTCGATACCTTCATAAGTTTGGTTAGCTTACTTGTATGGACAGGCTTAAGCATTTTCCCCAGTGATACCGTTTTAGCCTCTAGACCTGAGCACTCGCTGCTTTAACCTGAGCGGAAGCTGAGCACGCTGGTGCACAGATTAAGGGTCCTGTCCTGGCCCCCCAGAGCGGCTTCTTTTGGGTACTTTGGGGTGCGTTTGTATTTCGCCGGGGCGACTTTGAACTGACTTTTGCCGGCGCTTTTCAACTTATCAACTTGCGAAGAGATAATTACGGTTATGTCTGCGAGATAGAACTGGATTTTGGTTCGCGTTACTATGAAATACCCTAGATTACTAACTTTCAATGGATAGAGTATTTGACACCTATCATAGTTGCTTACAAGGACTTGTGTAGCTCG